>Ga0272441_10001860_pt1 | contig 44197 bp, 53 predicted proteins | sample SSMProp6N_FD_193582 | JGI IMG/M metagenome (GOLD analysis project Ga0272441, IMG submission 193582) | Marine sediment archaeal communities from Little Sippewissett salt marsh, Falmouth, MA, United States - SSM-Prop-6N | ecosystem: Environmental > Aquatic > Marine > Wetlands > Sediment ...
CTGCGCTCACCGCCCATGCTCACGTTTTTACACGTATGGCGCTCAGTCTATCACATGTCGATCGGAATCAAGGGGAAATGGGTCATCGCATACGACGGCGCCGAGCACAGGCTCCTCAGGGACGGCGTCGTTGTGACCGAAGGCAACAGGATCAAGCACGTGGGCAAAGGCTACCGGGGCGACGTGGACAGGTGGATAGACGCCTCCCACCACGTAGTGATCCCCGGCATGATCTGCACCCATACCCACGCCAGCACAGCCCCCAAGGACAAGAGCTTCATAGACGACACAGGCGCAAGGCACTTCTACATGAGCAGCCTCGGCGAGAACCTCACCGCCCTGGGCAAGAGCATCCGCCCCGAGGACTACCATGTCTTCGCTAGGTACAGCATGGCCGAGCTCCTCAGGAGCGGCTGCACCACCATGCTGGAGATAGGGATGGTGGGCACCTTGGGTGCCGAGGCAGCCGTCAAACACATAGGCGAGCTGGGGTTACGCGCTGTCGAGGGCTGCAACATAGAGGACGGGCGCTGGGCCCGCAGCCAGGGCGCCAACCTGGAGACCGAGTGGCTCGGCGTGGAGCACGGCATGAGGCTCCTCGATGAGGCCGAGCGCTTCGTGAAGAAGTACGACGGAGCCCTCGACGGACGGCTGATCGCCGCCCTCTATCCCAGCACGGTGGACAAGGTGAGCGGGGACCTTCAGAAAGCAGTGAGGGAGAAGGCGGACGAGCTGGGATGCCCCGTCACCATCCACGCCGCCCAGTGGGTAGTCGAGTTCCAGAACATGCTCAGGATGTACAGGAGGACGCCCATCGAGTACCTAAGCGACACCGGGCTCCTCGGCCCCGACCTCATCATCGGCCACGGCTGGGCTGTAGCCGGGCACCCCCTACTCGCGTACCCGGCTGTTGGCGGAGGCGACCTGAAGCTGCTGGCGGAGAGCGGAGCCACGGTTAGCCACGACCCGCTGGTCTTCACCAAGAGGGGAAACAAGATGCACAGCCACAGCGGCTACCTCGCGGCGGGGGTGAACGTAAGCATAGGCTGCGACACCAGCCCCCAGGACATGCTCAACGAGATGCGGATGGCCAGCTACATGAGCAAGGTGGCTGACTGGAGCTGCTTCAGCGGCAGCGCACGCGAGGTGTTCACCAGCGCCACCCTCGGCGGCGCCAGGGGGCTCGGCAGGGACGACCTGGGCAGGCTTGCCTCCGGCGCCCTCGCGGACATAGCTGTGATAGACATGGAGACCCTGAACAACGTCCCGTGCAGGGACCCCGTGAAGAACCTAGTGAACTCGGCGACCCGTGAGGACGTGGAGCACGTCATCGTGGACGGAGAGCTGGTGGTGGAGGAGGGTGTCCTGCTCACGGTGGACGAGGAGAAGCTCGTCCAGCAGGTTCAGAGAACCACGGAGGCCATCTGGGACAGGATACCCGAGAACCACTACTTGGGGCAGGGAAGCGACGAGGTGAGCCCCCAGAGCTTCAAGCCTTGGGAGCAGTAGCCCGCTACCCACCTCACCTTGGTTTACAAAGAATCTCCTTGATCCTTCTGCCCTCTTTCTTCGACTGTAGGGCTGGCACGTCGAAATGGAAGAAGTCTCCGCTTTTGACGGCCTCGATGAGGATGGCGGTGTCCGCGCCTCCCCCCTGCTCGAAACCGTACCTGCCCGTCCCCGCTATTGCGATGACCTCCTCGCCGGCGGCGATCATCCCGAGGTCTGCGGCGATGAGGGTCATCTCCACGCAGACCTTCATCCCCTCGCAGAACCTCCGCAGTATCTCCCACGCCGCCTCAGGGTAGGAGAAGTCGTAGTCCGAGTTGAACACCGTATGGTGTCCGCCGTCCAAAAGTCTCCGGTACAGTTCGTCCGGGAAATCCCCCCTCTTTCCGCCTACCACGATAAAGTTATAGCCTGTTCCGAAAAATTCGAGAGCCTTCAATGCTGTGTGCCCGTAGGTGGAGGCTATCAGCAGGGTCTTTACCCCAGTCTCGTCGGCTCTCCTCTTGGCTATCCTGAGCGTCTCATTCGTGTTTACGATACCCATGTCTTTGAAGTAGGTGATCTTTCTCTCCAAATCGACCGTCACTCCAACTTGTTTAACAAAGACACTCAAAAAATGTTCCCCGCATGGACAGCAGGCTATGGCGTCGAGTAAAGCTTAATCCACTTGGTTAATCCCGCTTTCTCCACGCCGTCATAGCTGATGAGCCCCGTGCAGTCTGATTCTCCGAGGTCGTGGAGCCACGGCCACATCAGTAGCTTGAGGTCCACTCCCTTTCCTGTCGTGAGCCCAAGCAAAGACGCTATGAACTCGGACTGCGCCTGCTCTCCTCCGAAGGCGTCCATGGACGGCCACGCGATCTCGCTGAACCCGAACGGCTTCCCGGGCATTCTCTCAGCTACGCCGCTGTAGTAATCGGGTGGAATGTCGCTGGGCCTGTTGACTCCCTGGACGCTGTGGGGGTAGCTCGTCAGCGCCAGCATGTCCAGCTTGTCCGGGTCGAAGAGGTCGAGCACGGCCATGTCGGCCTCCCTGTTCTCGCTCACCATCTCCCTGCTGAAGGTGCAGAACACGTTGGTCTCCGGGCTGAGCTCCTTGACCTCGTCGTATATCTCCTCGTATAGGCTGACCCAGTGCGCGAACCCGTTAGCCCCACCCAGCCCATATTTCTCGTACCACCTGTTCACCTCGTTCCCGACGCTGAGGTATCTGGGCCTCGACGCCTCCACAGTCTCTACGACCGCCTTCTTGTACATGAGCCTCCACTCCGTGTCGCTGAGGGTGTAGCCTGTGCCCGGTGGGGCGTCGAGGGTCATGTCTTCGCCTATGAAACTGAAGTGGACCAGGGGCGCCATGCCGTTACCGCGGGTGAGCTGCTCAACGAAGGTCTCTCCCCAGGAGCCTCCGAGGTCCTCCGCCTTCTCCCAGAACGGCGAAGGCTTCCCCCAGACGGGCACGACGTCGCATGAGCCCGACGACCACGTGTACACATCGTCGAAGCCCTGTCCCTCGCCGGGTGTCGGTAGGTATCCCATGAGGTAGCCTCTGCCGGGCGTGTAAGCCTCGTCGATCGGCTCCACCATAGGCTTCCTGTACGCGACGTAGATATCTGCCTCAAGCATGACGCCGTCCCTGTAGTAGTGGTGGACGAAGTAGACGTTGCCCTCGCTGTCCAGGTTGGGTTCCCCGGCGAAGCTGCTGACGATGAGCTGGGACTCGCTCCACCCGCCGTCCACCCACTTGGCCCTCCACGTGCCGGGGGAACCCATGTACCACTTGTTGATCCAGAGCTCGCTCATGTCCTGTGTGAGGTACGGGTAGCCCTCGTTGTCAGGGCTGTTGACGGCCTCCACGTTCACCGGCTCGCTCCACCCGTCCCCCGTCCACTCCGTCATCCAAACGTCCATGCCGCCGAGGCCATCCTCGCGCATGCTATGGAAGTATATCTGCTGCCCATCGGGGCTCACATGGAACTCGCCTAAACCGACTTCGAGGTTGAGCTCCTCGCCGCCGTTCCTGATGTTGGTCGCCCCGTCCTCGGTGAGGTCTGCGATGTACAGTTCGATCTCCCTCATGTTACCCAGCCTCACAGACATGAACCATATCTCGTCGTCGCTGACGTACTCGCATCCGTCGAGGCTCACGCCGCCCTCTATGAGCCACAGCCTCTCCGCCTCGGCCCACTCGCCGTCCACCTTCTCGCTGAACCATATGCCGGTCACACCGTCGATCAGCTGCTTCTCGGCGGGGACGCTGACGTCCGGCGTGAAGAAGAAGTAGAATCTCTGGTCGTCCAGGCTCACGAAGGGCGAGTCCTCGGCGCCCGCCGTGTTGACGCCCCCAGGCACCGGCACAGGGTCCTCCCATAGATAGCTGTGAAGCATGGGCGGGTGCTGGTTCGTGTCGGGTGTCTGCTTCACCGCGTCGGAAGGTATCTTGCTGGCACGCGTCACGTCCGGCTCAGGCTCTTCCTATTCAGGGGTCTCTTCGACTGCAGGTGTCTCCTGCTCGGGCGTCCCCTCGGGCTCCTCAGCGGGCTCAGAGGAAAGGATTCCTATCGCCGCGACGGCTACGATCACGACTAAGACGACGGCTACAATGGTTTTGAGCTTGGACAACTGGATCGCCTGTCAAGGCGAAACCGAGACAGTATAAAATGATTGTTGAAGACTAGGAGGCTACTTCCCTGTAAGCCTCCTTACCCAGGTCGAATGCCCTCATGTTAAGCTCGAGGAACCGCGGCCTCAGGCTGTCCCGCAGCGTGTAGAGCATCGTCTCCTCGCCGAAGGGCAGCTCCCCGCTCTCCGTGAGCGCCCCAAGCATGACGACGTTAGTGGCGATGGGGTCACCCGCCTCCTCGGCTAGGCTCGTGGCGTCGAAGGCAACCAGCCTGTCGGTGACCTTGCCCAGGAGTCCCATGAGCTCACCCATTTCCGGGTAAGGCACCATGCCCGATATGACCTCCACGGGGGCCGTCACCCGCTTGTTCACCAGCGCGAGTCCGTCGTCCTTCAGGTAGGTCACGCCTCGGCGGGCGGCCTCGGCGGGCTCGAAACCCACGAGCACGTCGGCCTCCATTTTCCTTATCTGGGGGTTATTCGCCGTACCTCCTATCTGGATGTGCCCCATCACGGGCCCCCCGCGCTGCGCCATACCGTAAGTCTCACCGATCTTGACGTGGAGCCCAGCGTTGATGGCCGACTCGGCTAACAGCCTCGAAGCCAGCAAGGTACCTTGGCCGCCCACGCCTGAGATCACTACCTTGAACGACTTCACGCGTCATCCCTCCTGTGGATGGCGCCCACCGGGCAAACCTGGGCGCAGCTGGTGCACCCCATGCATAGCGTCGTGTCAATGCTAGCCTTGCCCTCGTCCTCGTTCCACATCAGCGCGGGGCATCCATAGGTGTTTAGACATTGTTTGCAGCCGATGCAGGCTTCTTGGTCGACGATGTACACCGGCGGCCTCTCCGGCCTCATGTTTCGCACGGCGACCATGGCGCACTCCCTGCGGGCGATGACCATGGCGACGCCGTCGAAATCCAGCATACTCTTGAACGCCTCCTCCGTAGCTTCCAAGTCATAGGGGTCTATGACCTCGACATGTTTGACGCCCGAGGCCCTGGCGATGTCCTCGATCATTATGGGCTCAACCACGTCGCCTGTCGCAGTCCTCCCGAGCTGGGGGTTGGTCTGGAACCCGGTCATGGCGATCGCTTGGTTATCCGCAACGACGACCTTTATGGGAGCCTTGTTGTGGACCGCGTTCTGGAGGGCCGGGATGCCCGCGTGGAAGAAGGTGCCGTCCCCTATCCAGGCGATGGTGTCTATGCCGAACCTCTGCATGCCCTGGCTAACTCCGATGCTGGCACCCATGCAGAAGTAGGTGTCCTCGAACTCCATGGGCGGCGCGTGTGCCAACCCATAGCACCCAATGTCTCCGTTGACCACCACGTTCATGAGGTCTCCTTTGACCGCCTGCACCGCCTTCTTCAACGCGTAGATCGTGGACCTGTGGGGGCACCCCGCGCACATGGTGAGCATCCTGTCGAAGAGGAGGTCACCCTTGGCTTCCTCTAGGCTGTCCCTGGCCTCAGGCGGCATCTTCACGCCTGTTAGCTCTGCTACCCGAGAGTCTACCACCTCGTGGCTTAGCTCTCCCTCTCGGGGGATGAAGCCGTTCATCCTGCCGAGTACCTTCAAGTCAGGGTTGACGTCCTTGGCTAGTGCCTTAACGTGGAGTTCTATGAACGGGTCAACCTCCTCGGCGATGAGCAACGTGTCCACATGCTCGACCAGCCTCGCCACGAGTCTCTCAGGCATAGGGTGAGTCGTTACAAGCTTCAGCCATGCAACCCTGTCCTCGACTCCGAGATGCTCCAACGCGTCCTTGACGTACGTGAAGGCGAAGCCGACGCCTATGACCCCGATCCTCTCTTCTCCTTCAAGCTTCAGCTCGTTCAAGCCCGATTCCTCAAATATCTCCTGCACAGAGTCTATCTTGCCGTGGCGCTCCTCGTGACGCCTGAATAGCTTCTCGAAGCCCGCGACCCTGTAGCTGAAGCCTTCCCAGTCGAAGACTGGCTCCCTGTCAAGCCTCTGCATCTCACCCAGCTCAACGTCGCTCCGCATGTGACTGAGGCGGGTGACGGTCCTTATCATAACGGGTAGCTTGACACACTCCGAGAGCTCGAAGGCGTACTTGGTGAGGCCCTTGGCCTCCTGGGGGCTGCTGGGCTCCATGATGGGCACGTCGTTGTGCCTGCCCAGCCACCTGTTATCCTGCTCCGTGCGGCTGCTGTGCTGGCTCGGATCGTCTGTGCTCACCAGTACGAGCCCACCTTTGACGCCTCTAAGGGTGATGGCGTTCAGTATGTCCAGCGCGACGTTGACGCCCACGTGCTTCATGCTGCATATGGCCCTCTGGCCCACCATGGAAGCCCCGAACGCCACCTCCAGCGCCACCTTCTCGTTGGCGCTCCACTCGAAATGGATGCCCAGCTCCTTGGCTACTCTGGCGAAGGTGTTACCGATCTCCGACGAAGGGGTCCCCGGGTAACCCGAAGCAAGGGCTACGCCGGCCTCTACGGCGCCGCGGGCGAGGGCCTCGTTTCCCATCAGTATAACCCTTTCTCCAGGCTTATCTAGTGCGACAGGATGCGACATTTGAATCGTATTCAGGGTGTTCCACCGCTTTTAAAACCTATTCAACCATGCGCCGGGGTTTTTAACGAACCGATCACACCTTATCAGGATAATGTCTAGGGAGATAACACTCGGGAAAACGGGGCTCAAGGTGAAGTCCCTCGGCTTCGGCGGCATCCCCATTCAACGCGTCTCGGAGGAGGAGGCGATAGAAGTGGTCCGCAGGTGCTACGAGCTGGGGCTCAACTACTACGACACGGCGCGGGGCTACACCACCAGCGAGGAGCGGATAGGAAAGGCGTTGGAGGACGTTAGGGAAAATGTAGTACTCGCGACGAAGAGCCACCAAAGGTCAGCCGAAGGCATCAAGAAGGAGCTGGATATCAGCCTCAGGAACCTCAGGACCGACTACATAGACGTCTATCAGCTCCACAACGTCCAGAACGATGAACAGTGGAGACAGGTCAGGGAGCCTGGCGAGGCCCTTGAGGCCGTATTGGAAGCGAAGGAGCAGGGCAAGATCAACCACGTAAGCGTAACCAGCCACAACCCGGACCTCGCCGTCGAGATGGTCGAGACAGGGCTATTCGAGACCCTGATGATACCCTACAACTACCTGACAACCTACCCCGCGGAGAAGCTGCTGCCGACGTGCAAGAGGATGAAGGTAGGCACCGTCATAATGAAGCCCTTCGGCGGCGGCGCTTTCAGCAACGCCAACACGGCGCTGAAATACGTGCTCAGCAACTCGGACTGCGACATAGTGATACCCGGCATGATGACTGTCGCCGAGGTGGACGAGAACCACGGCGTCTGGATGGGCGACCACACCCTCACAGACGAAGAGCATAGCCTCATTGGGAGAGACAGGGAGAGGCTGGGCGACCAGTTCTGCCGCAGCTGCAACTACTGCCAGCCCTGCCCCCAGGGCATCCCCATAAGCACCATACTCAGAACCGAGGCGCAGGTGCTAAGGCGCATGGGCTGGAGCAACCGCAGAGTCGAGGCGGTCAAGGACGCCAAGATGAAGCTGGATACATGCATCCACTGCGGAGAGTGCGAGAGCAGGTGCCCCTACAACCTGCCCATACAGGAGCTCCTCCCCAAGGCGATGCAGAGCCTCTGGAACCTCATGGAAAGCCGGACAATCCCCGAATCCTAACCCTTTTCTTATCAAAAGCCCCAACACCTAACATGGATCTAAACGAGATATCCCGGTTAGCGGAAGAAGCCGAAGAGGAGGTAACGGAGCTCTGCTCCGGCCTCGTGAAGTTCGACTCCGCGCACCCAGACGGATACACCGACGAGGTCGTTGACTATATAAAGAAGTATCTGGACGAGCATGGCATCGAGAACGAGGTCCAAGCCAGCGACCCCAAGAAGCCCAACATCGTCGCACGGATAAAAGGGAAGGGCAAGAAGAAGGTGCTCTGGGTTGGCCACATCGACGTTGTGCCCGAGGGCAAGCCCGAGAACTGGAAATACCCGCCCTACAGCGGCACGGTAGCCGACGGCTGCGTCTGGGGCAGAGGAAGCAGCGACATGAAGGGCTCCTGCGCAGCCGCCATGGTCTCCGCCCGCCTCCTCAACGAGATGGGCGACGTGCCTAACACCGTCGAGTTCTGGTTCACGGCCGACGAGGAGATAGGGGGAGGCGCGGGGGCACGTTGGCTCGCCGAGACAGGCAGGTTCAAAGGAGATGTGTGCATCATCGGAGACGGCAACGGAGGAGGACCAGACTCCCCCAGCATCGACCTGGGCTGCAAAGGAGGCGCCGGCGTCAAGCTGGTGGCAAGGGGGCAGACGGCCCACGGCAGCCAGCCGTACCTCGGCGACAACGCGATCAAGAAGCTCATCGCCGGCATCCCGTGGGTGGAGAAGATAAACGACTTCCCGCTAGATTACCCTGAAGACCTCAAGCCAGCAATAGAGGAAAGCATAGGGTTCTTCAAGAACGCCCAGGAACTCACCTCCGAACAGGAGAAGCTGATGGCCCACAACTACCACACACCTAGCGTGACCTGCAACATCATTAACGGAGGCGTCAAGACCAACGTGATACCCGACTACGCCGAAGCCCAGTTCGACATACGGCTAACCCCGGGCAGCCACCAGCTCAGGGTGGTACAACGCATTAAGGAGCTTGTCAAAGAGTCGGGAATCCAAGGACTGGAGGTAGAGCACCGCGACTACGCCGAAGACGACACAGCCGGGTTCAGCGAGACCCCGGATAGCAGCTTCGCCAAACAGTTCAAAGACCTGATACACGAGGTAACGGGCAAACCAGTAAACCTAAAGATACTCACGGGAGGCACAGACGGCATAAGCACCAGCAGGATCGCAGGCATCCCAAGCCTCGGCTACGGCACAAGCCTCACGGGCCAAGCCCACCAACCCAGCGAACACATAACCATAGAGAACCTCGTCCTCGGCGTAAAGATATACACAGCCCTCCCCCTAACCTACAAATAATTTTTTACCAACATTACAAGTAGCTTGTAACAAACCCCCTGCGAAGAAGATTAGTACAACCAAACCCAACCATAGATCATGTTCGAGATAGACAAGTTCACCATAGATGGGAAAACCTTCCAGGGAGTGAAGTCCACCCTACCCGATCTTCCCCCGCTCCTCCTCATCAAAGGAGAAAAAGGGTTCATCATGTGCGGATACCTCAACCTAGAGGTAGCCGAGAAGCTAGGGGCAGTCGCCGCCACCGTGAGCGGCGTCAACTCCTTCACCGACGTCCTAGACGCCGAGATCAAGGCATCCACAAGCAAAGCTAAGAAGCTGGGCGTCGAGCCGGGAAAAGTCGTCAGAGAAGTGATAATGAAGCTCGGCTAGGCGCACTCCTCGATGAGCCTCAACACCTTCTCCTTAGCGCCATCCATCGTGTTCATCCCGTGGCTCAGGAGCAGCGCGTCAAACTCATAGTCAGCTAGAATGCTCAAGTTCCTCGATGCTTCCACGGCGTCCTCGCAGTACTTCTCAGGCGGCGCCTCGAGGTTACCCTCGCTGTCCCCGAAGATTGTGTCCCCCGCGATGACAGCCCCATACCCTCTGAGATACAGACACAGGTTGCCGTCGCTGTGGCCGGGCACATGCACGATCTCCACGCCGCCGCAGGCCCCGATGAGGTCGCCATGCCCCAGCACCACGTCCGCCTCCACCCCCGTGCGCTCGTAGAGCCTGCCCTCGTCACCTTCCCCTATGACGACCTCCGCGCCTGTGAGCTCCTTCACCTGAGGCAGGTTATCAATGTGGTCGCCGTGGGCGTGGGTTATTATGATCATCTCAACGTAACCCCACGTCTTACCCATCTCGTCAAGTTCTTTCTCGATGTTCTCGTGGCACAGAGGCGTAAACCCCACATCCACTAGTATCAGCCCGCTCTCACACTCCAATATATAAACCTCAGTGTCCAAGCCGTCGGCCTTAGCTATCTCGACGGCCCTCAGCCCCTTCATCACCTTAACCAAATCGAGTCAACTCTATCAGAAGTAACGCGGCTTTAAAGCCCAGCTACTCAAGTAACTCGAAAACCTTCCTGTTACTGGTGTGGCCCCTAACCAGCGCCACCGGACACCCTAGATGTTTCTTTAAAAGCTTCGCTATAGCGGCGTTCGCCTTTCCCTTGCGAGGAGGAGCCTTCACATGGACCATGTAGTGCCCCTCCTCTATCAGCTCCACGGAGTCCCTGTTAGAACCAGCCTTGACGTCAACCGTTATCAGCATAATATGCACTAGAAAAATATGCTAAATAATATAATAAGGTTGGAGCTAGTCGTGGAGACTCTCCAAGGAGCCCGCATCGAAGTTGGATTTTATTGCCTCCAGAGTCTGTTCAGGGAAGTCCTTCATCAGGCTCCTAAGCACCATGGACGCCACGTATTTCTTAAAAGCAGGCTCATCCATTCCCTTTCTATACCTTCTCCTCATCCCACCCTTACAGGTCTCTTCCTCGAAATCAAGGACGCCTTCATCACACATGGCGTTGAGGAAATTAATTATAGAGGCACGGGACACGCTCCTCCCCCCGTCGAGGCTTTTGTTTACAGCCTCATAAACATCTCTCGATGTAAGGCCGCCCCCATCGTGTTTCCAGACATGACTGAGGGCCTCGATTTGGTAGTCTCTAAGAACCTTTTCCAAGCCATCCTTAGATGGATCGAATACTATCGGCATGTTATCACCTGAACCCTCCACACTTACCCTTTAACGTATAAAAATCTTAGCGATTAAAGTTCACACCGTATATACTATTTAAGCGTCTAACACATGCCTCTCAAGCACGTAGCACGCCATATATCCCCTTAACACCACCCTATCGTCTACCGAGACCTCCACGGAGACGTCACACCGTTTACCCTTCACGGACTTGACTAAGCCAGTGGCCACCATTATATCCCCGACCTTAACCGGTGCAGTGAACTTGACGTCAGCCGAGCCGAGAACCACGTATGGGTCGTTGACGGCGAGCATCGCGGCGTGGTCGGCCAACCCAAACGTGAACCCACCATGAACCAGACCCCTGTCGTCGACGACCATCTCCCTGGTTGCCGTAAGCTCGATGACGGCTTTTCCATTCTCTAAAATAACGGGTCTCCCTAGCAACCCGGGATCAGCTTTGTAGTGTGTCTTGACTTTTTCCATGGTATATCACACGTGGTTCACGGATAATTCGTTTACCTTCCACGGTGAATAGTGTTAAAAGTCGATGTATTCCTCAATATTTGACATGAAGCTCGTCACTTACAGAACGAAGAAAGGTTACCGCCTCGGGGCCGTAATAGAGGGCTACGTTCTAGACCTGAACAAAGCGCTTGGATCGAAGCTATCCATGCTTGAGCTGCTGGACATGGGGGCCAAAGGGATGGAGAAGGCTGGAGCGGCGGTGAAAGATGCTGAAAAAAACGTGGCGTCGGGGAAACATAAAGGCTTGATGAAGCTAAACGAGGTCAGCCTCGCCGCGCCCATACCGAGAACTAGGAAGAACATAGTCTGCATGGGTCTCAACTACGCTGAGCATGTGAAAGAAAGCGACAGCGACAGGCCCCTTCCGCCTCACCCTGTCTTCTTCACCAAGCCTCCGACGTCAATAACTGGGCCCTACGACCCAGTCATCTACAACAGGGCCGTTGAGAGGCTCGACTACGAGGTTGAGCTCGCCTTCGTCATCGGGAAAGAGGGTAAATACATCGCCAAGGACGAGGCGCTGGAACACGTAGCGGGGTACATGGTGTTTCAGGACATATCCGCGCGTACGCTTCAAAGGCAGCACAACCAGTGGTACAGAGGCAAGAGCCAGGACACCTTCGCACCCATGGGTCCGTATCTGGTTACCGCGGACGAGGTGGGTGACCCCCAGAGCCTGGACTTATGGTGCAAGGTAAACGGCGAGACGCGTCAGAAGGCCAACACCAGCGACATGATATTCGATGTGAAGACCATAATCAGCACCTTGAGCGACGGCATAACTTTAGAGGTGGGCGATGTTTTCGCTACAGGAACTCCGTCCGGTGTAGGCGCTGCGCACCCGTCGGGGCTCCTCAAGGTAGGGGACGTGATAGAGTGTGGCGTCGAGAAGCTGGGCGTCATGAGAAACGAGGTCGTTTCCGAGAAATAACACGGAAAAACCCCATTTTTCATTTATATCGGAAGTATCACAGTTACCAATGGAACTAATTTATATATACTTCCCTTAAATAAGAAAATGTTTATATCTAGTTCCTTTGGTTTGGGTAGTAGCTTCGAGGTGCTTGTTTGTCCCGTTCATCGGCCTCCACACCCAAAAATGAATCAGATATCAGGGGCCTCGAGAAGAAATGATGTGTTTGAGCAGGGCTTGAACCCATTGAATCATGTTGAAGCGATCAAATTGAGTGACGACGTCATAATCGGGCCCCCGAAGCTCACGCGCTTCGAGAGGGCGAGAATAGTAGGAGCCAGAGCGCTGCAGGTGTCGTTGGGCGCACCGATACTCGTACAGCTTTCTAAAGGGGTCAGCGACGCCATAGACATAGCCATACAGGAGCTCAATGAGCGTGTTCTACCGATGACGGTTCGGAGGACACTTCCTGAAGGCACATTCCAAGACATACCCTTGATAGACCTCCTCGGCTCCCAGTAAGGGTATGGTTAACGGCATGTCTAGTGAAAAACGGTCTTGGAGAACGACGGCAATAGTCATGACGTTAATCTCGATCATCATCGGCGTCATACAGAGGACTAGCTACATGTTTCTTGACCCAAAGTTCGAGGTATGCGTCTTCCACGTCCCAACCGCGATATCTCTAATAATATACTCTAGCTTACCCAAGACCTAAGGCGTTTGGTATAATAAACTAAAGCGTCTTTGTTGTCGTTACTGTTTCGGTGACGGCAACCCCTCTCTCCCTTAGGCTTCCAAGGAGTTCATCGCATAGTTTACCGTGTATTACGCGCACCGGCCACTGTATCCCCTTCTTGTCGATCGCCCCCCGTCCTAGCATCCTGGCCATCAAGGCTACCGAGTATCCTGTGGTCTTGGCCATCGAGGTTATATGTTTCTCCTCGTCGTAGAAGTCAACCATGTCGTAGCTGAATATAGTCTCCTTACCGTCCTTGGTTCCCGAGACCCTGACCAGCAGCACAGTCAAGTCCCTGTCGCCTTCGCTTGTGTCGAACCTCACGAGTGGGTACACGATCTTGTGGAACAGCTCCCGGGGGACTATCTTGGTTCCATCGTAGTCCACGGGCTCTTCGCTGATGAGGCCGAGGTCGTTCAGGAACATGATCTTGTCGACGAAACCGGAGTACCTGATGGTCTTTCCCCTGAAGTGCTGTACTCCCTTCTCAACACACAGCTTGAGCAATGACGACGGGTAGCCATCTATGAAAGCCTCCATGGGTTCAAGCCCTTCGACGAAGATCGACTCAACCTCGGAGTACCTTTCCATCTCAAGCTGCTCCCCGTCGACGATCATAGGTACCTTTCCTGGGCGGACAGGCATCCTAGTCCCGCCGAACACTATCTTGTAGTCTAGAGGGGGCTCGGGCTCCTTGGGGAGCCCTCCGCAGGCGAACAGCACCTCGTCGGCTTGGTCCAGCATACGTATGGCTTGGCCTGAGAGGATGTCTATTAGCCCGGGGTCGACTCCGCACCCGGGCATCGCGGTTATCCCTGCCTTCTCCACCTCGTCGTAGATGACTCCTTCCTGCGGATACCCGCCGCCGGCTAGATCCACTATGTCTACCTTTGCCTCCATAGCGGCCTTTAACGCGTTCAGGCTGAACCTTGAGGCGGTCCCATGGATGACCACGTCGTAGCCCTTCATGATCTTAACTAGTCCGTCGTGATCTGTTACGCTGACAACGGCCGTGTCAAACTTGGGGTTATCTACGTAATTCTTGGCTTCCAATAGCTTCCTTGAGTCGATATCGCATCCGGTCACTTTGGTGACCTCTGGGTCGGCGCTGCAGTCTTTTGCTATCGTTGGACCCATGAGCCCCATCCCTAGAACGAGGATGTTCATGTGTTAAACAACCATTCAAATTGAGACGCTATGGATATATAGAGTGCTCGACGAGCCAGCTCCAGTCTATGGATATTTCACTCGATTACGAAGCTCTTATATGCGCTGCGGTTAAATCAAACAGAATCATCTGGTGATGAAACTTGATAGATTTCTCGTTCACAGAGGAACAGGAACTGTTCCGTGAGGCGATGAGAGAGTGGCTCTCGAAGAACATGAGCATTGAGCAGGTCAGGGAGAACGACACGAACCACGAGCTGCCCAAGAGCCTGATAAAGGGCATGGGGGACATGGGTCTCCTGTTGCTCACCATACCCGAGGAGGATGGGGGCTCAGGCGCAGACTGGGTCACCGCGACCATAGCCGCTGAGGAGATGGGATACGCTGACATATCAGTGGCTTCGGCGGTCTTCTACCTCGTTCAGGCTAGCTGGGGCTACGTGGTCAACAGACTCGCCTCAGACGTGGTTAAGGAAGGCTATATAAAGAGGGCGACGCGAGGCGAGGGCTTCATAGGCATAGGCGTCACAGAGCCGGGTGGAGGCAGCGACGTCGCGGGGTACAAGACGGAGCTTAAGTCGGACGGCAACGGCTGGGTCGTGAACGGCGAGAAGAGCTACATCAGCGGCACCGCAGAGGCGGCCGAGATGGACGGAGGATACTTCGTCTCGGGATACAACGACAGATCCAAGGGGCACCGCGGCATGACGGCGGTCTTCCTACCCATCAACCAGGAGGGCGTGGAGATCACCAAGCGCTTCGATAACATGGGTCGGATGGCCATAAGCACAGGCGGCTTCAAGATGACAGACGTCAAAGTGCCCAAGGAGTATCAGCTCGGGGATACCAACCGTGGCTTCTACCTGACAATGGAGGGCTTCGACGCTGCTCGTCTCCTCGTGTCAGCAAGCTGCATAGGCGCAGCCCAGAGAAGCATCGAGATAGGTATGGACTATATAAAAGAGAGGCAGGCTTTCGGTCAGCCAATTGCCAAGTACCAGGGTATTCAGTTCGACTTGGCGGACATGGTTTCTCACGGCGAGGCGATAAAGCAGCTGATCTATAAGACGGCCTGGATGCTTGACCAGAAGTACAAGCACGGCACCTTTACCGCTCTGGAGTTGTCCAAGTACATATCAATGTGCAAGTACCTTGCGCCTCACCACGCCCTAGACACCTTCAGGCGCGTAATGTACTGGTTCGGCGCCTACGGCTACACCAAGGAATGCCCACTGGAGATGGGTATGAGGGGCGTTATGAGCTACTGCATCGGCGCCGAGGGCTCGCAGAACATACAGAAGATAGTCATCGCCCGCGAGACTATGGGCAGAGACTGGACCCGCACCCGCTAAAATTTTCTTTTCCTCACTTTTTAGATAAGTATAAAGCGCGGCTGCATGGTTTAATCTGCGGTACTAATGTCTGGAATAACTCAGCTTCCACCCCAGGTCCAGGAGCGTCTTCAGAGGCTACAACAGCTGCAGAACACCATGCAGCAGCTCCTCCTCCAGAAACAGAGGATAGAGATGGAGATGGTCGAGTCAGACAAGGCGCTGGAGGCGCTGGAAGAGGCAAAAGGAGACTCGAAGGTCTACAAGAGCGTCGGCGCGGTCCTGGTAGAGAAGGACAGGGAAACCGTAATGAAAGAGCTCAACGAAAGAAAGGAGTTCCTGGAGATGAGGGCCAAAGTCCTCAAGAAACAGGAGGACAAGACGCAGGAGAAGATGAAGACCCTGCAGGAAACTCTCCAGAAGGAGCTCGGGATAACCCCGTCGTAACACACAACCCTTAACCCTCTAAAACCAACCAATAACCTGTCATAGGCGGCGGTGTCAATTTTGCAGTCAGAAATAGACAAGTTCCGCGGCGTAATCGAAGGCAAGGTAATAGTTCTCTGCCATCACAACGCTGATCCAGATGCGCTGGGAGCCGCCCAAGGCGTGAAGGAGCTCATACAAGCTTTAACCGGGTCAGAGCCTATCATCGTGATCCCTGCCGACGCCAGCGCCCTATCAAGAAGCATTGCGTCATCGTTGGGGATTGAGCTATGTGAGACAGTGTTTCAGGAAGCCGATGCCTACGTGGTGGTAGACACGGGGAGCCTTAACCAGCTAGGTGGATGGGAGAAGCCGTTGAAGGAGACGGATGCCAGGATCGTTTTCATAGACCATCACTTACCGGACAGCGAGATATACGAGCTGTCAACGCTTTACTTGGTGGACCCCGAATCCTCATCGGCATCAGAGATGGTTTACACGCTGTATGCTTATTACGACGTGACTCCTTCAGAGGTCACATCGACAGCCCTACTCGCCGGCATCGCGTACGACACTAAGCACTTCTCCCTTGGTGGATCTGATACTTTCCAGATGATTTCTGCTCTCCTCGAACAAGTGGGGGATGTTTCAAGGATCAAGGAGCTTTTAACCGTCCCAGCTAGGCAGTCTGAGAAGATAGCGAGGCTGAGAGCCGGGCAGCGTGCGGAGATAGAGGTACTAGGGGACTGGATACTTGCTTTCAGCCGCCTCGGCTCTTTCCAGTCTTCCGGGGCGAGGGCCCTCTTATCCTTGGGGGCAGACGCGGCGGCCGTCGCCGGGGAGGATAAAGGCACGCTTAGGGCCAGCTTCAGGTCAAGGAATCGGTTTCACCGGCTTACTGGAATCCATCTGGGGGAGATTGTGGGTGAGCTTGCCTCAAGGCTCGGCGGCTCAGGGAGCGGACACCCGACAGCAGCCGGGTACAACGGCGAAGGCGACATCGAGGATTTCATGGATCAAGTCAAGATGCTATTGAGAGAAGAGTTGGACAGGCTAGTTATCCAGTAAAGTATTATAGGTTAAACTATTATATCACAGGCTGCGTTCAATACAGAAACCCGGTTTCGTGAGGGCCGCAGAGTTGGGACTGATCGAAGTAAAAGACCTGAAGTACACCTACCCCCACTCTGAGAAACCCGTCCTTACGGACGTCTCCCTCACGGTGCAGCCCGGTGAGTTCATTCTTCTGACGGGCCCCAGCGGCTGCGGCAAGACCACCTTCTGCAGGTGCCTGAACGGCCTGGTGCCCAAGTTCTACAACGGCGTCATGGAGGGATCTGTGAAGGTCGCCGGCTTGGACACGAAGGAAAACCCCATCATGAAGCTGGCGCAGCACGTCGGCCTCATCTTCCAGAACCCAGATAACCAGATATTCGCCCTGACCGTAGAGAAAGACATCGCCTTCGGCTTGGAGAACCTAGGAATACGTAAAGAAGAGATATACAGGGAGATCGAGTGGGCGGTCGAGACCACCGGCCTGCAACTATTACGTCAACGTGCTACCCACGAGCTATCTGGCGGCCAGAAACAGAGGCTTACCATAGCCTCCGTGCTCGCCATGCGCCCAGACATCATCGTCATGGACGAGCCCACATCCTTCCTTGACCCAGTAGGCGCGGAGCACATCTTCTCGGTGCTGGACCACCTGAACAAGGAGCTCGGCATCACCATCATACTCATCGAGCACAGGATGGACCTCGCCGCGAAATACGTGGACAGGATGATCGTGTTAGACGAAGGCAGGGTCGTACAGGATGGAGAGCCGACCACGGTATTCGCCCATGACCAGACTCGCTTGCTTGGTGTTGGCATCCCCCGCGTATTCGAGCTCGCGAGAAGACTCAACTCAAGAGGAGTACATTTCAGCAGGCTTCCGGTCTCTGCTCAGCAGTTCTATGATGAGATCAAACCAAGGCTTCCCGAGTATAAACCCCCTGAAACCGAAGGTACAGACATATTATCTGGGTTCGCCGGCGAGTATCATCACCAGCCTGCTGTTCAGGTAAGGGACGTATGTTTCACCTACCCCGGTGGTGTAGAGGCTCTCAGAGACGTCTCGCTGACAATCCATCAAGGGGACTACGTGGCTATAATGGGGGAGAACGGCGCCGGGAAGACGACCCTCGTGAAACACTTCAACGGCCTACTAAAGCCTTCCAGCGGCGAGGTGATGGTCAACTCTGTGGACGTTTCAACGCTTAGCGTAGCCCAGTTAGCGAGGAACATAGGGCTAGTGTTCCAGAACCCGGACGACCAGCTTTTCGAGGAGACCGTTGAAAAAGAGATAAGCTTCGCCCTCAGAAACTTCGGCTTCGACGAGTCTGTGATAGAGAAGCGGGTGACTTGGGCGTTGAACCTCTTAGACCTCACAGAATATAGGCACAAGAGCCCGTTTACCCTGAGCGGCGGCGAGCGCAAGAGGGTGGCCCTCGCTTCCGTGCTCGCCTGGGACCCAGACATACTGGTGCTCGACGAGCCTACGATAGGCCAAGATTATGGGCAAAAGGAGAGGCTGAGGCACTTCCTCGCCCATCTTCGGTCGCAGGGGAAAACAGTGGTCATCGTCACACACGACGTGGAGTTCGTGGCGGAGAGTCAGCCAAGGATAGTGTTAATGGCTGGTGGACGCGTCGTAGACGACGGCGCCTCGAAGGAGATAATGACCCGCCTAGAGACCCTCAGTAGGTGCAGCGTCGCCCCGCCAGAGATAACGCGGCTTTTCTGCATGCTTTCCGATCATGGCCTGCCCAGAGACGTGCTGGATGTCAACGAGGCGTTCGATATCCTAATTAGAAACATGGGGGGAGCGACGAAGTGAGTCTTCTCGAGAGCCTCCGATTCACAAGAGGCGACACCTTCATCCACAACATGGATCCTCGGGTCAAGTTCCTACTAACCCTCGTCTCATTCGCCGCGTCGATAATGTTCCTCGAACTGGTGCCCCTTATCGTGATCTTTCTTGTACAGCTGCCCCTCATCGTCGCAGCGAAGGTCTTGCGAGAGTGGTACAAGAGCGTTAAAGGAGCCTCGGTCATCGCCGTCATCATATTCGCGTCTAACATGCTGAGCTTTTACTACTTCAGGGGTGGACAGCTAACCTGGGCCCTTGTAGAGTATAGCCTCGCCCTCACGGTACGGTTTATCGCCTTAATCACGTCGTTCTCCGTCTTCTTCCTAACCACGTCGCCTGACAAGCTGAGCCTAGCCCTTGAGAAGGCTAGGGTACCATACGAGTTCAACTTCGCGTTCATAACCGCCATACGTTTCGTGCCGGTTCTCGCCGACGAGGCCCAGACCATAATGGACGCCCAGCGTTCCAGAGGCTTGGAGCTCGACAAAGGCAACTTCATCAACAGAGTGAAGAACTATATCCCTATACTGCTCCCCCTCATAATCAACTCCATCCGCAGGAGCCTCGAGCTAGCCGAGGCCATGGAGTCAAGAGCTTTCGGCGCGACAGAGAAAAGGACTAACATATACGAGCTAAGAATGACTGGGTCAGACTACACAGTGCTCGTAATCATCCTGTTTTGTCTTGGGGTGATGGTATACGCCAAGCTTTATCTCCCCCCGTTCCCGGGGCTGCTAGGAGAAGAGTTAATTATTTAGCCTGTATTTTTAGCATCTATTAACGTCCAGAAAATACAAAAAGAATCATTTATATAGTATCTATTAAAACCTTTTCCGAATAATGACCATAAATACAGACGCCCTGAATAAAAACCATCGGGCGGAGTTACATGAAACAAAACACGAAGATATCTATGGTCATGTGTCAGGTGAAAAACTTGGAGCCTAGAAAGGTACAGAAAGTAGGGTACTCGACTCTCTCAGTCTCATTACCCATGAACTGGGCGAAGAAGACGGGGGTACAGAAAGGCGACGTGGTGTTCATATCTGAAGAGAATGATGGAACCCTAAGGCTCACACCGGAGCCCATCAAGACCGAGGACAGCAGCGTATACGTGGTGAACGTAGACAACTGCGACAACACCAAGGTGCTAGAGAGGGTGATCGTCGGCAACTACGTCCTAGGAAGGAACCTCGTCAGAGTAGAGAGCTCCAGACGACTCATGAGAGAGCAGATAGAGAGCATAAGGCAGGTTACACAGAGGCTCCTCGGCATCGGCATAATAGAGGAGAGCGACAAACATCTGTTGCTCCAGTGCAGCATAGACCCCAAGAACTTCCCGTTAGAGACCGTCATAAAACGCCTCCATGTAATCACTAGCATAATGTTCAAGGAGAGCATCGACGCCCTCATCGACAGAGACATGGAGCTGGCGAAGGACGCCATCGCACGCGAATACGAGGCAGACACCATATTCTGGCTACTAGCCCGTCTACTCGCCAGCGCACAGCAGTCAAGGCTGATCTCAGAGGCCATCGGAATAATAGACCCCATGGAGATTGTTGTACACAACCTCATCGCCTGGTACCTAGAGATGATGGCGGACAGGCTGAACGCAATAGCCGGCAACATAATTTTACTAGAGGAACGGAGAGACGGAAGCGACGAGGGCCTTATAGAGCGGCTGAGCCAAATCGGCATGATATGCTTCACTATGTTCGACCAGGCAATGAGGAGCATGTTCGACAAAGATCTGAAGCTTGCAAGCGACGCCGTGGACCTCTATGAGGCGGTTGGTAGGGAGGAAGAGTCGTTGTTGAAGGAGTTCCAGGCTAACCACGACCCCGAGGTATCTGCGTATGTTAACGAGATTGCGTGGGGGCTGAGGATAATCGCGGAGTACGCCACAACGATAGCGACCATAAGCATCGACAACATGCTCAAGAACGACAACGAGATATGCTCAGTAGAGGAAAGAGAGGAAGCGTAAGAGCTCATCTTATCGGTAATTTAAACCTGTAATCCTCTTCCATTCCAAAGTAATGGGTTTCTAAGATCCACAGGTACTTGTTATAGCTATTCGTAATTTTTCCAAGAAAGTATCGGGGTCAATTGGCTTGAGAAAAACCTCGCAAACGTTAAAACCTAGCACATTTCTTATGTTAGACACATCTGGATGCCCTGAAAAAAACATGAATTTAATGTTTTCATTCTTTTTATGCAGAATCTTTGCTAGTTGAACCCCTGTGATCTCCGCTAATACATAGTCCAAAATTGCATAATGGACGTCTTTCTCTTTTACGATTTTTTCTGCTTCTGCTTTGTTGCTCCCTGTATAAACTTTGTATCCCTCAGATTCCAGTAAGTAAGTTAAGCTATCCAGAATGTCTCTTTCATCGTCAACGACAAGTATGTTCAAGCTCATATTCTTCAAGCCCCAACTCCATGTGTAATGATTCTAGATATGGCTAGCTGATTTTTCATTGGCACCGCGTCTTTTCCCATTTTTCTCTCAACTCCTACCAGCAGATATTTAATAATAAGAACCCGGAGGAACGTCGTGGAACCTAGTGGAACCAAGGTTTATCGGATAAATCCAAGGTAAAACCCAACTCTGTTGATGTGTCTAAAAATAGTTTTAACCTAGTAGTAGATAATTTCGGATCATTATGAGCTTCGTAAAGGAAGTTTCTTCATGGATTCTCCAGGGAATTCACGGCATAATAAACGAAACCAGCGACGAACATATTGAGGAAATGATACGGCACATACTACGCGCGAAAGGCAAGAAGATCCTCGTTTTGGGAAGCGGTAGAAGCGGTTTTGTCGGAAGAGCCTTCGCTTTAAGGCTCATGCAGAGCGGCTTCGATGTCTATGTGAGCGGGGAAACCATCACGCCTGCGCTGAGTCCAAACGATCTTATACTGGCGATCTCCGGTTCAGGTACCACCAAGGTAGTGGTAACACAGGCAGAGATAGCTAAAGAGATGGGTGCAAGTATAGTCTCGTTGACGTCCCACCGTGACAGCAGCTTGGGTCAGCTCTCCGACCATGTGGTGGTAATCAAGGGCAGGACCAAGGAGGAGGTTGATATAGACTTCGTCCGCCGCCAAATCACCGGCGAGTATGACATGGCGCCTTTAGGGACTATGTTCGAGCTGAGCGCCCTCGTGTTTCTTGACGGCGTTATCGCCGACATAATGAAGAGGCTGGGTCAGAACGAGATAGACTTGAGGAGACGGCATGCTCACACCCAATGACGGATATTTTAATGTGCGACAGTAAAATATCTGAAGGAAAGAACAAGATTTCTTCAATAATTATTATTTCGAAAACTATATAGATCAATGATTTTGTTGGACGTAGATTTTACGGATGGAAAGGGTTTAAAAGACTCCTGCTGGTGTCTATAGTCAACTTACGGTAAAAAGGATTAGATCATTAATGCCACGGTTCAAGCAGACTGAAGAAATCTTGAGGCTGATGCATGACCAGGAGAAGGTTCGGAACATCGGTATCATCGCCCACATCGACCACGGGAAGACGACGATGAGCGACAGCCTCCTAGCCATGGCGGGCCTCATGGCGCCGTCGAGGGCGGGAGAGGCCCGGGCCCTCGACTTCCTCGAGGAGGAACAGAGGCGAGGCATCACCATCAAGACGGCCAACATCAGCCTCCTCTACGAGGAAGGCAAAAACCAGTACGTCATCAACCTCATTGACACCCCAGGCCACGTGGACTTCTCGGGAAAGGTAACCAGAGCAATGAGGGCGCTGGACGGCTGCGTGCTCCTTGTGGACGCCGTGGAGGAGTTCCAGATAATGACCGAGATCAGGCTCAGGGTCTCGCTGGAGGAGTTCGTGAAGCCCGTCCTGTACATAAACAAGTTCGACAGGCTCATAAAGGAGCTCAAGATGGACCCAAACTCCATCCAGAACAAGCTCCTGAGGATCATAAACAAGTTCAACGAGATCGTTCAGACCTACGGGTCGGACGAGATAAAGAACGAGTGGACCATCAACGCAGCCAAAGGCGAGGTGGCCTTCGGATCAGCCCTCGACCGGTGGGGCTTCACCTTACCCATGCTCCAGGAGAGGGGTTTGACGCTTCCGGACATCATACAGATTTACAAGGAAGACAGGCTCGAGGAGCTCCAAGAGATGCTTCCCCTCAGCGAAGCGATACTGGGCATGGCTGTGCACTTGCTGCCCAACCCCAAGGAGCACCAGCCTAGGAGGATAAGGCACATCTGGAAAGGGGAAGAAGACTCAGTGATGGGTAAGAACATGCTGGCCGTAAACCCAGACGGCCCCCTCGTCATATGCATATCCAACGTAATAATCGACCCTCAAGCCGGCGTGATAAGCACCGGGCGAGTCTTCAGCGGAACCATCAGGAGGGGAGACCACCTCAACCTGGTTGGCGCGGAGAAATGGGCTAAGGCTCAGCAGGTAAGCATCTACATGGGCGCTTACCGCGAGATAGTAGACGAGATACCTGCAGGTAACATAGTGGCCCTCATGGGGCTAAGCGAGGCAAGGGCAGGAGAGACGATAGTTTCGGATGATATCAGGGACATTGCAACGCCTTTCGAGTCGATTAAGTATGTCTCGGACCCGGTTCTCACCATAGCCGTGGAGCCGAAGAAGCCCACGGATCTACCCCGCCTCATCGACGCCCTCCAGAAGATGAACATACAAGACCCCAACCTAGTGACCACCATAAACCAGGAGACCGGAGAGTACCTCATGGCAGGAATGGGTGAGCTGCATCTTGAGATCGCCGTCAAGGACATCAAGAGCCAGTACAACCTCGACATCATACAGAGCGAGCCCACCGTGGTATACCGGGAGGCCATAAGACAAGAAGCCGGGCCCTTCATGGGTAAGAGCCCCAACAAGCACAACAGGGTCTTCTTCAACTTCAAGCCACTGGACGATAACATCGTCCAACTAATCCGTGACGGCGAGCTCAGCGAGATACTTAGCTCTAGCCGAAGGGAGGACGTGCTCAGAGAGAAGGCGGGATGGACCCTCCGCGAGGCGAGGCAAGTGTTCGCCATCAACGAGAACGCCAACATGATGATCGACACCACCGTCGGCATCCAGGGACTCAGGGAGGTCAAGCAGCACATAAGCGGAGGCTTCCAGTGGGCCCTCGCAAACGGGCCCCTAGCAGGCGAGATAGTCCGCGGCCTTCTAGTCGACATGGTGGATATAAAGCTCCACGAGGACCCGGTGCACCGCGGCCCAGCCCAGATGATGCCCGCTGTGAGGCAGGCGCTATTCGCGGGAATACTCAGCGCCGATCCCACTCTGCTTGAGCCCATCTACAAGATACAGGTGCGTGTACCAGCCACCGAGATGGGCAACGTCACAGGCCTACTCAGCAGGAAGCGGGGAAGCATACACAGCGTTGAACAGGACGGCCCCATAGTTAACGTCATAGGCATGGTGCCGGTGAGCGAGACGCTGGGCTTCAGCCAGGAGATGCGCGCCGCCACCAGCGGTACGGCCTTCTGGCAGATGACCTTCGACCACTGGTCACCCCTCCCCAACAGCATGCTGCTCGAAATGATAAAGAAGATCAGGACGAGGAAGGGCATGAGCCCCGACCCGCCGAGGCCCAGCGAGTACATAGTCCGCGAGTAGCCCCCAAACTTTTTCCTTTCTACCAGCATACCTCATTCATCCGAGGCTGGCTTCATGTTCAAAAACCGTCAACAGCTATTAGAAAACGCTTCCACGGAGAAGCTTCGAAAGATGCGGGGTGACGCGTTGAACGTATTGGAGGCAGCGTTAAACTCGGTAGACCCGAAAAAAGCCGTAATTGAGAAACTGCAAGTAATAGAAGGAAACCTTGTAGTCGATGGCTTCACGAAGCCCCTAAGCGATGTCAATAGGATTCTGATCGTGGGAGGGGGAAAAGCCGGAGGCCCCATGACCGAGGCGGTTGAAGAGGTACTCGGAGACAAGATAGAGGGAGGGGTGGTGAATATACTCCGAGGCACCGAAACAAGGTACCGTGTGAACCTGGTGAAGCTCAACCCGTCATCCCACCCTGTCCCAGACGAAGAGGGTGTCAGAGGCGTCCGGGACATGATGCGTCTCACATCAAACCTTTCTCCAGAAGACTTGGTTTTAGCACTCATTTCAGGCGGAGGATCTTCTCTCATGCCGTTACCAGCTGACGGCGTCTCCCTTGAAGACGTCAAAGACGTGACGAGAAGGTTGCTAAACTCAGGGGCTACAATCAACGAGTTGAACGCGGTCAGAAAACACGTATCAGCCTTCAAAGGTGGACGGCTCGCAGCTAACTGCTACCCAGCTACCGTGGTCAGCCTCATACTCTCCGACGTCGTCGGCGATCCTCTAGACATCATCGCGTCGGGGCCTACGGCGCCAGACCCCTCTACCTACGAGACGGCGAAAGAGGTTCTAGACAGGCATGGAGTTTGGGGCTCCGTGAGCCCTTCGATAAAGAAGAGGATCGAGCAGGGACTCACGGGTAAAGCGGCTGAAACCCCTAAACCCGGTGATCGGGTCTTCGATAAGGTTCACAACTTAGTCGTCGCCAACAACCTGAAGGCGGCTGAAGTCGCTGCGGATAAGGCTGAGAAGCTTGGATATAATACTCAAGTTATCAGTACCTTTATTGAGGGGGAGGCGCGCCATGTGGGTACAGTGTACGCCGGGCTGGCGACAAGCCTCGCCGTTAACGATCTCCCTGTTCCCAAGCCTGGGGCTCTTCTGCTGGGTGGAGAGACCACAGTGACCGTCACAGGATCAGGCTCAGGCGGCAGGAACCAGGAACTCGCTTTGAGCACGCTCATGAAAATATCGGGCCGTGACTGCATAGTCTTTGCCCTCGGCACTGATGGTATCGACGGACCAACAGACGCCGCTGGGGCCCTAGTGGACGGAGCATCGCTTGGCAGAGCACTGGCTAAGGGGTTGGACCCAGAGAAATACCTTGCAGAGAACGACTCACACAGCTTCTTCAAAGAGTTGGGTGACGCCGTTTTTACGGGGCCGACGGGAACTAACGTCAACGACTTGACGCTGATTCTGGCTGCTTGAGGTAGTTGTGATGCGTTCAGCCACGCGTAGAAAAAAACTAATCGAAGAGTTGAAGATGCTTCTGTCAGAGATCAGCGATCTGGTTGACGTGGTTGTTGTGGAGGGACCACGAGACATGGAGTCCCTTAGGAGGCTAGGTTACCCCGGGGAGATCGTTACATGCGCCGCCACCGGCGTCAACGACTACGATTTGATGGCAGAAGTAGCGGTTAATTATTGCCGTGTTTTGATCTTAACGGATTTCGATCAGGAGGGGACCACGCTGAACAGGCGTTTCGCTGAATTGCTGGAGCATGAAGGCGTCAAAGTCGAGAAGGGGCTTAGAAGGAGGGTGGGCAGGCTCACAGCGTCCCTCGGCATATACTCGATAGAGTCCATGGACAACATCATGGACGCTGCAGAACGTGACGTTTAGAGTGTTTTTATAAACAGCCCCGTATTCAGTGTCTTGTCCATCGATGACCGAGCAGCTGATCCATGCATCGCAGTCCAAGGCGATACTGTGCATGCTTAAGACCGACGTCCACGACCACACCATATACAGGATAAAACTGGACGAGCTGAACAGCCTAGTCGAGACCCTGGGAATAGACGTGGTGGGCGAGGTGATACAGAGCAGGTACAGGCCTTTCTCAAAGTTCTTCGTCGGCAGCGGCAAGGTGAAGGAGCTGGGGCGTAAGGTGAGGCGGCTGGGAGTCGACCTGGTGATCTTCTATAACATACTCAAGAGCAGCCAGAAGCTGAACCTCATTCGTGCGCTGAACTGCGACGTGATAGACCGCTACGAGCTTACGCTGGAGATATTCGACCAGATGGCTTCCGATCGACTCAGCAAGCTCCAGATACAGGCAGCTCGGCTGGAGAAGCAGGCCCCCTTCTACAAGCTCCAGGCGTCCATCAACTACAGGTACGACAGGCCGTTCTTCCGGGCCGGCGGCGAGTACGCGTTCCACGGCCAAATGAGGGAGCTTAGCAGGAACCAGGCAAGGGTTCGGGAGGAGATCGATAAGCTCATCGAGGAGAAAAAGCAGCGCATATGGAACCGGAGGAAACTCGGGTATCCTGTGATATGCATCGCTGGGTTCTACAACGCCGGGAAGACCAGCCTGTTCAACGCGGTGACGGGGGACAGTAAGCCGGTCAGCGACAGGCCCTTCACTACTCTATCCAGCAAGTACCAAAGGAGGTTTATCGACCACGAGACCACCGTACTTTTCATAGACACAATCGGGTTCGTCATCGACGTCGACCCTAGGCTCATCCAGAGCTTCAAGCTGAACCTCCTCGACATCCGAAGCTCGGACATCGTCATACTGCTTCTGGAGATCACTGATCCTCCGCTCACATTGCTAATGAAGCTCAGCGAAGGGATCAGGCTTCTGAAGGACATCGGGGTGACCCATGACCGCATACTAATAGTGTTTAACAAGCTGGACAAGGCGCCCGAGATGGAGGAAGGGATCGCCGAGGAACTAAGCCTTGAACAGTGGGGTATTCCTTGGATTGCTGTATCAGCGTTGGAACGCTGGAACCTTCAGGGCATGCTCAAGATGATAGCAGACAGGCTCAGGGAGTTGAAGGAGAAAACCCCTGAAAAAGAGGAGTTGTCAGCGTTCCAGAGAACCGAGACGGCGATAAACCGTTTGCTTGAGCATTATCCAGTTAACTATGCCCCGAGGGCCTTAGACCCGTTCCGTGGGCTTGTCTCGACTATACTGAGCCAGAATACCAGCTCAAGGAACCAAAGAACCGCGTTCAACCGCCTCGAAGAAGCCATAGGGATAACACCCCACAGGATAGACTCGGCGCCAGATGAACAGATAATCGAAGCCGTCAAGCCTGCTGGGATGTATAACCAACGTACACGCACCCTCAAGGCCGTGAGCAGAGAGATCATAGAAAAATACGGCGGAGACCTCCAGCTAGTCTTCGATATGTCTTATCCGGAGGCCAGGGACAGGCTCCTAGAGTTCCCGGGGGTGGGTGAGAAAACCGCTGACGTGGCCTTGATGTTCGTTGCTGACCATCAAGTCATTCCAGTGGACCGTCACATCGAAAGAGTGTCAAAGCGTCTAGGAATCGTGCCCCAGAACGCAGGCTACGAGGAAATAAGGAGGGCGCTGGAGGATGGATCGACCCCAGACAGGTTCAGAGACGTTCATCTCTCCATGATACGTTTCGGCAGAGAGACGTGTAGAGCACGGAAACCGCTTTGTATCGAATGTGTGCTTAACGATATATGCCCATACCCCAAGAAGGCGGGACTAGGTTTATCTGAAACCGAGAACTCAGACCTGTGAATATTACATGTTCAAGCAACTGGACCGGAACCTAATGCTTCTTTTCGCTTTGAACATCGCGTTTGGCCTCACGATGCAACTCATAAACCCATTGTTTCCCCTGTTCTTGGAGGAGGCGGGGGCCAACGAGGTTCAGAACGCCATGGTGATCTCCGCCGGAAACCTTGTAGCCACAATGTTCATGCTGCCCAGCGGCCTCCTAATAGACAGGGTAGGCAAGAAGACTCTGCTATTACTTGGTGCGGGGCTGTCAACTGTCTCGATATTCCTGTTATCCATGGTGAACAACTGGGTCATAGTTTTTCCTTTGTATATGTTGTTCAGCATGGCGGGAGCCTTCTTCGTCCCCTCAAGGATGGCGATGATCACCGAGAACACCGAAGCATCCAACAGATCCTCGACCTTCGGCGTCATGAACATGGCTTGGCCGGTGACTGGCATAATAGCGCCGACGCTAAGCGGCTTCTTGGTGCAGTATTTCAGCTGGAGACACGTATTCCTCATAGCGGGGGGGATCAACGCTCTTAGCCTTATCCCTACTTGCTTGATTGAGAGGAAAGGAGCGTACAAGACGAAAAAAGACAAAGCCTCGTTCAGGGACGTTTTCGGGCGGGAAGTTTTTCCCACCCTTGCGTCCTTCTTCGTGTTTCATCTGCTTATGACGATAGGGATGGGGGGAGTAAACATGATTCTCCCCTTATACCTTGGAGATGTGCACGGGTTATCTCCAACCCTAATCGGGATATTTTTCACGGCCCCAAGCATCGTCATGATGTTCACACAGGTCCCAGCTGGTACATTGGCTGAGAGATTCGGAAAGAAACGCTGGATACTATCTTGCATCTCATTGATACCGTTTTTATACCTATCATGGATTTTCACCGAAAACTGGGTTGTCATGCTCATAGCTTACTCTCTGCTGAACGGATTATGGAGCATGACTTGGCCAGCCACACTTACATTATTATCTGAAAGCGTACCGGACGTTATACTTGGTGCAGCATTCGGTGTCAGGATGACCGGCGTCCGAATGGGGTTCACTGTAGGTCCTCTAATAGGGAGCTACCTATACAGCACGTATTACGCGTCGAGCCCGTTCCTAGGAGCGGCAGGCTTCGCCTTTCTAGCAGTGTTCGTCGCATATTCTCTAAAGGAACATGTTCGTGAGAGTTAATCAATATTTTAGGTGTTAAAAAAAGGATCTTCACAGGCATTCTTTTTCTTCCACACTTTACGAATCCTTTAAATCTGAGCCCTGTTGATTCTTTACAGCCTATCAAAATAGGAGTGTCTACAATTGCCAAGAACTAGATCACCTAAGAGAGGATCACGGTCCTACTCGCCGAGGAAGAGAGCGAGGAACATTAACGGACGCGTCTCCTTCTGGCCATCCCTGGACTCAGAGCCTGGGCTGGTCGGCTTCGCTGGCTACAAGGCAGGCATGACCCACCTGTTCTACGTCGAGGACAGAAGAAGAGTCCCCGAGTACGGTAAGGAGGTCAAAGCCCCCGCTACAGTCATAGACACTCCACCTATGCTGGTCGTCGCAATCAGAGCATACGAGAAGACCCACGAAGGGCTCCAAGCTTTATCAGAGGCGTGGATTGCGAACCAGCCGATAGACTTGTATAGGAAGATAAACTTCACGACAGACTCTCGTCCAGACGCCAAGGTAGCTGAGATCGAGAAAAGCCTCGACAGGATCGCCGAGGTGAGAGTAATAGCGATGACGCAGCCTAGGGAGGCATCTGTCTCGAAGAAGACGCCGGACCTCATGGAGATACCCGTTAAAGGAGGCTCCATAGAGGAGCGGTTAGACTACGCTAAGGATCTTCTAGGCAAGACCGTGACAGTGCAGGACGTGTTTGATCCCGGGGAGGGAATCGACGTCATAGGCGTGACCAAAGGAAAGGGTTTCCAGGGCCCCGTCAAGCGCTGGGGAATAAGGATATTATCAAGAAAGTCTAGAAAACAGAGGAGGGCGGTAGCCTCCATTGGCCCATGGGTGCCTAGGGGCGTCATGCCTCAGGTGCCTAGAGCAGGCCAGATGGGTTTCCACAACAGGACAGAGTACAACAAGCGGATAATGCTAGTTGGCGAAGAAACGAGCCGCGTCAACCCTAAGGAAGGCTTCAAGAATTACGGCTTCGTGAAAGGCGACTATCTGCTACTAAAGGGAAGCGTCATGGGACCGTCCAAGAGGCTGATAAAGCTAAGGAAGACGACTCGCAAGACAAAGTACCCCGAGGAGCCTCCGCAGATCACGTATCTTCACACCGAATGGCTGAAGAGGAGCGTAGAGCAGTGAAGGTTCCGGTACTAAGCCTGAAGAACGAAAAGGTCGACGAAGTCGAAATGCCCAAAGTCTTCGAGACCCCTGTCAGGTATGATGTAATCAAGCGAGCCGTCCTTGCCATCCAGAGCACGAGGTTCCAGCCTCAGGGTAGGGACCCCATGGCGGGTAAGAGAACGACAGCCGAGTCGATGGGAACAGGCCGAGGCATAGCGCGAGTCCCGCGGATTAGGGATGGAAGACGCGCCGCCTTCGGTGTTAGCATAGTAGGGGGCCACCAAGCCTTCCCGCCGCGCTCGGAGAAGGTCATCGTTAAGAGGATCAACAAGAAAGAGAAGAGATTAGCGATCAGATCGGGAATCGCAGCCACTGCCGTAAAGGAATCTGTAGAGCGTAGAGGCCACAAGGTAGCCGAAGTGAAGCAGCTTCCCATCGTCATCGACGACGACGTAGAGAACCTCACCAAGACCAAGGAAGTTGTAGAGCTATTCAAGTCTCTAGGGATATTGGAGGATGTCGAGAGAGCCGACCGGAAAAAGACTAGAGCCGGGAAAGGCAAGATGAGGGGCAGAAGAAAGAAAACCGGGAAAGGGCCTCTCATAGTAATATCGGAGGACAAGGGGATCAACAGGGCAGGAAGAAACTTACCTGGAGTCGACGTTGCGGACGTCCAAAGCCTGAACGCGGAGCTGTTAGCCCCGGGAACACATCCAGGCAGGCTAGTGGTTTGGGGTAGATCGGCTTTCGAGAAACTAGACGAGGTGTGGGGGAACTAGGATGGAGGCACACAAGATAATACAGTACCCCCTCATGACAGAACGCAGCGTCAACATGATCGAGTACGAGAACAAACTCGTGTTCATTGTGGACCGCACGGCCACAAAACACATGATAGCGAAGGCCGTCGAGGAGCTTTACGAGGTAGAGGTAGAAACCGTAAACACCCTCATAACAAGAAAAAGTGAGAAGAAAGCCTTCATAAAGCTCAAAGAAGAGTACGACGCGTCGGACGTCGCCATCCGTCTAGGAATACTTTAGGTGTGAACAATGGGTAAGAAGATAAAGGTACAGAGACGAGGCCGCGGCACAAGCCAGTTCCGAGCCGCCAAGATGAACAAGATAGCCCCAGTAAAGTATCCAACACCGACGAAAAACAACAGGACGGGAACCATTAAAGAGCTAACACACGAGCCGGGCCGAGGCGCGGCTCTGGCGTACATAGAGTTCGAGCCGGGATCAGGGTTCTACTCCTCAGCCATCGAGGGAACCTACGTCGACCAAGAAATAACCGTCGGACCTAACGCCCCCCTGAAGGTGGGAAACGTAACTACGTTGAGAAACATCCCCGAGGGGACCATGGTAAGCAACATCGAGCTGCGGCCAGGGGACGGCGGGAAGATAGCGAGAAGCTCGGGCAGCTTCGGCACGGTGATAGCCCACACCAAGACTCATACGTCTGTGAGGGTTCCATCGAAGAGGACGGTAACAATACACAACGAATCGCGGGCCACCATTGGTATAATATCAGGGGCAGGACGCAGAGAGAAGCCTTTCCTCACGGCGGGCGAGAAGGTGCACGCAAAGAAGGCCAAGGGGCACATATACCCGGTTGCTCACGGCGTAAAGATGCCAGCGGCCATGCACCCCCACGGCGGAGGCCGGCACAGGAGACCAGGGAAATCTACGACGGTCTCAAGGCACGCGCCCCCAGGGGCGAAGGTTGGGCTGATAGCCGCCAGGAACAGCGGTAAACGCCAGAGGAGGAGAAACTAAGGGTTATATAACCCCCCTCTGTTAAGGTGAGTGAAAATGCCCAAGGACTTCAAGTATCGAGGGAAGAACGTCGAGGAGCTTCAGTCAATGTCCATGGACGAGTTTATCCAGCTACTCCCTTCGAGGATGAGAAGAAGCCTGCGCCGCGGACTAAGCGCAGAGCAGAGAATAATCCTTGAGAAGCTGCGCAGGGACTCGGACAAGCCTCTACGTACACACGCGAGGGACATGATAATACTGCCGGAGATGATCGGTAGAACCATCCAGATCTACACCGGGAAGGAGTTCAAAGAGGTCAACATCAACGAGAAAATGATAGGACACTACCTAGGGGAGTACGCCATAAGCATGACAAGGGTCCGTCACGGCCGACCAGGAATAGGGGCTTCTCGTAGCAGCATGTACATACCGCTCAAGTAGCATTAAAAACTATTATTTAACAAACCTTCAACCCGTCACATTGTTTCCTTTATCATGCACATTTTTGTTGTTGCATGTTCCACGTTTTTAAAAGAAAGTACTAGAACCAACAACTTCCCGGAGATATGTTTAATTACATGAACCTTTTTATATCAAGCCTCGATTCAAGATAGGCGAACGGTGCGTATATGCCAAACTGGAAATACTCGGTGCAAGGGCTGGACCCAGACAAGACAGCGCTAGCCAGCGGCAGAGATCTACGGGTAAAGCCTAAGGTAGCTAGGGAGATCTGTCACCACCTCAAAGGGATGAAGCTAGAGGACGCGAAGAACTATCTCGAAGGCGTCATAGAACTTGAGACGCCTGTGCCGTACTACCGGTACCGCGGGAAGGTACCCCACAGGAAGCAGCTGCAGGGACACGACGCCGGCAGGTTCCCGGAGAAGACGGCGCGGGAGATACTGAAGATACTTGAATCCGTGGAAGCCAACGCCGAGTTCAAGGGGCTGTACGCAGACAGGCTAAGAATAATCCACATGGCCGCCCACCGAGGGAGAGTCATCAGAAAGTATATCCCGAGGGCCTTCGGAAGCGCCTCACCGTATTTCAAACACATGACCCACATCGAGGTAGCAGTTGAGGAGTACTAATGTCGGTTGTAAAACGAATTATCCAAGACAGCATCGAGCGCGTAAAAGTCGACGAACTCCTACTTGATGAATACGAGCAGGCGGGCTACGGCGGAATAACGCTAACCAAGACCCCGTTGGGGGCACAGATAAACCTCTTCGCCATGAGGCCGGGGCGGGTAATCGGTAAGAGAGGGAGAGCAATAAAGGCAGCCTCGGCGCGCCTTGAGGATGAACTGGGGCTACCCAACCCCCAGATAACCGTGGTGGAGGTCGAGGTTCCAGAGATGAACCCCCAGATCATGGCCTCCCGGATAGCGAACGCCCTTGAACGCGGCGTTCACTACAGAAGGGCAATCTTCTGGAGCCTTCGCAGAATCATTGACAGCGGAGCCATAGGGTGCGAAGTCCTTCTCAAGGGGCCGCTTAGGAGCGCTAGGTCCAGGTTCGAGAAGGTCGTCGAGGGCTACGTGCCGAAGTCGGGAGACCCTGCCTTGAGGAATGTGCGCACTGCGACTATACATGTCAAGATGAAGAGGGGCGTCATAGGCGTCACGGTGAACATTGTGCCACCGGAAGCTAAGTTCCCTGACAAGGTGAAACTCGACGATCTGCCTGAGATAGAGTACGAGCCACCGATGCCCGTTGAGCCGGAGACGCCTGAAGAGGAGGCTCAGCCTGAGGCAGAGAAGCCGGAGCCGGAGGAGGCTGAACAGGCGGAGCAGCCGGTAGCCCCTGAAACAGATGAGCCGAAGGAAGAGGCTGATGTGGAGAAACAACCAGCTGCTGACGAGGCACCTGTCGAAGAGGCGAAAGAGGATTCTATAGGGGAAGAAGAACCAGAGGTGGAGCCCGAGGCCGCCGAGGTCTCTGCTGTTGAGGCGCCAGCAGAGGAAGAAACGGTAGACTCTGAAATAGAAGAGCCTGAGAAAGAGGATGAGTAAAGATGCCTATTCTTCGCATGGACGAGATACGTGACATGGACGACGAGGAAAGGCAGGAGAGAGTCCAGGAGCTCAGGACTGAGCTCATTAAAATCAGGACCATGATCAAAGCAGGGGGATCAGTGGAGAACCCAGGAAGAGTCAAGGCTCTTAAGAAGACCATAGCGAGAATTCTGACGGTAATGAACGAGGAGGGTCAGTGACTTGGTCTCCCCAACCCCCTATAATGTTACCCGCCACGAACTCGTAGGGCTGGAGGCGGAGGTTCTCCATGACAGCAACCCATGCAACATTAACACCCGGGGAACAGTGATAGACGAGACCATGAACACCCTGGTCATCGATGATGGAAGGGCAAAGCGGATAATAAAGAAAAACGCCGTGTTCAAGTTCAGGCTAAACGATGAAATCGTCAAAGTCGAGGGCTGGGCCATATCAGGCAGACCTGAGGACCGGGTAAAGAGAAAGATTAAACGAAGATGGTAGGGCGAGACGTAGATTGATAACACTTAAGAAACCAGAGCTGGAGTGCGACGAGGTAGACTGCCCGTTCCACGGAACCTTGGCGGTCAGGGGAAGGGTCCTGGAAGGCACAGTGGTGAGCACAAGGATGCAGAAATCCGTCGTAGTCCAGATGTCATACACGAAATACTACAACAAGTACGATCGATACGCGAGGATGAGGAGCAGAATAACGGCCCACAGCACCCCCTGCATCCCAGTGAAGGTGGGCGACACGGTGAGGATAGCAGAGTGCCGGCCCCTAAGCAAGACCAAGAGCTTCGTGGTCGTAGAGGTTTTAAAGGAGGCTTAGCCGTATGTCGAAGAGGATTAAGAGAAGGATACTACCGAGGCGAAAGGTATCAGGCGGCCTCACCATAGGCAGTATGATCAACTGCGCCGACAACACAGGCGCCAGACGCCTCAGGGTCATACAGATGATGGGATACAAGGGTAGAAAGAGAAGGTTGCCAAGCGTCGGGGTAGGCGACCTCGTAATCGTGTCGTGCCGCGAAGGCACCCCTGAGATGAGGAAACAGCTGTTCAACGCGGTGGTCGTAAGGCAGAAACGCCTATACCAGAGAACCGACGGCACCAGAGTACAGTTCGAGGACAACGCGGCGGTCATACTTACTCCGGAAGGAACGCTGAGAGGCTCCGACATCAAAGGCCCAGTAGCCAGAGAGGCAGTGAACCGCTGGCCGCGGCTAGGCAACATAGCGAGGATGGTGGTATAGGTGAAGAAGGGATCGAGGAAGCCATCGACTGCGAGGCGCAACATGAAAAATGCCCCAAACCACAAGAAACGGAAGTACCTTTCAGCGCCGCTGTCACCTAACCTTAGAGCCGAGTACGGCACAAGATCGATGCCAGTCATCGCCGACGACACCGTCAGTATCACTAAAGGCGACAGAAAGCTCGCTGAGGGCAGGGTCCTAAGGGTGAACACAAAAGACCTGAAGATATACGTCGAAGGCGTAACAAGGACACGGCAGGACGGGTCCACGGTTCAGATCCCGATAAGGGCAGAGAACGTCATGATAACCAGGCTCAACCTTGACGACGTGTGGAGGAGGGACATACTGGAGCGTAAAAGCTTCAGCGCGGAGGAGGAATAGACATGGGAAAGAAGGGACCCCCCAGGCATCTCAAGAGACCCCCGAGCCCCGGTTTCTGGTCCATAAGGCGTAAAAGCGGAAAATGGACCATTCGGACGAGCCCGGGCCCCCACTCGCTACACACATCGATACCAGTGGGCGTCGTTCTCAGAGATGAGCTCAATTATGCAAAGTCCGCTAAAGAAGCCAAGACCCTTGTACTACAAAGGAAAATAATCATTGACGGCAAGACGAGGGTCAACGAGAGGTACCCCGTTGGACTTATGGACGTAATCAGCGTACCAGACTCGAAAGAGTTCTTCAGGGTCCTCCCGGACCATGGAGGAAAGCTCAAGTTTCTACCCATAACCGAAGACGACGCAAAATACAAGCTAGTCAAGATCACAGGTAAGAATACCCAACCCGGTGGAAAGACCCAGCTGAATCTCCACGATGGCTACAACAAGGTTGTATCCGCTGAGGAAGACAACTACAAAGTAAACGACGTGCTGAAGATCAGCGTACCCGAGAAGGAGATAGCGGACCACATAGAGTTCAAGGAGATGCAGCAGAGCATCGTAACCGGAGGCAGAAGCCAAGGCGCCCAAGGGATGATCATAGGTTTAGGCCCTGAGCCTGGCTGGAAAAAGACGTGCACTATCAGAACTGCTGAGGGAGAAGACGTCAGAACCCTCGCCAGATACGTGTTCGTGGTAGGCTCGAAGGAGCCAGTGATAGCGCTGCAGGCTGGTGAAGAATGATGCCGGAAAACCCCATGAAGCAGTTGAAGATCGGTAAAGTCGTCGTAAACATCTCAGTAGGCGCATCTGGTGAACCCCTCAACAACGCTATGACCATCCTGAGACAGATCACCGGACAGGAACCTTGCCAGCGTGTAGCCAAGCAGACCATAAGGCAGTGGGGTATAAGAAAGAGTGAACCCATGGCGTGCCTCGTAACGCTGCGTGAAGAGAAAGCTGATTCATTCCTGCAGAAAGCCTTCAGGGCCATCGGAGGAAGAGTAAAGCCCACCAGCTTCGACGATAACGGTAACTTCGCCTTCGGTATCAGGGAGCACATCGACATTCCAGGCACAAGGTATGACCCTAACCTCGGTATAACGGGGATGGACGTGAACGTCACCGTGGAGAGGCCAGGCTACAGGGTTGGCAGAAGGAAGAGAGCCAAGTCTAAGGTGGGCAGCGCCCACAGAGTGACTCTCGAAGAGTCTATGTCGTTCATAGCAGAGAAATACGGGGTCAAGGTAGGTCAAGATCAATGAGCAACCAAATCAAGCCCAAGGAAAGAGAATACGGTAAGGGGAGCCGTGGCTGCGTAAGGTGCGGCACACGTGACGGCCTCATCAGACGCTACGGCATAAACCTTTGCCGCCAGTGCTTCCGCGAGGTAGCGGAGAAGATGGGCTTCAAGAAGTATAGGTGAGAATATGGATCCCCTAGTAAACGCGTTAAACACCATAATGTCCCATGAAGGGAGGCGGAAGAACGAGTGCATCATCACACCCGCCTCAGGCCTAGCCGGAACAGTGCTTCGTCTCATCCAGGGGAAAGGCTACGTGGGAGAGATAGAGTTCATCGACGACGGTAGGCAAGGGAAACTCAGGGTCCAGCTGTTCGGCAGGATAAACGAGTGCAGGGCAGTGACCCCGCGTTTCAAGACAAAGATCTCCGAGATGGAGAAATGGGAGAAACGTTACCTGCCCAGCAGAAACCTTGGAGTGTTGATACTCAGCACCCCCAAGGGCGTCATGGACCACACACAGGCGAAGGAAGAGAACGTGGGCGGCGTACTGCTGGCCTACGTATACTAAAGGTGAATGATGTGACTGTTCAGATCGTAGAAAACTCTGTAACGGTACCCGAAGACACAGACCTGACCCTAGATGGGCATAAGGTCGCAGTCACAGGCGCCAACGGAAAGGTGGAGAGAGACTTCGGCCACACGAAGCTAAACCTCGAATATAAGGACAGGGTGCTCCGCGTATGGGCGGAGAACCCGAAGAAGAAACAGGCCTCATTGGTCAACACCATAACGAGCCACGTTAAGAACATGATCAAAGGCGTGACGGAGGGCTTCACATACCGGCTCAAGATAGTGTTCATCCACTTCCCCATGAACATGCAGGTGCGTGGGAACAAGTTAGTGATAAACAACTTCGTGGGTGAGCAGAAGGCCCGTGAGGCCAAGATCCTTGAAGGCGTACAGATACACGTAGAAGGAGACGACATACTGGTAACGGGGCCCGACATCGAGAAGGTGGCACAGACCGCCGCCAACATCCAGCAGGCTACACACATCCGTAACAAGGACCTCCGCAAGTTCCTGGACGGCATATACGTCTACAAGAAGGAGTGAGGCAGTTGAGCGAAGAAAAACAGAGATTAATGAAGCTGAGAAAGAGGATCAACAAGAAGCGGCCCCACTTCAAGAGGTTCGAGTCATGGAGGTTCGTGAGGATCAAGGACCAGTGGCGGAAGCCTAGGGGCATCGACAACAAGATGCGAACCGAGGAGTCAGGGTGGCCCAAGTCCGTCAAGGTAGGATATAGAGGGCCAGCAGCCGTGAGGGGCCTCCATCCTACAGGTAAAGAAGAGGTCATGGTCTGGAACGCCAAAGATGTTGAAGGCGTGGACGTAGAGACGCAGGTAGCCCGTATCGGGGGCTCCGTGGGCGGCAGGAAGAGGGAAGTAATACTGCAGAAGACTGAAGAACTTGACGTACACGTCCTCAACCCCGGCGTAAAAGATCGTGAAGACGAGTTCGAGGAACTTGTCACGGAGGACGAGGAAGAGCTACTCGAAGAAGACTACGTGGATGAGATAGATCTCGAAGCCATGACCAAGAAAGAGCTGACGGCTTACGCGAAGGAGATGGGGATCAAGGTCCCATCCAAGGCTAGGAAAGCTGAGATCGTCGAGCTGATCCAGAACCACGAGGAAGAGGAGGACAGCCAAGGATGAACCTACGGAGCCAGCGAAAACTAGCCGCCAACGTGTTTGGCTGCGGTGTACACAGAGTCTGGATAGACCCGGAGAAGGCCGACGAGGTAAGCATGGCCATCACAAGAGAAGAAATTAGGAAGCTCATACACGAGAAAGCAATAAAGGCGCTCCCAGAGAACAGCCAGAGCAGAGGAAGGACGCGCATCCTCGCCGAAAAGAAGAAGAAAGGAAGACGCATCGGCGCAGGCTCCAAGAAGGGTAAAAAGTACAGCGTAGTCCCACGGAAGACGAGGTGGATGAACCGCATCAGGGCGCAGCGCAGGAGACTCATGAAGCTGAGGGAGCGCAGGATCATCACCGTAAGCACATATCGAAGCCTATACAGGAAGGCGAAGGGCGGTGAGTTCAGGAGCGTAGCGGAGCTCGAACGGTACATCAACGAAAACAACCTGAGGAGGCGTACCTTTGGCTAAGGGACCGCGGTACCGTGTGCCATACAGGCGCAGGCGCGAGAAGAAGACAGACTACGCCGCTAGACGGGTGATGGCGACGGCTGACCGCCCAAGATTCGTCGTCAGGATATCGGAGAGAAAAATACTGGTTCAGGTGGTTAGGTCCGAGATAGAGGGGGACTACGTCGTCGCGCAGGCTAGTAGCAATGAATTGAAAAGCTACGGCTGGAACGCCAGCGGCAAGAACGTCCCTGCGGCCTACCTGATTGGAGTACTTGCAGGCAAGAAGGCAAAAGCGGCTGGCGTGGAGCACGCCATCCTAGACATGGGCCTAAAGAGGTTCACGGCTGGAAACAAGGTGTTCGCCGTGGTGAAAGGCGCCTTAGACGCAGGGCTGGACATCCCCTGCGACAGCGACATAACTCCATCACCTGAAAGGATAAACGGCAGCATAATAGCTGAGTACGCTGAGCAGATGGAAGACCCCCTTGAGTACGAGAGACGGTTCTCGGTCTATCTCCGTCGTGGACTGAGACCGGAGGCCCTGCCGGGCCACTTCGAGGAGGTCAAAGCACGCATAGAGGAGAACGAAATTGAGTAGAAGACGGGGCAACCCGCTTGATTACTGGGTACCGAAGACCCAGCTTGGTAAACAGGTGTACGAGGGGCAGATCTCCTCGATATACGAGATATTCGAGGAAGGCCACAGTATAAGGGAAGTGGAGATAGTTGACGTCCTTGTGCCTAACCTCAAAGACGATGTGATCAACATCAACCTTGTGCAGAAGCAGACAGACGCGGGTGAGACAAGCAGGTTCACCGCTCTCGTGGCCGTTGGGAACGAGAACGGGCTCATCGGCGTAGGGCTGGGCAAGGCCCAGAGGGTGAGGAACGCCATAGAGAAAGGCATCAGACTTGCGAAGCTCAACCTGCACCCCATAAGGATGGGCTGCGGCAGCTGGGAGTGCGACTGTGGCGAGGGACACACGCTTCCCTTCAAGGTAACGGGGAAAGTTGGGAGCGTGGTGGTTACGCTGCTTCCAGGTCCCCAGGGGCTGGGAATCGTGGCCGGGGACACCGCCAAGGCCGTGCTGAAGATGTCCGGCATAAAGGACTGTTGGAGCAAGAGCGTAGGCAAGACCACTACCACCAACAGCTTCGCGTTCGCCACATTCGAGGCGCTCAAGCAGACCATGAGCATAATGACCCCGAGAGACTGGGCGTGATAGAGATGGAGAAGAAGAGCCTGCTAGCCATAAGGATAAGAGGAACCATCAACGTCTCCCAGCGTGTCGAGGACACGCTCAGGATGCTCAGGATCGATCGAAACAACTACGCCACACTGCTAGACGATAGGCCAGACTACGCTGGTATGCTTCAAAGGGCCAAGGACTGGATAACCTGGGGCGAGCCAGACCAAGAGACGATAAAGATCATTCTCGAGAAACGAGGCGAAGCCCCGGGATGCGTCAAACTGAGCGAAGACTATCTAAAGGAGCTTGGTTTCGAGGGTTTCAGCCAGCTAGCCGAGAAGCTACACAGCTGTGAGCTGGACATCAACAAGCTTGAGGGTATCAAGCCGTTCTTCAGGCTTCACCCACCTAAGAAGGGCTTCAAGAGGAGCGTTAAGCGTCCCTATGGTAACAAGGGTGAGCTCGGGTACAGAGGAGAAGCGATCAACGAGTTGGCCAGGAGGATGTGCTGAGGATGCCCCATAAGCTACGTAAGGTACGGAAACAGAGAGGCTCAAGGTACATGGGCTGGGGACAAGTAGGGCAGCACAGGAAGGCCGGGGGCCGCGGTGGCAAAGGCAAGGCTGGGGGAAGGAAACATTTCTGGATCAGGACCGTGAAGTATGAGCGGGATAGATTCAAGAGCACCGGGTTCGTGCCGCCGTCTGCGAAGAAGCCTAAGCCGTTGACTATCAACGTGGGGGAGCTCGAAGACCTTGCGTTGAAGGTCATCTGGGACTATGGTGTGAAGGGCGGAAACGAGCTTGACTTGGAGTCCTTGGGCATCGGTAGACTCCTGGGGAGGGGCAGCGTGAGCGTCCCCTTAAACGTCAGGGTCTCTCATGCGACGATGAGCGCCCAAGAGAAGATTGAAGAGGCAGGCGGCTCTATCATAGAGCCGTAGAGGGACTAGACTTGCGGTTCCTGGATCTGTTCAAGCCGATATCTCCGTTCATACCTGAGGTCAAGCCTCCTCAGAGGAAGGTAGCCTTCAACACCCGGCTGATGTGGACGCTGGCAGCCTTGATCATTTATCTGGTTATGTCGGAGACGCCTCTATACGGCATCGAGACCAAGGACGCGTCTGACCCATATGCCATGCTGAGGATCATCTTCGCGTCTAACCGCGGCACGTTGATGGAGCTTGGGATCGGCCCCATAGTTACGGCTGGGCTGATAATCCAGCTTCTAGCGGGATCGGAGATAATCTCCTTCGATAGATCGAGCCCGGAGGACAGGGGCTTGTTCACTACGGCCAGCAAGTTTTTCTCGTTCGTCATGGTGATAGTTCAGGCCAGCCTCTACATAATAGGAGGCGTGTACGGGTCCATAAGCAGGACGCAGTCGATACTGATATTCGTTCAGCTTCTAGCTGCGGGTCTAATATTGATGATGCTCGACGAGCTTGTCCAGAAGGGCTGGGGCATTGGCAGCGGCATTAGCCTGTTCATCGTTGCGGGTATTACCCAGAACATCTGGTGGATGAGCTTCAGCATAGCGCCGTCGCCCTATGACGCCATGGGCAGGGCCTACGGCGCCATAATCGCGTTCATACAAGGCATCCTAGGTGGGTTGCCGATACAGGACTGGTTCTACAGGGCTAACTCGCCTGACATGATCGGGTTCTTGACTACGCTCGCGGTGTTCGCTTTCGTTGTCTACATCGAGGGGATGAGGGTGGAGATACCCATTAGCCACAGCAGCTACAGGGGCTACCGGAGCAGGATGCCGATAAAGCTGCTGTACGTCAGCAACATTCCTGTGATATTGGCTTACGCCATGTTCGCTAACTTCCAGCTCATAGGCCAGTTCACGTGGAACAGGTGGAACACGGACAACGGCAACTTCTTCTTCAACATGCTCGGCATGTATAACCAGACGCAGAGCGGTGTCACCCCCATCGGCGGGCTTGCCTATTACACTTCGTCGCCGGGGAGTCTGGGGAGGGTTATGGCTGACCCTGTGAGGGCGTTTGTTTATCTGTTGATCGTGGTGGGGTTCTGTGTGTTGTTCAGCATCACCTGGCTGGAGATCGGTGGATTGGGCGCGGACCAGATGGCGGATCAGCTTATTCAGTCTGGGATGCAGGTGGCCGGTTTCAGGCGTAGCAGGGGGCCGTTGGAGAGGCTGCTCAACAGGTACATTCCCACCATAACGATCATCGGGGGGATCATCGTGGGCCTTCTGGCTGCGTTCAGCGAGTTCTTCGGCGTGTTCGGGTCGGGGATGGGCGCGCTGCTTGCCGTGAGCATATTGTATCAGTACTACCAGACCATGGTGCAGGAGCAGGTGGAGGATCTGTATCCGTTCCTGCGGGGGGCCTTCGGGTAGCCTCTTGATCCTGTGGCTGGTTGTATCTGTTTTTTCGATTTCTTTTTCACTGCTTCAAGGGGTATTGTATTTTATGGTGACTGAGAGGCTTTACGACGATGATCCTTACGTGAGGGTTTTCTCTGGGACGGTGGTGGGGTTCAGTGATGGCGGCGTGGTGCTGGACCGGACGGGTTTCTACGGTGAGGCGGGTGGTCAGGCGGGGGACACGGGGACGCTGGGGGGTGTGCGTGTTGTTGACACCAGGGTTGGCGGTGGCGGTGACAATGTTCATGTCTTGGGGGAGGAGCCGGGTTTTGGCGTGGGGGATGTGGTGGAGGGTGTGATCGACTGGGGGCGGCGTTACAGGATCATGCGGCTTCACACGGCTTCTCACATCATGGAGTATTTCCTCTGGAGGCGTTTCGGGTATATGAAGCGCACGGGGTCCTACGTGGATGACAGGAAGGACAGGGCGGACTATGTCCACGAGGGGCGGCTTGACCCGGGGACGTTGAAGCTGGTGGAGTCGGACACCAACGCTTTCCTCGCCGAGGGCCACCCCGTGGTTATCGAGGTGGATGACGAGGGGATGCGTCACTGGAGCTGTGGGCCTGTTGAGATGCTGTGCGCAGGCACTCACGTTAGGAACACGGGTGAGGTGGGGGCGGTCAAGCTGAGGCGCAGGAACCCGGGCCACGGCGAGGAGCGGGTGGAGACCAGCCTGGCGGAGTAGCAATATTTTCATATACCGTGCCTTCTTTATCAGCCCAATGTTCCAGCCACCACGCGGAACCAGAGATTACCTCCCCGAGGACCAGTTGAAGAAGAACTGGGTAGTGGACATCATCCGGGAGGTCTACGAGTCCTACGGCTACGAGCCGCTGGACACGCCGGCCTTCGAGTACATGGATATGCTGCGGATAAAGAGCGGGGAGGACATACTGAACCAGGTCTACGCCTTCAAGGACAAGTCGGACAGGGAGCTTGCGCTGCGCTTCGAGCACACGGCCAGCACGGTGCGCGTGGTGGCGACGCATCGCGAGCTCCAGATGCCTTTCAAACGCTACATAATAGGCCCAACCTGGAGGTATGAGAGACCGACAGAGACGCGTTTCAGGGAGTTCCTGCAGGCGGACGTGGACGTGTTCGGTGTCGAGGGCAGCATCGCGGACGCCGAGGTGATATCCGCCGCCGTGGAGGCGTTCAGCAGGCTGGGCTTCGAGGGCTTCACCATCTAACTCAACGATAGAAGGGTCCTCAGGTCGATAGTGGAGCTGGCAGGTATCCCTCCGGAGAGGAGTCTGGACGCCATCCGCGTCGTGGACAAGATCAAGAAGATCGGCAGGGACGGGGTCATCGAGGAG
>Ga0272441_10001862_pt1 | contig 44177 bp, 41 predicted proteins | sample SSMProp6N_FD_193582 | JGI IMG/M metagenome (GOLD analysis project Ga0272441, IMG submission 193582) | Marine sediment archaeal communities from Little Sippewissett salt marsh, Falmouth, MA, United States - SSM-Prop-6N | ecosystem: Environmental > Aquatic > Marine > Wetlands > Sediment ...
GCCGCCGAGCGGGGCGTTGGTATCTCCTGCGGGCCTTATAAGGGCCGTGCCGAAATCAAGGGGGATATTCCACCCGATGCGCCCCACCATGCCGGCGTTACCGTATGTGTAGACATTTCCCAAGGCCCCGCCCAGGTGAGCTATCAGGTCTGAGCCGAATCCGCCTGAGTATTCATGTCGCCACAGCCGTACCTTTCTTTCATATATCACCTCAAGACCCGGCTCATTCTTGAGCTGGTTGTCCCAGCCGTTCGGCTTCTGATACCCGCCTATTTCATGCACGATGGTCTGGGCCTGCTCGGCGAACGATTCGGGGCCCACAAGACCCATCTGAAATTCGAGGGAGTCCTGTTTCGACACGCTCCTGCTGTGAAACCCGATCGCAAGATATGTCCATCCCGCATAGGGGCGGTCATCGATGATCAGGTCGCTCCTTGAGATCTCCTCAGGTGTATACATGCTCTGGCCTATGGCAAGGGAGATATTCCTCTGTATCGATTCAGGTTCATTTACAAACGGAAGAAATCTGACCGCGGGAAGGGTGAATTCGGGCAGGCTCCCGCTTTCCTCGTATGTCCTGAGATCAGGGGACATCCAGGACAGTTTCACGCCGTTTGTGTAATTCTGATCCGATCCGGTGAACAGATCGTTTTCAAAATAAAAGCTGAAGGTCCAGCTCTTCTCCTGGGTTGAGGTCTCCATTCCGAATGCGGGGGAAGAAAGGAAGAAGAAAAAGGCGGCAATAACCACGCAGGCCCTGAGCGTATTCATTACAGGGGGCCCTCTTCATCGGCCGGCGCGGGATATTTTCTGATACTTGAGAGGATCTCCTTTATCTCATCGACATACTGCTCAGGGCCGCTCACATAACCCCACCCTTTCTGGGTCTGGTAGAGTCCGTCAAAGGCGGTGTCATGGTACGATCTTATGAGGTGAGGTATGCCCCGCTCATTGAGCACCGAATCAACCAGCTGTGCCTCAAATTCATGTTCCAGCATACCCGCCTTTTTGTATGCATTCATATACACTCCCTGAGAGAAACCGTTTGTTATAGTGTTTTTTTTAAAACAGCGAGCGGAAAAGGTCAATCAATCTCTATCTAAACCATCCATCATCAAGCGGCAATACCGCAAGCATTGGAAGCCCTGCTCATTGTCTTTTGGCGATTTTTTGCAATAGCGACTTTTATGCCTTGTGCTATCCAAAGATCCCGGGGTTTTGCCGCATCTCAATCAGACAATGGACTTTGGTTTTTCATATAAGGCGTACCGGGAGCCCTGTTCAGCTTGAGGCCCAGCTCAAGAGCCCTTTTTTTATAGGAACCAGACGAGAGGCGGAGCTCTCCTGTCGGCTCTATGACTATAGCGGATTCCCCCTTGACAGGGCACTTCATCTCACAGTAGCCGCAACCATTGCATCTGGATTCCTCAACAACCGGAACCGTAGCCTTTTTGCCTTCAGCCGGCTGGTGGGAGATGGCGTTATAGGGGCATATCTCGTCACAGATGAGGCATTTTTTGTCCTGCTCCCATGCTATGCATCGAGACTTTATTATGCGTGCTGTGCCTACCTTCGCAAATTTCTTTTCCTCAAGATCAAGAGGCCTTATGGCCCCGGTGGGGCAGATCCACCCGCATATGTTGCAGTTTTGCTCGCATCCTGCAAATCTCGCAAAGAGCATGGGAGTCCAAACCCCCGTCATCCCCGCCTCCCACCAGACAGGCTGAAGGGTGTTGGTCAGGCATCCTTTCATGCACAGCCCGCAACGCACGCATCTGGCCTGAAAACCACTTTCAGGAAGAGCGCCCGGGGGCCTTATGAGTCTTGCCGATCTGAGCGCCTTAGGATGCTCCAGTTCATGCAGATATCTCAGGTTAGTCATTGAAACCGCCGCAGTGCCCATACCTGCTGCAAAGGCCCCTAGAAGCCTCCTCTTTCCCATATCCACCTGGGCCGGCACGTGCCTTTTCCAGCCCGGGAAAAAAGAGATCGCATCCTCCGGGCATAACTCCTGACATTTGAGACAGACTATACATTCGCTATATGAGGTATTAAAGAAATCATCATCAATGGCGGCTGCCGGGCAGGCCCTGGCACATCTGCCGCACAGGGTGCAATCTTCTGATACCCTTCTTCTAAAAAAGGGTCTGAAGGACAATATCGCGAATATTGCTCCTGCAGGGCACAGGTTCCTGCACCAGAATCTGGGTGCCAGAAGCCCTAGGCAAATGATGGTTGCCATAAGGAACATGACAAAAACGTTTGTGTTGAAATAGGGGGTTTTTATGCTCACAAGGCTCAGCGCATCCATGCCCAGATATTCAGACAGAGGGCGGAAGGTTTCAAGCAAAAGCCCAAGGATAAGCATAAAAAGGGGATAGATTACAAGAGAGTAAAAACGGGTGATTATCGAAAGGGGAGAGAACAAAAATACCGACGAAATCCCAAGAAGCGAGGTGCCCGCCACAAAGAAAAGGATGAGATATTTGAACTTCCTGTATTGCCGCCCTGTTGCGGAACCCCTTGCGGAATCGCTCTTATTTTTGCCTTTTATGAACCTTTGACAAACATCCAGTGTAGTCCCCATGGGGCAGATATGCCCGCAGAAAAATCTTCCGAGTACCAGAGTAATCAGCAGGACCAGGACTGCAAGGCCCATCCCCTCTATAACGGCGCGAGATGAGGCGGCCGTGCCCAAGGCGATCAGCGGGTCCAGTTTCAAAAATACGTTCAGGCCCTCCCACGCCGGAAGCGGATAGGCCACACGCCACAGCAGCAAAAGGAACAGTAAAAGGGTAAGGGTCTGAATAACTCGCTGAAATCTCATCAGCCCGTAACCTCTTTTACCGACATATTCGAGATATTCATACTGCCCAGTCCCCTGTTATGGGCCAGCCTTATATGTTCTATGCCTGACGCCTTTATCTTTTTTCCGTACCAGGTACCCAGTTCAACCGCTGTTGAGTCCGCCGCAACCATATCGTTTGAGGCTATCACCCTGTTCATTGTAATTACCTTTCCAGGGCCTCCGGGGCCTCCCTCGCTAAGGATTCTCGTGGCATCTATTACAGTGAGAGAGGGCTTGAGGATCGTACAGAGATCCACTATCGCACTGTTTAGGTCCATGGCATAATGGAAAACGCTTCTGTTGTAGATAAGACCCATCATCCCCTTCATTGAAAGACTCACACCGGTGGCACTGTGCGATTTGGCGACAGGGGCAGCGATGAGCACGTCAGCCTTCAGCACCTGTTTCATGACCATGGTGGACTTGAGGTCCTTTCCGCCCGGGACCTGGACCTTTTTGAAAGACCCCTTGTCTTTGAGACCTCCCAGTCTGGAGCCCTTGAACCCCCTGCAGACATCCTTTAATCGCGATCTTTCAAGGCATATCTCTATGTCTCTTAAGGGGTTATCCAGGACCAGGACCGATGACGCCCCCGCCTCGACGCACTGTCTGACGAGTTCTCTTATGACCTCAGGGTGGGTGGTCGTCGCCATCTCAGGGGGATTCGGGAAACTCATGTTGGGCTTTATCACTACCCTCTGACCCTGACTTACGAAGCGCCTCATACCTCCCAGGGCGTTTACTGCCGCCCTCGTGGCCTTTTCAGGACCGCCCTTTGCCAGTACAATATCAGGAAGATCTCCCGCATCGGCCTTTATGCCGGTCAGCCCGGGAAGTGCAATATCAAGGGCGGCAAGAGCGGCACACCCTGCCGTTTTCACAATAAATTCTCTCCTGTTCATAATTCACACCTCCTTTCTTTTAATCTAAGAAAGATTTTTCAAATTAAAAGTGGGGTGTCTGTTGATAAAAACGACATTGCTGATTCATGGAGTGTGAAACCGTGCCACGGGATGGATTGAGGCTGTCTGTGGCAAGCTGCGGAGAATAAGCGGGTCGGGAGGCGAGTTCAAGGCCTGCAATTTTATTTGTCAAACAGGGAGCACGCCCCGCACAATCTGCAGTCACCCATCCGGCACTCGTCTGATTCCTCAGCCTTTAATGCCAGATCGTATTCCCTTTTGAGATGGGCCTTTCTTACGCCGTTATCGATAAAATCCCACGGCAGTATCTCATCAAGGTCCTTTTGCCGGTACACGAAAAAATCGGGATTAAGTTCCGAGCTGCGGAACGCCTTTTTCCAGTCGTCTTTAAGTTCATGGGCCTTAAGCAGGATCGATCCGACCCTCCTGTCTCCCTGGGAAAGAAGGGTCTGCAGATAGGCCCATTTGGGCACATCAAAACCGACACTGATGCCCCCCTCTTTTATAAGAGCCTTTTTGAGCCGTTTCTGCTTCTGCTTGAGGCTGCCGATCTCCTCCATGGGAAACCACTGAAACGGGGTAAAGGGCTTGGGGATAAAGCAATTGAGGCTCAGCCTTATCTGCCCCATGCTGCCCCTTTGAGCCGATGCCTTTATCATATGGTGCCGTATGACCTTTACAAGATCGACCAGGGAGGCCACGTCATCATTGGTCTCGGTGGGAAGCCCTATGAGGGCGTACAGCCTCAGAGAGAAATCACCTGTCCCCGATATGAGCCTTACCGCCTCTATTATCTCCTGCCGGCTGAGATGCTTGTTGATTACCCGCCTCATTCTTTCAGAGCCCGCCTCAGGCGCTATGGCGAGGCTCTTCTGTCCCGAATCCCTCAGGTCCTCGATGAGTCTTACGGTGATCGAATCGGCCCTAAGGGAGGAGACTGAAAAATGCGCCCCCTTCTCAAGGATATGGGAGGTTACCTCCTCGATTCCGGGCACGTCCGAGACGGCAGCGGCAATCAACCCTACCTTGTCGCAGCTCATAAGCACCTTGTCCATGGTCGATTTTATGGCCTTTACGCCGTGAATCCTCGGGGGACGGTACACGTAGCCTGCCGCGCAGAACCTGCAGGACCTGCCGCAGCCCCGCCCGATTTCGGCCAGGACCTTTCCTGAAAATTCCGTCTCCTGTGTCCGGATCGTTGAAAAAGGCACGGCATCTGCGTCTGTGACATGCCTGGCCGTCCTGATCGTCTCCGGCACACCCGCCTTTGGGTAAAAGGCCCTGATTGCTCCCCCTTTTTCATATTCCTGCGCGTAGAGCGCGGGGGCATAAAGGTTGGGGACCGATGTCGCAAGCGCCTTGAGCAGTTCAGCGCCTTCGGCCCGGCCGTCATGAAGATCGATAAAGGTGTCCAGGAAATGGTCTAAAAAGGATTCGGCCTCTCCCATGAGGAAAAAATCCATGAAATCCGCGATCGGCTCCGGGTTCAGAAAGGTTGTGATTCCCCCCGCCATGACAGGGGGAAAGCCTCCGCCCCTCCTGTCTTTTGAAAGAAGCGGGATACTCCCCAGTTCAAGGATTTTCAGTATGTTGGGATAATCATTTTCAAAGGAAAGGGAAAAGGCCACGAGGTCGAACAGATATAGGGGCGTCTGCGATTCCAGCGACATCAGGGGTTTTCCCGACTGAAGGTAGAGGGACATTTCTTTTCCTTCAGGCAGGAAGAACCTCTCCGCGACGACCTCGGGCCTTTTGTTGAAGAGATGATACACGACCTGGAATCCCAGGTTTGACATGCCCAGGCGGTAACTGTTGGGATAGACAAGCGCTATCGAGAGCCTGCCTCCCCTGTCCTTTCTGACCGTCCCTGTTTCTCCGGCCACTCTGGCAAGATAGAGGGACACTATATCCGTGGGCACTTCCTTTTCAACCTTTCCGCTGCTAATCGGCCTTTACCCTGAGAAACGTGGGGTAATCAAGGCTGTCCTTAAAAAAGGACTTGCTGAAAAAACCCTTCTTTTTCCTCTGCGCCCTTCCCATCTGGGCCTCAAGGTCTTCCTCCCGGTTCGTCATGCCTTCATATTTCCGCTGAAATGTTGGGGTATCCAGGTTTTCTCCGTTGAGCCTGACCGTCCAGCTGTCCGCGACATCCTCGGGGGTTGCCTCCCTCAGGTTTACCACGTTGTCGTAATTGACGACCGCGCGGGGGGTGGAATAACGCCTTCCCGCCACATCACCGCCTTTATCGGTGCCGGTGGCGATAACCGTGACCTGGACCTCGTCTCCGCAGGAATCATCAAAGACCACGCCCCAGAAGATCTCGGCATCCTCGTTTACCTCTCCCTTGATGTAGGTGGATGCCTCGTCTATCTCGTCCATAGTCATGTCGCTCGGACCTGTCAGGTTCATGAGAAGGCCCTTTGCCCCGCTTATGGAGATGTCTTCAAGCAGCGGACTGTTTATGGCCATCTGGGCCGCCTCGGTAGCCCTGTTTTCACCGCTCGCCCTTCCCACTCCCATTATGGCGGTTCCAGCCTCAAGCATTACCCTTTTTACATCGGCAAAATCAAGATTTATAAATCCGTTGCTCATTATAAGCCCTGATATGCCTTTTACCGCCTGAAGCAGCACCTCGTCCGCCCTTGCTATGAGATCCTTGAAAGAGGTGCTCTTGCTCCCGAGCACCTTCAGCCTCTCATTGGGGATGACAATGAGACTGTCCACGTCGGCCTTGAGATTTTCTATCCCCTCAAGGGCCCTTCTCATCCTCTTTTCACCCTCGAATTTAAAGGGCTTTGTGACCACCGCCACGGTCAGGGCGCCGCTTTCCTTGCATTCCCTTGCGACCACCGGTGAGGCCCCGGTACCTGTTCCGCCTCCCATCCCGGCCGTTATAAAGATCATGTCGGCGCCGTTGACGCTCTCCTTGATCTCGTCCATGCTTTCTTCCGCCGAATTTCTGCCTATCTCGGGATCGGCTCCGGCGCCAAGGCCCATTGTTATGGATGGGCCCAATTGCACCCTGTCGGTGCACAACGACCTGTCAAGGTCCTGGCGGTCGGTGTTTGCCACGGTGAAATCAACACCCTGAAGCTTTGAATTGATCATGTTGTTGATGGCGTTTCCCCCTCCTCCGCCCACACCTATGACCTTGATCTTTGCGTTGTACCTCTGATTTTCCGTCTCCTCGACAAATTCAAATTTCATGGCGTCCCTCCTTTTTTTTGTTTACGCGCTCTGAAGGTCTTCAGCTCGCAATTGACGTTTATCTTTATACGAGTCGTCTTTTTTTTGAAGACACTCATATTACATCCTTAAACCATTTCTTCATTCTATCTATTACCCGGTTAAAAATATTCGCGTCCCTGATCCTGAATTTCCTGCCCTTTTTCCTGTTCTTTGCCCCGTAGAGCACAAGGCCCACCGCGGTCGCGTACATCGGCTTGTTTACGACCTCGACAAGGCCGGTAATGCCCCTGGGGTATCCGACCCTGGAAGGGGCGTTGAAGATCTGCTCGGCCATTTCGGTTATACCGGGCAGTTCGGAGGAGCCGCCCGTTGCAACGATTCCGGAGGTTATGCTGTTTTCATATCCCGACTGGGCAAGCTCCCCATATATGATCGAGAAGATCTCCTCGACCCTCGGCTCCAGGATCTCCCCGAGTATCTGTCTTGAAAGCATCCTCGCTTTTCTCCCTCCCACGCCCGGGACCTCTATGGTCTCCTCTTTTCCGATCAGGGATGAAAGGGCGCAGCCGTACTTTATCTTTATCTTTTCAGCGTCAAGTTTCGGGGTCCTGAGCCCGACCGCGATATCATAGGTAAGGTTGTCACCCCCGAGCGCCAGGACCGAGGTGTGCTTTATGGACCCCCTTGAAAAAACCGCCATATCGGTCGTGCCCCCGCCGAAATCTATGAGCGCGGCGCCCAGGTTGCGTTCCTCATCCGAGAGCACCGCCTCGCTTGAGGCAAGCGACTGAAGCACGATATCGCACACGTCCAGCCCGGCCCTGTTGGCGCACTTGATTATGTTCTGGGCCGAGGTTACGGCACCGGTCACGATATGGACCTTTGCCTCCAGCCTTACGCCCGACATGCCGAGGGGATCCATTATCCCGTCCTGCTCGTCCACTATGAATTCCTGGACAAGGGTGTGGATAACCTCCCTGTCCATCGGGATGGCCACCGCACTTGCCGCCTCGATAACCCGCTCGATATCCTTTTTTGTTACCTCTTTTTCCTTTAGGGCTATCACTCCGGGGAAGTTGAAACCCTTTATATGACCGCCGGCTATGCCGGTATAGGCGGAACTGATCTCGCAACCTGCCATTGTCTCGGCCTCTTCAACCGCCTCTTTTATGGAGTTGACGGTCTTTTCGATATTTATGACCACCCCTTTTCTGAGCCCCTCGGAGGGGTGGGTTCCCATTCCGATTATCTCAACCATTCCATCAGGATGAGCCTCTCCGACAACCGCGCAGATTTTCGTAGTTCCAATATCAAGGCCAACAATGATTTTTTCAGCCATACCTTCGAAACCTCCCCTTTCAGATACCAGTCGATATCGATTCAACGCCGCTCTTTTTCATATGACTCCCGTTGTCTCTTCCTTTACCCGTTCTTAAAGGAGATAACGGCCCCGTCCCGGTAATCAAGATCGATCCCGTTTACCTGATCGATCTTTCCGGTTCCCACGAGCCGGTCGGTAACCTTTTTGAGCCCTTCCAGCTTCTCTTCAAGATCGGTGGGCACAAGCTTTATCTCCGCTGAAAGATCGCTGAAATAGATGGACAGGCCCCCGTCCCTGTTCAGATGGATCTCCGAGAGATCCTTAAGGCAGGCCGGATCCTTCCGCCCCTCCAGCATCCTTACCAGATGCCCCGCCTCGGCCAGCTGTTCCCTGGCCTCGGAGCTGTTATTGGAAAGTCCCGTAATAACCGGAAAATCGACATTATCTCCCTCCTCTACGGTCTTGAACACCTCCCCCATCACGTTGACATAATATATACCGTCCATTACCACCATGGCGCAGGGGACCTCCTTTTCCGCCTTTACCACCAGGCTGCGGGGGAACCTTCTCTCGATGGTCACGGATCTCACCCAGGGGTGTCTCTCCATTTTCGCCTTCAACCTCTTGAGGTTCATCTCCAGGAGGCTCAGATCAGGACTCAATCCGGCAAGACATATGAGTTCCCTGCGAATCTCATCATCGACCCCGGTTACCTCGACGACCCTGAGCTTCATATATGGAGACTCAAGCATGTAGTGGTAAAGGAATACAAAGGAAAGGCTTATGATTACCACTGCGGAGGCGACAACGAATGCCTTTAAAAGGCAGGAGCCGAGATCCCTGAAAAGCCTTTTGATGCCTTCCGGATCAAACCTCCATTTTCGCCTTGATTTCCTTTTCCCCGCCCCTGACCTTCTCATTTGCATGGAATCCCTTTGTAAGTTTTTCCTGCCCTGACGCCTTACGTCTCAGTCACCCAGTATCCTTATTTCAGGTTCGAGCTCGATCCCTGTCCACTTTTTCACCTCTTCACGGGCGATCGACATCAGTTCGATAATGTCCCGCGCCTTTGCCCGGCCGATGTTGACTATGAAATTGGCGTGCTTGCCCGAAATCATGGCCTCCCCGACCCGCCTTCCCTTAAGACCCGCCCGTTCAATAAGCCTTCCCGCGTATTCACCCGGAGGATTCTTGAAAACCGACCCGGCGCTTGGATAATTGAACGGCTGAGACTGCTTGCGCCTTTTCATGAACTCCTTTACCCTTGACTCGATAACGGATCTGTCCTCGCTCATGAGCCTGAGGACGACACGGGTGATTATCGCGCCCTGCTCAATGTCCAGGTTCCGATATGAAAAAGACAAATCCTCCCTGTTCATTGTCTTCCCACGTCCGGCCGGGTCTATGATCTGAATCTCCCTGACATATTCGGACATCTCCTTTCCAAAGGCCCCCGTGTTCATCCTCACGGCCCCGCCCACGGTCCCCGGCACCCAGGAGAGAAATTCCAGCCCGCCGAGCCCGTTTTTCCGGCAGTAAAGAAGCAGGTCGACAAGACCCAGCCCGCCACCCGCGACCAGGCTTTCCTGTCCTTCAGGGCCCTTTGTCAGTTCCTCCAGTGTCCCGTCAAGTATTATCACGACGCCGCTTATCCCCTTATCGGTTACGAGCAGGTTGCTTCCCCTTCCCACCACAACATAGGGGATCATTTCCGAGCCGAGATAGGCTATTACCTCCGCCAGTTGCTGTATGTCACCCGGCTGGTAAAGGGCCTCGGCAGGTCCTCCCACGCCCAGTGTGGTATAAAACGACATCGGGACCTTGAAACTTGCGCGGCTTCCCGCCATGCCGGACAATTCCCTTTTCTGATCCGCGTTCATTGATATAAGACGCCCCGGGTTTTTCCATTCTCGTTATTTGCCAAGCTCTTCCACTATCCTCTCGCCTTCCCTGTATATGTTTCCCGCGCCCAGGGTGAGCAGGAGGTCTCCTTCCTTCATCCTGGGAAGGAGAAAGGAGGGAAGGTCCCCCTTGTTTTTGATAAAATGGACTTCCTTATGTCCATGCTCCCTTATTCCCCTTACGAGCGCCTCGCCCGAGATCCCCTCTATGGGATCTTCTCCCGCCGGGTATATCTCGGTAACCACCAGCATGTCGGTCTCGTTGAAACTCATGACAAACCGGTCGAAAAGGGATTTCGTCCTCGAATATCTGTGAGGCTGGAAGGCCACTATCAATCGTCTCTCGGGCCAGGATTCCCTTACGGTTGTAAGCACCGCGTCTATCTCGGTGGGATGATGCCCGTAATCGTCAAGCACCAGTATCCCCCGGTTTTCCCCTTTGACCTGGAATCTTCTCGCCAGACCGCCCAGATTCTCCAGCCCCTCCCTGATAACTTCCATATCCAGATCCAGTTCAAGGCCGACCCCTATGGCCGCAAGCGCGTTGTGGACATTGTGCTGTCCCGGCATCGCTACCAGCACACCGCCCAGGGGCCTGTCATGGAGACTCACGTCGAACCGAACGCCGTTTACGTCCTGAGCGATGTTATAGCCCCTCAGATCGGCCTGGGATGCCGTCCCGTAGGTCAGATAACGTTTTTTCAGCCTGGGCAGTATCCCCTGGATCTCCTCGTTATCCAGGCAGATGACCGCGGTGCCGTAAAAGGGGATCTTGTTTATGAAATCGACGAATGTATCCCTTATGCGATCCATGTCGCCGTAGTGATCCATATGTTCATGGTCCAGATTGGTAACCACGGCTATGGTGGGGGAAAGTGCGAGAAAGGAGCCGTCACTCTCATCGGCCTCGGCAACCAGGATTTCACCCTGACCCAGTTTCGCGTTGGACCCGCCCCATATATCGAGTCTCCCTCCGATCACCACCGTCGGATCGAGGTTTCCCCTGTTCAGGATGGATGCCACCATGGAGGTAGTGGTTGTCTTTCCGTGCGCCCCCGCCACCGCGATTCCATGTTTGAGTCTCATCAGCTCGGCAAGCATCTCGGCCCTCGGGATCACCGGGATATAGCAGTCTCTGGCCTCCCTTATCTCCGGATTTTCACGGGTCACGGCCGAGGAATATACCACCACGTCGGCCCCCCTGATCTGCTCCCTGCCGTGACCTTTGAATATCTTTCCGCCGGCCGCAGCAAGACGCCTTGTCACCTCGCTGTCTTTCAGATCGGAGCCGCTTACCTCATAGCCCAGGTTCATAAGGAGCTCGGCTATGCCGCTCATGCCGATGCCTCCGATACCGACGAAATGGATATGTTTTGCCTTACCGAATTGTCCCATTACATTATCCGTCCTTTGCCCTTTTCCTCGATCAATTCAATTATCTGATCGGCTATTACGGCCTGGGCCTTCCCCTTTATCATCCTGCCGGCGTTTTCTCCCATGCGCCTCAAGGAATCCGGATCATCCATGTATTTCCCGATGAGCCGCGCCAGCATCCGAGGGTCAAGCGACTCCTGTTTTACCGTCTCCGCGCCCCCCGCCTCTGAAAGGCTCAGCGCGTTTGTGTCCTGGTGCCTGTTGGCGGCGTATGGATAAGGTATGAGTATCGACGGCATGGAAAGAGCTGCAAGCTCGAATATGGTTGTGGCACCCGCCCTCCCAATTACCAGGCTTGCCCGGGCGTACGCGCCGGCCATATCGTTTATGAACGCACTGATCTCCCCTTCAAGCCCGAGGGCTGCGTACCGCTCAATTATCCTTTCATAGTCCGCCTCACCTGTCTGATGAATCACGTGCACGGTTCTTCCCTCTTTTAAAAGCAGGGCAAGGGCCTCCACAAAAGCGTCGTTGACCGCCCTGGCGCCCAGGCTCCCCCCTACCACAAGCAGGGTGAATGATGACGGTCTTTCCACCCGACCGGCCAGGATCTCCTCCCTCACCGGGTTACCGGTCAACACGCACCCGGCAGGCAGGTGCGCCCCGCTTTGCTCAAAGGATATAAAGACCCTGTTCACCAGCCTGGACAGCAGCCGGTTGGTCAATCCCGGATAGGAGTTCTGCTCATGTATGGCGGTCGGTATTCCCATCAACCGGGCCGCAAGGCAGACCGGACCTGCCGAATAGCCTCCCATCCCGAGCACCACATGGGGGGAAAACTCCCTCAGCAGTCTAATGGACTGAAAAAGGCTTTTGGGGATCTTGAACATCGCGTAAAGCCCCTTTTTCCAGCCCCGGCCCTTTATGCCCTCAATGTCTATGGACCTCTGTTTATAGCCGTAGCGGGAAAGGATCTCACCTTCCATCTTCCTGCGGCCCACCACAAACAACACCTCCGCCTGATCGAATCTTTTTTCCAGCTCACCGGCAACGGCAATGCCGGGGAAAAGATGCCCCCCTGTCCCGCCCCCCGCTATTATCGCCTTAAAAGCCGTCACGCGGATCACCTCTTTGCCTTTTTACGCGCCTTTGTCCGCGCGGCCGGGCCCCTCTTCTGCTCCCCGGAATAGGAGGATATATTAAGAAGAACGCCGATTATTATCAGGTTCAGGACAAGGGACGAGCCCCCGTAGGAGATAAGCGGAAGGGTGAGGCCCTTTGTGGGCAGCAGGCCCATTACGACACCCATATTCACAATGACCTGCAGCCCGATGAGGCATGTAAGACCGAATGCCAGGTAACTCCTGTAGAGATCCCGCGCCTCAAGTGAGATCCTTATCCCCCTCAGGATGAGAATCGAGAACAGTATTATGATTATGGTTATCCCGACAAAACCGAGTTCCTCGGCCGCTATGGAAAGCACGAAATCGGTGTGAGACTCCGGCAGATAGAACATCTTCTGTTTGCTGTTGCCGAGCCCCGCCCCGAAGACCCCCCCCGAGCCGAAGGCCAGAAAGGAGTGTATTATCTGAAAACCTATCCCCTGGGGGTCCTCCCACGGATTCAGGAACGCCTTCCATCTGTCCAGCCTGTAGTCGGCCCTGAGGATAAGGAAGTAGAGTGCCGCCGCAGCAAGCATCAGAAGGGAAAAGAGCTGAAGTGAATTGGCACCCCCCACAAATAGAAGCACAAGTACCCAGCAGCCGATAATGGCGGTCGTGCCCAGGTCGGGCTGGAGCAGGATGAGGAGCATGAAGGCCCCTGCGACCGCCAGATGCGGCACAAGGCCTTTTGAAAAGGTCGACATTGCCGAGCCCTTTTTGGCCATGGAATAGGCCAGGTAAACCGCCAGGGAAAATTTCGCCAGTTCCGAGGGCTGAAACCTGAGGCCCGAGAATTTAAGCCACCTGTAGGCGCCTCCCACTTTCGCGCCTATCCCGGGGACAAACAGCAGCGCGAGCAGGGTGAAACTAAATGCCATAAGGGGATAAACGAGCCTTGAATAAAGCGTGCAGGGGATGTTCTTTGTCATAATCATGAGACTCAGCCCGAGCAGGCAGAACAGGCCCTGTCTTTTGAGATAGAAATAACTGTCCCCCAGCCTGTGCGCGGCCGTGTGAGAACTTGCGCTGTATACGAACACAAGCCCCAGACCCAGCAGGCATACCACCGGCACCAGTATCAGGTAGTCGTATCCGAAGGTGTTCGTCTTATTTTCGGCCATTTAAAAGCCTCTTTACGGCAAACATGAAAAACCGTCCCCTCTCGCCGTAGTCCGAGTACATATCAAAGCTTGAGCATGCCGGGGCCAGAAGCACGGAATCTCCCGTTTCGGCATGAGAAAAGGCCAGTGAAACCGCCTCGTCCATATCGCCGGCCATTTCATAAGGGATAACCCCTTCAAAGGATTCAGCGAGCATATCCCTCGACTCTCCCATCAGGACCGCCCTTTTCACGTTTTCCCCGGCCGCCTCGACCAGCGCCCCGTAATCAGCACCCTTGTGCCTGCCGCCCGCGATCAGGATAATCGGGGTATCAAGGCTTTCCAGAGCCCTTACGGCCGCATCCACGTTAGTGGCCTTTGAATCGTCATAAAAGCGAACCCCGTCCAGTTCTCCGACGAATTCAAGGCGATGGGAAAGTCCCCTGAAATCATCGATCGTCTCCTGGATTGCGGCTTTGTCAATGCCGATGACCATCCCGGCCAGCACACCTGCAAGAAGATTTTCCCGGTTGTGATGACCGGGAAGTTTGAAGGAACCGGCCGTAAATCTCTCCATCCCGTCTTGCCTGACACCGGCCCTTACATCACCTTGCTCAAAGTATGAATGCCTTCCCATCCTTTTTTCAAACCCGTATCGCAGGACATCCGCTTCGGTCTCAGGGACAAGAGCCCTCAGCAGGGCGTCATCGTCGTTGAGGATCATGTAGTCGCCTTTGCCCTGGTTCCTGAATATCCTGAGCTTTGAATTCACATACGCACCATAATCGGCATACCTTTCCAGGTGATCGGGCGAGATATTTAGAAGCAGAGAGATAAAAGGGCAGAAATTCTCCGTGGTGTCGAGCTGAAAGCTGCTTACCTCCACCACCGCATAGTCGGCGGACCATTTCCCTGCCGCATAGGCGATAAGAGGCAGCCCGATATTCCCCCCCACAAAGACCCTCAGACCGGCCCTTTCTATCATCTCCCCTATAAGGGCGGTTACAGTGGACTTTCCGTTCGTACCGGTAACCGCGATTATCGGGATGTCCACAAGGCGGCTTGCGAACTCCAGCTCTCCCATGACAGGGATGCCTTTTTCGGAAGCGGCCCTTAAGGGCTCGATATCAAGCGGCACACCGGGACTCACGATTATCTTCCCGGCCCTCAGGAACGTCTCGGTCCTGTGCCCCCCCGTCTCGAGCCTAGCGCCGAGGCTGCGGATCTCGTTCAGGGTCTCCGGAGAAAGCCTGGAGAGCTTTTCCGAATCGCTTACCACCACGTCGGCTCCCTGTGCCGCGAGCCACCTGAGGGTCCAGAGTCCGGATATACCGATCCCCACCACCACTGTTTCGGCTCCCGGAACGATATGGGATGAATCGACCATCGACACTACCTCAGCTTGATAGTACCTATAGAGAAAAGGGCCAGTATTATGGCAATAATCCAGAACCTGACGATCACCTTCGGCTCGGGCCATCCCTTGAGCTCGAAGTGATGGTGGATCGGGGCCATCCTGAATATGCGGTGCCCGCCGGTCAACTTGAAAAACAGGACCTGGAAGATAACCGAGAGGGCCTCAAATACGAACAGCCCCCCCACGAGCGCCAGGATTATCTCCTGCTTTGTTATTATGGCTACCGTGCCCAGCAACGCCCCCAGCGGCAGGGAGCCCACGTCTCCCATGAATATCTCGGCGGGGTAACTGTTGTACCAGAGAAAACCGAGGCCGGCCCCCACGACCGCCCCGCACAGCACCACTATCTCGCCTGATCCCGGCACATAAGGTATCTGCAGGTAACCGGCTATCTTTACGTGCCCGGAAAGATACGAAAATACGACATAACTGCTGAATGCTATGATAAGAGGCCCGATAGCCAGACCGTCCAGGCCGTCGGTCAGGTTCACCGCATTGGATGTGCCCACGATTATAAAGACCGCAAAGGGGATATACCATATGCCCAGATCCGGCAGGATGTTCTTGAAAAAAGGTATGTTCAGGCGCGTATCAAAGCCCGGATACACGTAAAAGACCAGGGCGACCATGAGGGCTGCAAGGATCTGGAGAGAGAACTTGGCACGGGCACTCAACCCCTTGCTGCTCTTTCCCATTATCTTGAGGTAATCATCCAGAAAGCCTATCCCGCCGAAGGACAGGGCCACAAAGACGACTATCCATACATATATGTTTACCGGTTCGGCCCATATCACGGTTGAGATTATAATGGCGGGCAGTATAAGGGCTCCGCCCATGGTGGGGGTCCCCTTTTTGGATTTATGGTTGGGTGGCCCGTCATCCCTTATGTACTGTCCTATCTGCAGCCGGCGAAGCCTTCTTATCATCCACTCGCCGAATATGAAACATATGGCCAGGCCGGTCAGAGTGGACAGAACCGTCCTGAACGTGATGTATCTGAATACATTCAGAAAAGACAGATCAGAATGAAAGAGATATAAAAGTTTGTAAATCATCTTGGCCCTTCTAACCTTTTATGATACATGTCTTCCTCGACCCGATTCCGGCGTATCCCCGTTTGCCATTGCCGCTGTTACTACATCGATGAAATGACCTATCTTAAACGGTTTTGAAAACCGCTTGAGTACTGGTGGAAAATCGTCACTGATAAATGCGCCGTCCCCGGAATCCCCGCTCATGACTATGACCTTTTCCTTGCGGCCCGTTTTTTTCATCCATTTGAGCACCCCGAGCCCGTCCAGCCCCGGCATATTGATGTCCGTTATGATGAGGCCGAAGTCTTCGTCCTTCATCTGCTCAAGGGATTCGTTCCCATCCTTTGCCATTACGACATCGAACCCGCAGCTGGAAAGGACATCCAGAAGGAGATATCTGATGCCTCTTTCATCATCCACCACCAATATCTTTTTTGAAGCCCCCATCATGATGCCTCCTTTTCTTGACCCGCGACCTTAACGGCCTTTGCGACCTTATCAAGGCCCGCCTTTCTGGAACCCTTCAGAAAAATGACATCCCCCGGCCTCAGGCTCGCCTTTATGGCCTCCGCCATTTCTTCACGGCTTCCCAGCTCAAAAATTCCGCCCGGCGCCATGCCCGATTTCACGGCCCCGTCCGCCATCCGGGCCGCGTGTTCTCCGATCACAAAGAACCGGTCCGCTCCCAGCTCACCCACCCATCTTCCCGCTTCAAGGTGGGCCGATATTGAATCCTCGCCAAGCTCCATCATCTCACCCAATGCGACGAGGATCCTGCCCCCTTCCGTTGCCAGGGACCGCACCGAATCAAGCGATGCCCTGAGAGAAGAGGGGTTTGCGTTATATGTGTCATCCACCAGAAGGATATCCCCCTTGATCGGCACCAGCTTGAAGCGGCCGTCCACGCCTTTGAATCGGCCCAGGGCCTCAATGATGTTTGAAGGAGGCTCATCGAGAATGAGCGCAGCCGCTGCCGCCGCAAGCGCGTTCAGGATATTGTGACGGCCCGCGTTTATCATCCCGACCGGCCAGGAGCTGCCGCGGAAGTTGAGGTTGAACGCAACCCCCTCCCTTCCCCTGTCCCTGACATCGGATGCCCTTACATCGTTTCGCTCCCCCATACCGAAGGTGACAAGATCCTTTCTCATGCCTGAAGCCCTCTGCATGAGTATATCGTCATCCCCGTTTACGATTACGCCGGAGGCGGGTGAAATTCCTTCAACAAGTTCCGTCTTGGCCGCTGCAACGCCTTCGATACTTCCCAGTCCCTCGATATGGGCCCTTCCCACGTTCAGGATAACCCCCACGTCAGGGTTTGCTATCTCGGTCAGTCTGGCGATTTCTCCGGGGCTGTTCATCCCCATCTCGATCACGCAGTTTTTATGCCCCCCGTCAATATTTAAAAGGGTGAGGGGAACTCCGATCAGGTTGTTGAAATTACCTCTGTTTCTGAGGGTCCTTCCACCCATCTCAAGGATGTCGGCGGTCATCTCTTTTGTGGTGGTCTTGCCGGCGCTGCCTGTAACAGCCACCAGCCTTGCGTCATGCCTACGTCTCCACCATGCGGAAAAATCTCCCAGGGCCTTTAATGTATCCCTTACCGAGATTACCGAGGCGGAACTGCAAGCGCCGGCAAACCCTTTGAGAAAAGGAGGCTCCCCCTCCACTACTACTGCGGCGGCCCCTTTTTCGAGGGCCTTTAACGCAAAGGAGTTACCGTCGAAATTCTGCCCCTTTAGCGCCCAGAAGATCTCACCGGGAGAAATCCGCCTTGAATCGGTGCTCAGACCCGCAAGCAGGGCCTTTTCCCTGCCTACGACCAGACGGCCGCCCGTGTGAGCCAGCAGTTCCTCCACCCTTATTTTGCCCCAGTCAGCGGTCATTTTCACCTCACGCAACTCCCGGACGATCGGTTGCGGATTCGCATTCCAGGTCGGATCTGACGGAAGCGGCAGCCTTGGCTACCTCTCTGTCGTCAAAATGTCTTTTCCGCCTGCCGATTATCTGGTAATCTTCATGGCCTTTTCCGGCAATCAGTATCAGATCCTTTTGAGAAGCCGACCTTACGGCCAGTTCTATGGCCCTTTTTCTGTCAAGTTCAAGCACATACCCGGCCTCTTTCCCGTCAGGATCAAGGGGCGGGGAAAGCCTTTTTTTACCCGACGCCCTGACCCCCTCCTCGACCTGAGAGGCTATTGTCATCGGGTCTTCCGTCCTGGGATTATCTGATGTGATAAAGACCAGGTGGCTCTTCTCTCCCGCCGCCATCCCCATAGGCATTCTCTTTCCGCTGTCCCTGTCTCCCCCGCAACCCACGACGCTGATAAGCCTGCCTTCGTTCAAAGGCGCGACCGCGTCAAGGGCCTTTTTCAACGCATCTGGGGTATGGGCGTAATCCACCAGTATGGTCAGGGACCTGTCATTTTCGACCGGTTCAAGCCTTCCCGGAACGCCCTTGAGTCCTGCGACCCCCTTTTCGATCGCATCCATGGATATCCCGAGACAGAGAGAAACCGCTGCCGCTGCAAGGATGTTTGAGACATTGAAACGACCGATAAGAGGAGATCGGATCTCCCTTTTCTCATCCGCCGTCAACATATTCACAATTATTCCCTTTTTGCTCAGCCTGATGTCTTCGGCCCGAAGATCGCATTCAGATCCGAAGCCGTAGGTAAAAACCGATGCATCGGTAATCCCGGCCAGGGCACCGGCCCTGGGGTCATCTCCGTTTATCACCGCCCATGTCGCCTGCCCGGAGACCTCTTTTTGTAATTCCCTGAAAAGACGCCCCTTCGCCTCAAAGTAATTTTCCATGGTACCGTGATAATCGAGGTGGTCACGGGACAGATTGGTGAAAAGAGCCGCTCTGAAGGGGCACCGCTTTACCCTGCCCTGGGCCAGGGCATGAGAAGACACCTCCATGACCACATCTGAAACCCCTGAGTCTTTCATCCGTCTCAACATCTTCATAATCTCAAGCGATTCAGGCGTTGTCATGGGAGCGTCAAACGTCTTTCCAGGAAGCCGGTAATTTACGGTCCCCATGACCGCAGGTGTCTTTCCCGCTTCAAACATAATCGACTCGAGCAGGTAACTGGTTGTGGTCTTTCCGTTCGTGCCGGTAATTCCTATCAGATTCATGCCTTCAAAAGGCCTTTCGTAGAAATTTTCAGACAATATCCCGAGCGCTTCCCTTGAGTCTTCCACCCTGACCGCGGGGATCCCGCTCTCCAACCGGCCCGAATCAAAGATCACCGCCTGGGCCCCCTTTTCCAGCGCTTTTTCAATAAAGGCATGGCCGTCAAGCTCGCTTCCCCTCATCGCCACGAACAGGTGCCCCTTTTCGACCCTCCGCGAGTCATAACTCAGACCGGTGATATCCGAATCAAGATCGCACTTTACCTCTTTTGTTGAAACACCTTTAAGCAGATCTGTCAGTCTCATCCGATACATCTCTCACACAGGAGACCTGAAGGTCACCTCTACCCTTTTTACGCCTTCCAGAGGCGTGCCCGGTTCAGGCATCTGTTCCACCGCAAGCCCGCTTCCCTCTGCCACTATCTCCAGCCCGAGCGAACCTGCCTTTTTGAGGACCGCCCTCATGCCCAACCCTGAAAAATCCGGAACAATGCCGCTTCTCACCTCAAGCGCTATCCTCTTTACATCCTCGCTCAATTCCGGCCTTGGGGGAGCTTTTTCGACCTCACCCTTCTCCTGAACCAGCCTCACCTGAGGATTGATCCTGAGATGATTGAGCGCCCACTTTCCCACCTCTCTGAACACCGGGGCCGATACAATTCCTCCATATGCGTTTCCCTTCGGTTCATCAACTGCGACAAGTATCACAAGCCTTGGCCTATCCACGGGAACGAGCCCCACGAATGTGGCCACATACTTGCTTCTGGAATATCTCCTGGTCTTTGGGTCGACCTTCTGCGAGGTTCCGGTCTTGCCCGCGACCCTGTAGCCCTCGATTGCCGCCTTGGGGGCGGTCCCGCCGTCGGCCGTGACATCCTCGAGTATTGCGGTGACCTTCCTCGCGGTCTCAGCTGAAAGTACCCTCCTGACCATCTCCGGATAATTTTCCTTTATGACCTTGCCAGATTCACTCACTATCCTCTTGACCACGAACGGCTTCATGAGCCTGCCTTCGTTGGCTATGGCGGCCATGGCCATTGCCAGCTGAAGAGAGGTTGCGGTCATCCCCTGACCGAAGAAAAGATTTGCCCTGTCCACGGGTCTGGCCTTTCTCGGAGATCTTATGAACCCGCTTCTTTCACCAATCAGAGCGATGCCGCTCCTGACGCCGAAGCCGAATTCCTTGAGATAACCGGTAAATTTCTCATACCCGAGCCTCTGTCCGATCTTGATCGCGCCGATATTGCTCGATTTGACCACTATGTCATGGACGCTTATCACTCCATGTTCATGGGTATCGTGGATTACGTGTCCGCCTATCGCGAATTTACCGTTCTCGCAGTCAAAGGTGGTGGTGGGAGTGACTGAGCTTTCTTCCAGGGCGGCTGCCAGCAGGAAGGCCTTTATCGTGGATCCCGGCTCAAAGCAGTCGGTGATGCTCCTGTTTCTCCAGCACTCGGCCTCGTATTTGGAGAATATGTTGGGGTTGAATTCGGGGACAACGGCCATGGCAAGTATTTCTCCGGTCTTGGGATCAACCACCAGGCAGTGCCCCCCTCTGGCCTTTGTCTTGTCGACAGCTCTTTTGAGCGCCGCCTGTGCCTTGTATTGGATGTCCTTGTCTATTGTCAGGACAAGGTCCCTCATACCATGCTCCGAGGGGACCGGCCTGCTTACCGCAAAAGGCCTGCCCAGGGCATCACGCATCTGAATAAGGCTGTTATGGGGGCCTCTCAGATCCTTGTCATATCTCTTTTCCAGACCTTCAAGCCCCTGATTGTCGGTACCAACAAATCCGATGAGGTGCGCCCCGATTTCCCTGCCGGGCAGGAATCTCCTCGTCTCACTGGCGACCCCTACCCCGTCCAGACCCAGATCCTCGACCTTCCTCGTCCTTTTGGGATCTATCCTTCTTTCTATCCACACAAAGGACCTCTTGGTCTTGAGAAGATTAAGGATCTTGTCTTCCCTTATTTCCAGGGCCTGTGCCAGTTTTACCGCTGTCTTTTTCTTCGCCTTTATTCTTCTTGGATGGGCGTATACAGAACCGACCTCCACACTTACAGCCAGTTCGTTACCTTCCCTGTCGCGTATGGTGCCACGCTTGGGTGGGAGCTTAATGGTCCCCTTGTAACCTGACCTGGCTATCGCTTCGAGACGGTCCTTCTTGAGGACCTGCAATTGAAACGCCCTGAAAAGGAGTGTCCCCAGCCCCAGGACAAAGAACGAGGCAATCAGATAGATTCGCAGTCTTATCCATTTTTTTTCCCTTACCTTCATGGCAAAACAACAATCTGATCAGGAGAAGGCTGCCTCAGCCCCAGTCTTTCCTTGGCCACCTTCTCTATTCGCCTCGGGGATTTTACTATGGCCAGTTCAAGTCTTAATTTCCTGTTTATCTCCGTAAGCTGCATCTCCTTCTTTTTCAGCTGGCTCAGGTCATAACCTATCTGTGTTCTCTCGAAATTGGACCACACATATCCGATACTGCTTCCCATAAACAGGAGCATCATAAATACTATGAGCAGGATCTGCCTTCCGGTCATATTAAAGGAGCGCTTCTTTACGCGGGAATTCCTGGGGCTTACGCCCGTGACTGCGTTCCTTGAAACCATCATGCTTTTCACCCTCTCCGCTCCGGTCATCTTCAGATCCTTTCCGCAGCTCTCAGGATGGCGCTGCGTGCCCTGGGGTTTTCATCGATCTCTTTTTCCCCCGGTTTTACTCCGCCCCTGCTCAGTGCCCTGAACAGAGGGACCTTACCGCATGCGCACCGGGGAAGGTCGGGAGGGCAGGTACATGGTTTTTCCCAGCCGTTCATGGCCCTCTTGATCATCCTGTCCTCAAGTGAATGGTAGGAGATTACAACCAGCCTGCCGCCGTTTTTGATGAGAGAGGGGATTTTCCTGAGAAAGAGTTCGATATTTTGAAGCTCACTGTTTACTGCGATTCTCAAGGCCTGAAATGATCTCACCGCAGGATGCTTTGCCTTGTAACGATAGGAAGGGGGGTAAACCGACTTAATCAGTTCCGCCAGTTGAGAGGATGTCCTGATGTCCCCTTTCATACGCGCCCTGACAATTGAGCCTGCAATCGCCCTTGATCTCTTCTCCTCCCCGTATTTCCACAAAATTTCCGCAAGATCTTTTTGGGAAAATGTGTTTACTATCCGGTCGGCGCTCAACTCCTGGTCCTGATCCATTCGCATGTCAAGGGGTTCGTCGCCTCCGAAGCTGAAACCCCTTCCGGAATGATCAAGCTGGAATGATGACATCCCCAGGTCCAGCAGGACTCCGTCGACTCCGTCTATCGCCATGGTCTCCAGGACCCTGTCCAGGTCCGCGTAACTGGCCTTTACGATAGAGGCCCTGTCGCCCATAAAGGCCAGCCTTTTTTCGGAAAAGCCTATGGCCGCGCGATCCCTGTCAAGGCATATCAAGCGGCTTTGCCCTGCCAGGCTCTTCCCGATCTCAAGGCTGTGGCCCGCGCTTCCAACGGTTCCGTCCACATATACGCCTTGCCGGTGGGGCTCCAGATATTCCAGAACTTCTCTGACAAGGACCGGTTCGTGAGGATAATCCAAGTCTTCAAACCTTATATGCCCAGCCCGGACAGGGACTGGCTGACATCCGGGAAGGCTTCCCTGGCACGCCTGAATTCTTCCTCCCACCTGTCCTTTTCCCAGATCTCGAACCGCTTCAACTCTCCCACCAGGACCACTTCCTTCTTAAGACCCGCGATCTCCCTCAAATCGAGCGGGAGGGTTATCCTCCCCTGCTTTATAGGACATTCGACCGCACCGGAGATAAAATATCTGAGATAGGTGTTGACGGCCATATCGAGTTGAGGCAGGCTCGCCGCCTTTTCCTCGATTACCCTCCAGTTTTCCCTTGAAAAGGCCCACAGACAACTGTCATGATTGGTCACCACAAGACAATTTTCATCCCTTGATTCAAGGACTTCCTTGAACCTTGCAGGAATTGCCAACCGCCCCTTGCTGTCGAGGGCATGTCTTGAGCGACCTCTGAACATTTCAGACCCTTTCTGACACTTTATGGAACTCTATACCACTTTGTGACACTTATAGCCACAAACAATTTCCTTTGTCAAGAAAAAAAGGCCTGCAACAGGAGAAAATATCTTGTTAATTAGAGGAGTTAAAAAGAAAAATAATCATGGAAAGGATATATAGGCAGATAAAGAAAATGTTCAATACGAGCCCTGAAAAGGCATAGTCCTTATCACCCCTGTCAGCTATCCTGGGAATGGACCTGATGGATGAAACAAGCCCGGCAAGCAGCAGAAAAGGGACTATCGAAATATAACATATTGAATACCCTGAATAATTCATATCGCTACCCGCAATCAGAAGGACCGCTCCGGCGGCTCCGATCGCAACGAAGGGTAGAAGAAAACCTAAAATAGCCATGTGGTTTATCTTTTTGAAACCACCTGTTTGCATCAAAACAGACCTCGATTTCATCTCGTGAATCAAAAAGCACCCAAAGGGCCGCCCGGCTTCTCAAAGGCCTTTCAGTCACTGCAGATGATCGGCAGCACGGAAGGAACCACCTCGACGACCGCGGGAAGCCGTCCGCACTGCTCGCCGTCCATGTCGATGAGGACACTGCTGTCTGAAACCGCCGTTATGCGCCTTCCCCTTACCATTTGAACCATTTTCTGTTTATATATGCTCCCGTTGTAAAGCCTGTGCAGGTTCAGAAGAATCTGACGCATGGACAGATCCCCTATTATGGTAAGCTGAAAAGATCCGTCCGCGACCTCTGATCCGGGGGCGATCCACATCCCTCCCCCATGATACTGGCCGTTAGCGACAGCCACGTTCCAGCACCTGATCCGTTCATCAAATATATCATCCACCGCAATGCGTATCACCTTTTTTTTGTATGATAAAAGGGATGCCAGCGTGGCCCATATGAACGAGACGGAACCTCCCAAGGCCTTTCCGCTCCCCTTTACACGCAAATCGACCTCTCCTCCGAGGCCGAAACTTACCACGTTATGAAAATACCTGGACCCGGTGCCGCCCCCGTTTTTACTGTAGCTAAGTCTTCCCAGATCTATAATCCTGTGCCTGCGCGTCCTTATGTCTTCAAAGGATCGGACGGCATCTCTTTGAACGGGAACGGACCTGGCAAAATCGCACCCTGTCCCGCTGGGGATGAACCCGAGAAGCGTGCCCTGCCTGAGAGGGCCTTTTCCACCCATGAATCCGTTTATGGTTTCATTCAGAGTGCCGTCGCCGCCCATGCAGACTATAATGTCCGCGCCCGACGCAATCGCCTCCCTGGTCAATGAGGTCGCATCCCCGGGGCCTCCCGTAATAAAGGAATCGATGCGCCCGAACCTGCTCCTCGCCCCGGCGCGGATCTCCGGCCACTTTCCGGCGGTGAGTCCCCCGGCTGAATTGGGATTTACGATAAAGGCGATCCTTGCCGAATCCATCAAACTCACCTCAAGGTCATGCCGGCACAAACGGCCCGATATGATGACGCGAAGGGTTCCCGCACCGGAGACCGGCAGAACCGCTCAACACAAGCAACCCGGCCCGTTTATCTTCAGCCGGACAACTCCGAGCTGAAAAAACCGGATTGCGCGGGTTGATGCGGATACAGGACAAAAGGGGCGTCCCCGGATTAAGACCGCCTCAATAATCGGGCCTGGATAACAATATGCGGGCATCCGCGACCCTGCACCCCTTTCCTTCCGAATAGATGATAAGAGGATTTATATCCAGTTCCTTTATTTCATTGTGCTCTGAAACCAGCTGGGACAGCCTCAGAATGCAATCCTTGAGGGCCTCGATATCGGACGGCGGATTTCCCCTTACGCCTTTCAGCACCTTGTAGGCCTTTATGGATTGAATCATGTCCTCTGCGCTCGATTCCCACATAGGGGCCAGCCGGAAGGTAACATCCTTCATCGCCTCTACGAATATGCCTCCAAGACCGAACATGCACATCGGCCCGAAATTGGGATCCCTCGTAGCACCCAGGATCGCCTCCATACCGCTTTCAGCCATTTCCTCCACAAGCACTCCCGTGATACGCACATCCGATCTGTATGCCTTCGCATTCTCGATTATCTCTTCAAAGGCCTTGCGCGCCTCCTCCACGGTCTTTATCTTGAGCCTGACGCCTCCTGCGTCCGACTTGTGAATTATATCAGGCGAATCTATCTTCATCGCCACCGGAAGGCCTATTTCTTTGAGCGCGGATTCAAGCCCCGAGATATCCGGCACCACGGAACTCTTGAGCATGGGGAACCCGTAACAGCTCAGGATCTCCGATGCGTCCTTTTCAGGAAGATAGCATTCGGTTTTTTCCGTGAGTTTTTCTTTTATGATCCGGGTGGCCCGGTCCTTGTCAACGGAGATTTCCTTGAAATCCCTTTTTTCCCACCTGCGCGGCTCCAGATCTTCGGCGAATCTTACCATGGCAGCCATGCTTCTGACCGCGCCCTCCGGCAGCTCATAATTGGGTATGCCGTTTTGAGCAAGATATCTGACCCCTTCCGAGACATCAACAAGCCCCATAAATGAGCAGAGGATAGGCTTTTTGACGGCCTTTGCCACCCGGGGGACTATCTCGGCGGTCTCAAGGATATCGGTCATGGCCTGGGGAGTAAGGATAACAATGGCGCAATCCACCCCGTCATCCATCAGGGTGGTCCTCAAAGCCGCCTCATAGCGATCATGAGTGGCATCACCTATGACATCCACCGGATTTGCAATGCTTGCGGTATCAGGCAGCTGATCCTTCAGTTTGTCCTTTGTCTTCCGGGACAGTTCGGCCAGTTTCAGGCCGTGTCTTATGGCCGCGTCCGTGGCCATAATACCAGGCCCCCCTGCATTTGTAACGATAGCGACCCTTCTTCCCTTGGGAAGCGGCTGCATGGAAAATGCCTGGGCATAGTAGAAAAGCTCGGTCACTCCTTCCACCCTCTGAATCCCGCTTTGCTCAAAAATGGCGTCATAGCTTGTGTCCGAACCTGCAAGAGAGCCGGTGTGAGAGGCTGCGGCCTTGGCACCTTCGGCGGATCTTCCCGATTTCAGGGCCAGTATCGGTTTACCCGTTTCCAGGGTAATCTGCCTTGACACCTCCATAAAGGCACGGCCTTCGGTTATGTCCTCGAGGTAGAGGAGTATGACATCCGTATCCGGATCATCTTTAAGGTACCTCAAAAAATCGACCTCGTTTACGTCCGTCTTGTTGCCGAAGCTCACAAATTTTGAAAATCCGATGTTTTTACCGGCGGCGATATCAAGTACCGAGGTACATAGTGCCCCTGATTGTGATATAAAGGCGATATTCCCCTGAGAAGGCATTACGCGGGCAAAGCTTGCGTTCATGCATACCTGATTATTGGTATTTATTATACCGAGACAGTTGGGACCAACCAGGCGAATGCCATGTTTAGCGGCCAGTTCCCTGAGTTCTTTTTCCAGTTCGATTCCCCGGCCTCCCACCTCCTTGAAGCCCGCGGTTATAACGATACAACCCCTGATCTTCTTATAGGCCGCTTCCTCGACAACGGAGGCGACCCTTTCGGAGGGGACGATAATAACAGCCATATCAACAGGGTCGGGAATGCTTACGAGCCTCGGATAACTCTTGACGCCCTGGATTGACATTGCCTTCGGGTTGACTGGATAGAGCACACCCTTGTATCCGGCCTGAAGCAGGTTCTTGAAAACTGCCAAACCGACGCTTCCGGGGCGGTTTGTGGCCCCTACGATAGCTATCGATTTGGGATTTATGATTGACTCAATATCACTCATTTATTCCTCCTTAAAAAAATATAGCTCCATCAAAAAGAACACAATAATAACACGTTATATCCTATGACAAGCATGTTGCCGTGTCTATCTCCAAAAGCGCTTCATGTCCAGATTAATTTATCTGGTTCTGCTCCCAATTAGTTGGGAGAAAGGGTCCAAGGGTTCCAGGATTCAAGGATTCTTTGCTTCGCTTACGCTTCGCGCAGTCCCACCCTTCGGCCAGCTCAGGGCGGGTTCCCGGTTTCAAGGGTTTTCTTTCAAGGGATTTGATCATCGCTTTGAGCATTGTCCCGACATCCCCGATTTCCCCTCTTAATTGCTGAAGCCTGTCTTTTTCCACATAACCCAGGTCACCTGATATCATGGCCCGGGTTTCCAATTCACAGACTGAACCATATGCAATATAGAGAAATCTCACATACGCTATAGTCGTTTCCCTCCCATACCCTCAGGCGATATTCGACGCTATGGAAACAGCGGATCTTCTGATTCGGAAGGTCAAAGCGTAAACGATTTTTGCCGAACGTTTAACTCTTTATAATTTTTAAGCATTTCGCTCGAACCCTAGAACCCTTGACCCCTTCCATGAGAAACCGGGAACCCGCTGCGAAGCAGTGGGACTGAGCGGAGCGTAAGCAGAGCAAAGAAACCTTCATTTGGATCAACTCTTGTGGAGATAATCCATTTATTTTTCAGGGTCGAGATATCGGATCGGCAGGTGTTGTCCGGCCCGGCCCATTCGGCTTTCAGAACAACGACTCCTGTTCTTCTTCTCTTTTGCCGACGGCACAAAACCGGGGAAGGGCGTTTTCTGATGAGAATTAGCCTGTGGCACTGATTGCTTTACAGGAAACCGTTTGCAGTGCGGTTCATGTTGCAGAGGTTGTTAATCACCTGTTGGACAGTGGGAGACTCCTATTCCCCTGCCTCGTCCGCCTTTATCTCCTGAAAGATGGCATTAAAAACATCCGTAAGCCTGAGTATCCCGACTATCTCATCTTGCCCTGTCACCAGAAGTGACTGATGCTGACCGATTACAAACTGATGAATGGCCTTGTCCAGAGACGCGTCTTCTTCTATATATTCACCCTCTGTAGGCCTGCTGACAAAATTTTTCACCCGTTGCTCCGACGCCTTTTTCAAAAGATTGTTAAGAGGCTTATCAAGCAGGGAGTACTGATCCATCATCGACCTTATGAATTTCTGCGTGAACCCGTAGTAGGACATCCCCTTGCCGTTACTGATTTCCTTGTATTTAGGCTCAAGCGCGCTCAACACATCGAGCTGGCTGACCTTCCCCACGATCTTCCCGGCCTTATTGTAGACGAGCACTGCCCTGTGCAGATACAGATGCCCTGTCCTGGCAAATTCTTCCTGTGCCTTTTCAAGGGCCATAACCGCCTCACGAAGGGTCGCATCCTCTGATACGGTTGCGTATTCTGAAAGTGGCACCATCAAATCCTTTACTCCTATCCAACCCATTACACACCTCCATTACGGAAATTTTAATATATCTATATTTCACCTTAGCACAAAAAAAAATCAAGGGAAATACTCAAACACGGCAGGCACCTCCTTTTGCACACCCGAAAGGAAATCTTGGTTTTTTTCTTGACTTGAACGTTTTTTTATCTTCTCATCAATCAGATCGACATAAGCCTATAGTGATAAAACCGCTTCAAATACCTGCTGCTCAAGAAGAACATCCCGGCCCAAAGGGCCTGGCGCTAATTGAAACGACTCCACAGACTCAGGCACCCCACATTGACGGCAGAGCCGTTCTATTTCCGATCCGTCCCACGGAAACAGGTTTTCTCAAATTGAACAAAGCGGGGATCGGCTGCGTTCATAAGGCTTTCTAACCCTCAATCGCAATCCACTCAAACATGGGAGGAAAATCATGCTTTTAAAGGATGTGCCCCTGTTCAAAGGAATCGGACCGCAACTTCTGACTGAGATAGAAGAAATCTGCAGTGAAGACACCCTTCCCTTTGGTCATATCGTATTCCGGAAGGGGGATTTCGCGGATTTCCTTTATATCCTTATTGAGGGGGAGATAGACATCACCATCCGGGGTCTTGACCGTTTCCATTTCCCTGTTGACAGGGAAGGCCAGGTATTCGGATGGTCGGCCATGGTGGAACCCCGCAGAAACAGGACAAGGGCCGAATGCCAGAGCAGGTGCAGTGTGTACAAGATAGATGGGGAAAGCCTCAAGAATATCCTTGAAAAATATCCCCTGGATGCGCTAAAGGTCATGGAGCGGGTGGCGGGAGTGATTGCCGACAGATACATAGGCAAGTTTTCCCTCCGCATGGGTGGAGCCGAATGACCCTTTTCCTTTAGCCTGAGATCAAAATCAGGGCCGCCGGACGCCTCATATTCCCGAGCCATATTTCACCGGGACTTGAGGTCTGTAAGACGGCCTTTTTTGGGGGTCATATGGTTGCAATAGATCTATCCCACGGACAAGGCGGGTAATACCCTACCCGATTTGAGGACAGGCGGATGAAAAGTTACAGAAAAGAGCTGTGGTTCGAGGTTCCTTCAAGAAGAGCCTTTATAAATATAACACCCAGGGTCGAAGAATGCCTTGAGCAAAGCGGCATAAAAGAGGGGCTCCTGCTCGTAAATGCCATGCACATAACGGCATCCGTATTTATAAACGACGATGAATCGGGCCTTCATCATGACTATGATGTCTGGCTTGAGAGACTCGCACCCCACGCGCCGGTGTCTCAATACAGGCATAATATAGGTGAGGACAATGCCGACGCCCATATGAAAAGGCAGGTCATGGGCAGGGAGGTCGTGGTCGCCATAACCGACGGTAGGCTTGACTTCGGGACATGGGAGCAGATATTCTACGGCGAATTTGACGGACGCAGAAGAAAACGGGTACTAATCAAGATAATAGGAGAATGAAAATAGATGAAAGATACCGAAACGCTGCTGGCTATACTTGATACTATAAATCATCCGATCGTTTTTGTTGATAATGACCACATCATCAGATATCTCAATAAACCGGCGGAGAAAAGATACTACGATAAACGGGGTTACCCGGACCTGGTTGGAAAATCCCTTTTTGACTGTCACAAACCGGAGTCAAATGAAAGGGTCAGGGAAATCCACGACAGGATGAAGAAGGGTGAAGACGAGGTATTCCTCAAGGTGAGCTCGGAGAATGAAAACCTGACCGTCATTGCCGTTCGAGACAGGCAAGGTGCGCTCATAGGCTATTATGAACGTTTTGAAAAAATAGGTTAAATTGAAAAGACCTTTGATTTCATGGCCTGCAACTCCCATGTAAACAGCAGAAAAAGAATGTGAGACATGTCCGACGACAGAGGCAGTTCACCATGGATAAGGCTTGTTGCCCCTGATATCAAAAGACCGAGTCTTGACGACAACTCGGCCGATGCCGATCGCCTTTCAAGGGCCGTCAAAAAAGTCATTAAGGACAAAAGAGTTCACATCCCCTATACCCTCCTTGCCGGACTCCCCCGCCTCCTGAGGGAAAACGACTACGATGTCCTTGCGGCGCTCTACTTCGGGGAAAACGGCTGGAACCTGATTGATATCTACCCGCCCGGAAAACACAGGATCTATGGAATCGCGGTTGATCTGGGGACCTCCACGGTCGTATTGGGGCTGATTGATCTTGTCACCTCAAAGGTGATTGAGGAATCCACCTTCACAAATCCGCAAATCCATATCGGCCCGGACATATTGACCAGGATACACTACGCGGCCGAAAGCGGCGGACTCAAAAGACTCCAACGGCTTCTGGTTGAGGGATTAAACGAGGAGATATCAAGGGTTGCAGGAAGACATGGCATAGAGGTCTCCTCGATTGTCGGAATTTCGGCCGCCGGAAATACAACCATGACCCATTTTTTTCTGGGTCTTGATCCCTACTGGATCTGCAGAGAACCTTATATACCTGCCGTAAACACACCTGAAATCCTGAGGGCGGAAGAGATCGGACTCAACGTCAACAGATGCGCCCCGGTTCTCATATCCCCTAATGTGGGCAGTTATCTGGGCGGGGACCTGATGGCAGGCATCATCGCCTCCGGCATGAGGGAACAGGACAGGGTATCGTTTCTCGTGGACGTCGGCACCAACGCGGAGGTGATCGTGGGCAACAACGAATGGCTCATGGGCTGCGCAGGGGCTGCGGGGCCGGCGCTTGAAGGAGGTGTCGCGTCAATGGGCATGATGGCCGGACCGGGTGTTATCGACAGGGTCTCTTATGACCGGGATTCAGGCCGCTTCGACATAAGCACGATCAATGGCGGCAAACCGATAGGCATCTGCGGGTCGGGGCTCCTGGATCTTGTGGCTCAGATGTTTGTATACGGGATGATAGATCTGAGGGGCAAATTTGTAGTCAAAAATTGCGGAAAACGACTCATGAACTCCGGAGGTATGGACAGGTTCATGCTTGTCCCCGCCGATATCTCCGGAACAGGAAGGCCTCTCACGCTCAGCCAGCCCGACATTGATTCCCTGATGCGTTCGAAGGCGGCCATGTATACCATACTTACCACGGTGAGCAATATTATAGGCATACCCCTTGGTGACATAGACAGATTTTATGTGGCAGGGACGTTCGGCTCCTATATCGATCCCCGCTCGGCCATCACACTCGGCATGATACCCGATCTGCCGGTGGACTCCTATGTCGTGCTGGGAAACAGCTCTCTTAAGGGCGCGATCAAGGCGCTTGTTTCACTTGATGCGCGGCAGGAGCTTGTTCGGATAAGGGAACAGCTCACATATATCGAACTCAACGTGAACCAGGAATTCATGAATCTTTTCAGCGCCGCAAAATTCATACCCCACACGGACAGATCCCTGTTCCCCTCCGTAAGGTAGCCGGTTCAGTTTTGCTTCAAGACCTCCAGCATCCTGGAATGTACCGTGGAATTTGAAAACAGGAGGTCACTTCTTTTGCATTCCCATTCCTTCCCGTAAAAGTCCGAGACCCTGCCTCCCGCCTCCTTGACGAGGATTACACCGGGGGCCACATCCCACGGATCTATCCTGGTCGTAAAATAGGTCTCGCTCCTTCCTGAGGCCACCCACGCAGTTTCAAGCCCGGCGGTCCCCAGTTTACGTATATCCTTTACCTCACGGTAGACGCCTGTGAGGATGCCTCCGGTCCTTTCCCTGTCGGTATCGCCACCTTCACAATACAGGGAATAGCTTTCCCTTAGATCCTCGACATCTGAAACGGAGATCCTTTTCCCGTTCAGCCGGGCCCCTTCCCCCCTTGAGGCCGAGTAAAGCTCTCCGATGGCAGGGGCATACACAACTCCTGCATCAGGGATTCCTTTTCTCAACAAGGCGATGCATACGGAAAAAAGCGGGTTCTGATTCGCGAAATTTCCGGTTCCGTCAAGAGAGTCTATTACCCAAAGCATTTCTGGGTCTCCCTTGAAACGGCCGCTTTCTTCGGTCAAAAGGCTGTGACCAGGGTATCTTCGCCTGATTTCCCCGATCAGGAATTTGTCGATTATGAGGTCATACCCGGTAGCGGCCTCTTTGGCCGTGCTCCGCATGCTGATAAGCCCCTGGTCTTTTCTGAAATAATCAAGGAGTTCTTTTCCCGCATCCCCTGCGATCTGCGACATAAAATCGATGAATTCATTTTTCATTAGGCTGTCCCCGTTCCTTGCGTTTAAACTCCTGCGAACCTGAAGCCACGGCGTTAAGCCATGCCGATCCGGGTGCTATCAAACCCGAATCCACCACCCAAGCCGGGCGCAATCAACCATGCCTTTAAAAATTTTGATTGCCCCCGGACACCGGCAGGGTGTCAGATGCAGGCAAGGGGCAACGAGCCGGTTGACATATACGCCTCGCATTACCTCTTGATGCCGGATCATGGAAAAGGCAGTTATATACTACAAAAGCGGTATTGTTCAACTACCGGTTGCAGAGTTTTCTCGTTTCCCGTCCTTTTCGCCGGATTGCTGAGGCGCCCGCGCTTATGAATCGGCAAACAGAGGTGTTAAGGAGTTTTCATGGGTATGTTTCCTGTTTTCCCGTATAACCGATAACGAATAACCATGCCAGTATTTTTCGCCTATCACTAGACCCGCGGCAAGAGTCTGTTGACAAGACCTGCAACTCCTTTCTAAAATACCCTGAAACGCGATGATCGATCCGTTTCTTTTAAAGGCAAGACAAACTTTATCTTTCAAGGAGCTTATCAAAAATGGCAGGCAAAAATAAAAAGCCCGAAAAAAAATCAAAAAAGATGGTGTTTTTTTTGATCATACTCTTTCTGATTTTTGTCTTTGGCGTCATGTTTGTTAACTCAAAAAAGCCTGAGAGGCTCGCCGTAAGCGGCATCAACAAGAAGGTAGACGGGTCCGCTTTCATAAAAACCAACCTCGCGCTAATTGAACAGATGTACGTCAACTGGATGCCGAACGATCTATTCTGGCCCACGGTTCTGCTCGACAACATGCCCAACTTTCAGATCGGAGAGCTGGAGGTCGTGCGATACAACATCCGGGTCCTGCGGGACAATCTCACAAGGATGAGGACGACCGACAAACTTGACCCCCTTGCCGAGGAGGCATTTACCTCACTTTCAAATGATCCCTTCAAGTGGTGGTTTCCGTCTGCCGAAGGCAAATGGAAACAGGCGCACAAGGCGCTCGAGAAATTCGACGCGAAGCTCTCCTCAGGGGCTTCAGACTTTTACTCCAGGGCCGACAACCTGATTGAACTACTCAGCCAGTATGCATCCCTGATGGGCGGGGCCAATACCAGGCTCATAAACGCCCCCGGAGACATCGACCGCTCTCTTGTTGTCGAAGAAGACACTAAAAAGGGAACCGGCACCCCCAGAACAGTGGATATAGATATCCCCTGGTACAGGGTGGATGATAATTTCTACTATGCCCAGGGTGTCGCCTACGGACTTTATGAGTCTTTCAAGGCGATAAAGATTGACTTTCTGGATGTGCTCAAGGACAAAAACTCCGTTACGCTTGTGGACAAAATCCTTGAAAACCTGCGCCGCTGTCATTTTGAACCGCTTCTTGTCTGTAACGGCGACCCCGACAGCATATTCGCCAACCACTCTCTCAACCTTTCAGGGGTGTTTAACGATGCAAGGCAGAAGGTGAATTCCCTTATCGTGTCACTCACACAGGGCTGAGCAATTTTGAGGCCGTCGTTTTCCCCATGAAACGGCCGGAAAAGAGACGCCCATGCATGAGATGGCCATTGCGGAAAACCTGATAAAAATTATCAGGGAAGAAATGAAAATCAACGGGGCAGACCGGCTTAGATCGGTCCTTCTCCATGTGGGCGCATTAACGGCTGTTGTTCCGGAGGCCCTCTCTTTCTCCTTTGGGTTGATAATATCCGGGACCGAGCTTGATGGAGCGGATCTGATAATAGAGTCCATCCCCTTAAGGGGAATCTGCGCCGACTGCGGCAGGGAATTCGAGATCAGGGAATTTGAATTTGTATGCCCCGGGTGCGAAGGAACGGATATCTCGGAGCTTTCCGGGCAGGAACTCTCCATCATTGAGATGGAAGTCGGTTGAGGGAAAAGCAGACTGTCATGAAGATTGAAGTGGTAAGAAATATTCTTGAGGCCAATGATCGAATCGCCCTTGAAAACAGGGCGATTTTCGATTCAAACGCCCTATTGGCCGTTAACCTGATGAGTTCTCCGGGTGCGGGCAAAACCAGCCTTCTCGAAAGAACCATCGATAATCTGAAGAGCGAATTGAATCTGGGAGTTATAGAAGGGGATATTCAGTCGAGCCATGACGCCGAGAGAGTAGCGAAAAAGGGCATACAGGTAGTACAGATAAACACCGGGGGAGCATGCCATCTTGACGGCAACATGGTCAGGAATGCCTTTGAAAAGCTGGATCTTTCCCTGATAAACCTCCTGATAATCGAAAACGTGGGCAATCTGGTCTGCCCTGCCGAGTTCAAGGTCGGGGAACACTTCAAGGCGATGATACTGAGTGTGACCGAAGGAGACGACAAACCATCGAAATACCCTCTCATGTTCCGGGAATCGGAAGCGCTCCTCATCAATAAGATTGATCTGCTTCCCTATGTTGATACAAGTCTGGACAGGATCCGGGAGGAATCGCTCAAGGTGAATCCCGGACTTGTAATCTTTGAGATTTCATGCAAAACCGGCCAGGGCATAATGGAATGGTGCCGATGGCTTCGGGAAAAAATATAGAAAGCTCCGGTCAGGCAAACCATGTTTGAACCAAAACCCTCAGATCTTACCAAACGGAAATGCACCGTACTCAGAGGCCCTTCCAGCACAAGGCCTATGATATGGCTTGTCGAAAACAAGGATTCAAAAGCGGTGGTAAAGGATTTCAGCTCCAACAGCGCCATTTTCCGCAATATTGTCGGAAGATTCCTTATATGGCGAGAAAAAAGGGCCTACAAGGCCCTCAGGGGCGTCAAGGGTGTCCCTCAATTCTACGGGGCGTCCGGACTGGCAATCGTTACGCAGCAGATCCCCGGGAAAAACATGGAACAACTCGAATCCTACGACATGATTCCGCCCGATTTTTTTGAGGCCCTGACTGATCTTGTAAAAAGATTCCATGAAAGAGGAATCGCCCATTGTGATCTTAAAAGGGCGCCCAATATAATTCTGGGTGAGGACGGGACCCCCTATGTTGTTGACTGGGCCGCATCCATCAGCAAAAGGGAGTTCCGATTTTTTCCTCTTGATTTTATATACCGCAGATTTCTGGAGGACGACTTCATCGCCATAATCAAACTAAAGCTCCGCCATGACCCGGAGTCGGTGACCCCTGAGCAAAAGGCAAAATACCACAGCAGGAGCAGGGCCGAACTGGTCATAAGATCGATAAGAGACAGGCTCAGGGCCTTTCTTCAAAGGATTGCCTGACTTACCCGTTTTTCTCCATTTATCCATACCCCCTCCGGTCTCATCAGGGCCTCGGGAAGGCCCTCCGGCCCACCCGGCACGGCGACAAAAGTGGCGGGAATCCCGGCTGCGATACGGCCCAGATCTTTTTCAAGCCCCATAATCAAGGCACCGTTTGAAGTGGCGCTCTTTACGACCTGTTCAACGGATAGGCCTGCCTGTCTGAAAAGCCGCATCTCCTCTATCACCGAAGAGCCGTGGTGAACCCCAAGGCTCCCGGAGTCCGTACCGATCGCCATGACCACACCCAGTTCATTTGCCTTTTGGATCTGTTCGAGCTGATGCTCAAGGTTCTGCCATGCCACCCTCGATTCGATCGTGCCTGAGTCTAACCCTTCCGAATAGGCCTTCATTGTGAATGCGGTGGGAACCCACGCGGTACCGCTATCGGCAAGCATCCTGATGTTCTCATCACCCATAAAAAAGCCATGCTCGATCGAGGTGCAGCCCGACTCCACGGCAAGAGACACGGGGATACCGCCGTTTGCGTGAACCATTACACCGATACCTAGTCTCAAGGCCTCGGACACGGCCGATCTAAGTTCCTCAAGGCTGAATTGAGGAGGCCCCTGCCTTGAAAACTCCCTGAGGCTGTTAAGCCCGGAATTTACTATCTTTATATGGTCGATCGGGGCAGTTTCCTCTGATATCGCCTTACCGAGCCGGCCACCCGGTGAGACAGGCCTTCCTATAAGTCTTCCATAGCGTCCTGCGGCTCTCCACGCCTTTCCGGGAGATTTCACCTGAACAGGCCCACTCTGTTTCATACACTCCCTCTTATACCTGAGCGAATGCCCCCCGTAGTCGCCTCCGTCCCTTACAGCCACAACCCCGCAGGACAGATGCTCATCAAGATGCCTGGAAATGACTTCTCTTGCATCCTCAAAGCATAAGTTGAGCTGTCTCTTTCTGATCCCTTCATCGGCCGTCCCGGACATGAACAGATGGACATGTGAATCTACTAAGCCCGGAAGTATTGTGCAGTCCGAAAGATCCACCACACCGGCCCCCTCTTCCGTTTGAAAGGCGCCTTCTTCAATCGAGGAAATCAAAGCTCCATTCAAACAGACGGTAACATCCCTCTTTGCCCCGGCCCCTGTTCCGTCTATAAGCCATCCTGCCTTTATAAAATGTTTTCTCATCATTAATTCCAAATCCATATTCGTTTTCAAAAACACACTATTTACACTTTCCCGCGCCTCTTTTCGCCTTACGCACGAGCGCAGGCACCGGGGCTCTTTTCTTTGCTCCGCTCCGCTCAGCCCCACCCCTCGGAAAACTCGGGGCGGGTTCCCGATTTCTCCGGCCTTATAAATCGGCGATAAAGACGGGAAAAGCGGGAAACGGCTCCCCCACTTGGACCCTCGGCCCCTTGGCCGATTGAATCCTTTAATATTTTATACGACAGGTGAACATACTCACACAGCATCAATAGACAGCAATTTGCCTATAATCCCCATATATGAGGTCACTTTTCCGCAAGGAATAGAGAAGGCCGGAAAAAGGAGTGCCGGTGCCGCAGCCGTCCAGACAGGTGCAGGCAAGGTAAATTATCTCTTCTCTCGTTTTATATACCCCGGGGTTGGGACCCTCAAGGAAATTAACGCAACCCTTTCCTGCGGAAAAACAGACCGGCTCATAAATATGGCCCTCATGGGACTGTGCCGCAAAAAAACGCCGGAAAATTAATTTACCAGCTCCTGAAATATTATAATCAAGGGTTGATTTGATACCTTATTATGGCCTATAGTTGAATTCTGAAATCCCTTTTACTTATGACGAACAAGGAGATACCGATGAGAAAACACCCTGATAAAGACCTGGATGAAATAGAGATCATGGAAGATTTTGAACAAGACCCTGACTACGCCTACGATGAATCCGACGCCGGCCGCAACAGGGCTCGTTACGGTTCAGGCTCCGCAGCCAGGCTCCCTCTATTCCTCGGTATCGCACTGGGTATAGTTGTTGTCATCCTGGTCCTCCTGTTCAGGGGCGGACAAGGCATTTCCCAGGATGAGCTTAAGGCCCTTAACTCGAAGCTGGAAAGGATGGACACGAAGATAGCCCGAATTGACGCGGTGGAAAAAAGGATCACCCTGCTTGAAAAGGAAATTAGTCGGGCCGCGGCCGATCTTGAATCCGATTCAAAGACCCTGGCCGGGTTAAAAAAGAGGATCGATTCCCTTGACAAGAAAGTGGCGCCTCTTCCAGCTAAAAAGGCCTCGGCAGGTTCGTCCCCCGGCAAAGGTACCGCTTCTTCAAAGACACTCTACTATGTCGTCAAAAAGGGAGACACACTTTACGGTATTTCCCGCAACCGGGGAATCCCCCTGAAAGAGCTCTGCAGCATAAACGGGCTGAATGCCAAGGCCGGGATTAAACCGGGCCAGAGATTGCGTTTATCAAAATAACGCGGCACGGCCATCCCGCGGTTAATCGAAGTCACCGGTAAAATTTCCGGACGCCGAGTCCGCGCAATTCCGGGCACTTTCAATTTCAGTGATCTTTGGCCACTTATCCCGATCCCTTAAGTCAAAACCGTTATTTCCGACCTGGTTCATAGAACCGGGTTTTTCATCTTTGAACAGGCCCATCCCGTTTGACGACAATCCGGTCAATGGAAGGAATCGACAACCCCCAGGCAGTCCCGGGACACAGGCATTGAATATAAAGGACATCTTTAAACGAACTGAAAAGGAAGAGGGGGTCATCCGCGGCATACTCCGGGCACTTCCCATCGTAATGGGCTATGTGCCGGTGGGTTTCGCCTTCGGGGTCCTGGCTCAAAAGGCGGGCATTTCCTTTTTGAATACCGTTGCCATGTCCCTGCTGGTATATGCGGGCGCGGCCCAGTTTATCGCGGTCGGCCTCATTGAGGCCTCCGTACCGGGTGTTTCGATCGTCCTGACCACCCTCATAGTAAATCTCAGGCACCTCATAATGACTTCGGCCCTGGCTCCCTTTCTCAAGGGGTGGAAGGCATCGGAGCTTGCAGCCTTCTCCTTTCAGGTCACGGATGAAACATTTGCGGTGCATTCGACCAGTTTCGGATCCACCAGCCTGGTCAAAAGGGAGGTCTTCGCGACAAACGTGACCGCGCAGTCGGCATGGGTCGCAGGGACATGGATCGGCGCCCGGGCCGGACGTCTGGTTGCCGATGTAGAGGCATACGCACTCGACTATGCCCTTCCCGCCCTGTTCATAGCACTCATAGTGCTTCAGATAAAAAAAATAAATCAGGTCTTACTGGCAATTATCACCGGTTCCCTGTCGGTTTTGCTTCTGCTGGCCGGCATGGATCGGTGGAATATAATAATCGCGACACTCATAGGCGCCACCCTGGGGGTATTATTTGAACAATGGGATCCGAAGGCATCTTCCTGACAATAATGGGAATGGCGGTTGTGACCTATATTCCCCGTTTTCTTCCTTCCATGCTTCTTTCATCGAGACCGCTTCCTCCACGCGTAATCGCGTGGCTCGGGAATGTCCCTGTCTCGGTACTTTCCGCCATGCTTCTGCCTTCACTTCTGATAAGGGATGAGGGGTTGAAACTTGGATTGGACAATGTCTTTGTCTGGGCCGCCATCCCGACCCTGATTGTGGCCTGGAAAACGCGAAGCCTCTTCGGTTCCGTGCTTACAGGTATGCTGGCAGTGGCATTATGGCGGTCTCTGGCAGGATTATAGTCCGGGCACCCGGGGCCTCATCTCTCTGAGGGCATTTCAAAGGCCGCATCAAAACCTGAACCCTTATATACCCAGGTATGCCTTTCTCACCTCTTCGTTTGAAAGCAGATTGCCCGCCTTGTCCATCATTGTGATACATCCGTTTTCCATGACATATCCCCTGTGAGCGACCTTCAGGGCGAGGTTTGCGTTCTGCTCCACGAGAAAGATGGTGGTATTGTTTTCCCTGTTGATTTTTTCAATTATATCGAAGATCTGTCTTACAAAAAGAGGTGCAAGCCCGAGTGAAGGCTCGTCCAGCAGGAGCAGTCTGGGCCTGGCCATAAGCGCCCTTGAAATCGCCAGCATCTGCTGCTCGCCGCCGCTCAGGGTCCCTCCGGCCTGATTCCTTCGCTCCGCCAGGATCGGAAAAAGCCCGAACACATACTCCTTGTCCTTTTGTATCTCATCGGTGTCGTTTCTTAAAAAGGCCCCCATATCAAGATTTTCCGAAACCGTGAGGTATGGGAATATCCTGCGTCCTTCAGGCACCTGGCTGACACCAAGCGCCACTATCAGGTCGGGACTCATATCATGGATAGGTTCATCCATGAAGAAGATTTCACCCGATCTGGCAGGAACTATGCCGGAGATTGACATAAGGGTGGTTGTCTTCCCGGCGCCGTTGGCACCGATGAGTGTGACGATCTCTCCTTCGGAAAGCTCGATGCTGACATCCTTCAGGGCCTGGATATTTCCATAGAATGTTTGGATATTTTTGAGCTTAAGCATCGAGTTCTTCTCCAAGATAGGCCTTTATGACCACGGGGTTGTTTTTGATCTCTTCAGGCGTGCCCTGGGCTATCTTTTTCCCGTAGTCAACCACAAAAATCCTGTCCGACAGACTCATCACCAGCTTCATGTCATGTTCGATAAGAAGTATGGAGATGTCCTCCGTATCCCTGAGCTTTGTAATGAGTTGATCAAGCTCTCTCGTCTCAAGGGGATTCATCCCGGCCGCCGGCTCATCCAGCAGGAGCAGAAACGGCTCGGTACCCATGGCCCTTGCGATTTCAAGGCGCCTCTGCGCTCCGTAGGGAAGATTCATTGCCAGTTCGTTCACATACTGGGAAAGCCCTATCTTCTCAAGTATGACGTAACTGTCTTCAATGATCCTTTTTTCCTCTTTTCTGGTGGAAATCCCCCTGAAGATGGCCCCGGCGATTCCCGAATGAGTGCGGCAGTGCCGGCCGATCATCACGTTTTCGAGCACCGTCATGTTCGGAAAAAGCCGTATATTCTGGAAGGTCCTCGCAAGCCCCTTCTTGGTCACCTTGTTGGGCTTAAGCCCGTTTATCCTGTCTTTCTTCTTGCCTGGCGGCTCGATAAATATGTCCCCGGCCGTGGGATCATACATGCCGGTAATGCAATTAAAAAAGGTCGTCTTGCCGGCCCCGTTAGGCCCTATAAGGGCTACGATCTCACCTTTTTTTACATCTATGTCCACCTTGTCCAGGGCCCTTAAGCCCCCGAAATTCATAGTCAGTTTCTGTACGTTGAGTATAGTTTCCATGTCTTCTATTCTTTTCGGCCTCCGCCTTCACCACCTTCAAACTTGTATCTGCGACGTACATTGGTGATGAGTCCCCCCGGACGAAAGACCATCATGGTAACAAGGACCGCCCCGAAGATCAGCATGCGGTATTCTGAAAACGCCCTCAGATACTCCGGCAGGAGGATCAGAACCAGCGCCCCCATTATCACTCCAACCACTGAACCCATGCCGCCCAGCACAACCACGCAGAGGATTATAACCGATTCCCAGATGGTGAAGCTGGCAGGGTTTACAAAGGTGGTCTTGGCCGCGAAAAGCACCCCGGCCATCCCGGCCCATGTTGCGCCCAGGGCAAAGGCGGTGAGCTTTGTCTTTGCCTTGTCTATTCCCATGGCCTGGCAGGCGATTTCATCCTCCCTGAGCGCTATCCATGCCCTTCCGATCCTTGAGTCCTGGAGCCGGTTTACCACAAAAATGGTAAATATGCAGAGTCCTACCATTATATAATAGGTATATATCGTGGCACTGTGAACAGACAGGTTCATACCGAAAAAGGAGGGCCTCGGTATGTTGGCGATGCCGCTCGGGCCGAATGAGAACTCGTTCCAGTTTTCAAGAATGAGCCTGATTATCTCACCGAACCCGAGAGTCACGATGGCAAGATAGTCTCCTCTGAGTCTCAGTACCGGATAACCGAGAAGTATTCCGAACATGGCCCCCAGCCCTGCCGCGATAGGTAGGACAGTCCAGAAACCGAGCCCGAAATGGTAATTCAAAAGGGCGTAACTGTAAGCGCCAACGGCGTAAAAGGCCACATATCCCAGGTCGAGAAGCCCAGCAAGGCCTATAACTATATTGAGACCCAGACCAAGCATCACATATGTAAGGGCGGTTATCAGGATACTGGTCTGATACATTGAAAACACAAAGGGAAAGAACATTACTATGATGCATACGGCCACAACCACAGGCACCGAGATCTTCCGGTTTTCAAGGATCTTCTGGGCCAGAGGTTTTGCGTCCGATGGGCCGTTATCAGCCTTCTTACCGCCCCTCTCCTTGCGCTTCAGCATATACCGCCACACCATTGAGAGCGCGAAACTGCCGATCCCGACCATGTAGAGGTTATTCCAGCGCCATTCGACCACGTTTTCTATGGTGTTCACCCTGATGACCATGATTGGAAAGGTCAGGAACATGAACCAGGCGGAGGCGAGAAGTGATTTTTTTATTTCATTTAAGGAAAACATGTCAAAATATAAGGAAACCCCTATAAAAGGCCTTTACACCTTCTGATTCTCTGATCGTCCCAGGATGCCCGCAGGCCTGAAGATCAGAATGAAGACAAGGAAGAGAAAGGCGAATACGTCTTCATAATCGCTTGAGATATAGCCGGTGGCAAAGGACTCTGTCCACCCCAGCACGAAACTGCCCAGAACGGCTCCCGGAATGCTCCCGATGCCGCCCAGAACCGCCGCGACGAATGCCTTTATTCCCGCGATAAAACCTATGTAAAAATTTATCATGCCGATATGAGAGGCTATAAGCACTCCGCCTAATGCGGCGGTGGCCGATCCCACGACAAAGGTGACCGAAATCACCCTGTTTACATCTATCCCCACAAGGGCGGCCATCTGCTTGTCCTGGGATGTGGCACGCATCGCCTTGCCCGTCCTGGTAAACTTTATGAGATAGGTAAGAAGGATCATGACAACGGCGGTGCAGATCAGTATGACAAGCTCCTGTGAAGAGATGATATGCGCAATAGGCTCCATGAATTCAAAGTCTGGAATCAGGCTCGGAAACGGCAGAAAGTCGGAGGTCTGGGCGATCAGCACATAGTTCTGGAGGAAAAGAGACATCCCGATGGCACTGATGAGTGCGGAGAGTCTGGGTGCGTTTCTAAGCGGCTTGTAGGCGATTTTTTCGATCGTAAAACCATAGGCGCTTGAATAGATAACCGCGACAATGGAGGCGATAACTATGATGGCAATGTGATTCAGACCGAGCAGGGTCAGGACACTGGCGACTATGAGCCCTATAAAGGCCCCGATCATGTAGATCTCCCCATGGGCGAAGTTTATCAATTCAATGATCCCGTAGACCATTGTGTAGCCCAGTGCTATCAGGGCGTAGATACTGCCGCGGGTCAATCCGCCGAAAAATAATTCAAGGAAATATTCCATATCGGGTATTATTCCAAAGGGCCCTTGAGACAGCGCGGGGCGCAAGATAATTGAGACGGCTTGGAACAAAAACCAGGGGCGGACAAAAACGTCCGGCCCCCGGTTTCAGATTCCTGGTTAACTACTTGAGTTCCACATACTGGCCATTCTGGACCTGGTACATGGCAAATCCGATTCCGATCGGATCACCCTTCTTATCAAAGCTGATATTTCCGAAAGGGGTGTCCACATATTCGGTCTGAAGTGCCTTTTTGACCGCGTCGAAATCGGTTGAACCTGCCTTTTCCACGGCATTGAGAAGCGCCATGGTGGCGGTATAGGCATTCAGGAAAAAGGCGCCCGGATCTGAGCCGTATGCCTTCTTATGGGCCTCTGTGGCGGCGACCGCCAGAGGGTTTTGGGAGACATCATTAGGTCCTGTTGCGTATACGTCTTCAGCGTACTTTCCAGCGACCTTGATAAAGGTGTCGTCCTTTACACCGTCATCAGAGATAAAGGGTATTTTCAGTCTCTTCTTTTTCATCTGCATGACGATCTTAGATGCCTCGGGGTGATAACCGCCGAAGATTACGCCGTCGGCCTCGGAACGTT
>Ga0272441_10001863_pt1 | contig 44160 bp, 29 predicted proteins | sample SSMProp6N_FD_193582 | JGI IMG/M metagenome (GOLD analysis project Ga0272441, IMG submission 193582) | Marine sediment archaeal communities from Little Sippewissett salt marsh, Falmouth, MA, United States - SSM-Prop-6N | ecosystem: Environmental > Aquatic > Marine > Wetlands > Sediment ...
TGCTAGAAAGCTTCTTCACATTATATATTCGGTAGAAAAAAATCAGAAAATGTTCTATGTACCAGATAGTTAAAAAATAATCTATTTGGATATAATTCCTGTGTAAGGATAAGATACTATGTGTATTTTTCAGCACGAGTGCTCTTTGCTGAACATCTGAAAAACTCGCCGGTAATCTTTAATAACACGTTTTGATATGTTTCCCTTTTCTATCAACTTCTGAAGGCAATAAAGGTGATCGTAACAATCATCCTCCTCATCGTGCGGCCCTCCTCCATACTCATTGAAAGAGGAGATAATTGGTCGTGCTCCCCCCCAATAACTCCACATCCTCTCCTCGTCCAGAGCCCGACTGACCTGTTCTTTATCGATTTGGTTCTTTTTATTAGATCTCTTCAGGATCCAGTCCATTGCGGTCAACCTGCTGCCTGTATGGTTGTCCACCAATGTTCCGATAAGATCGATCAGATCCTTTTTCTCGAAAGCGGTCAGGTTTTCATCCAGAGAGAATTCATGTTCCCCTGCTCCTTCATTTTCACTGCTGGCCATTTTCTTTCTCATCGGCTCCACCTCGATCCCTGATCCTATGGCTGGAACTGATCCTCTTGGATCCTTCCCTGCAGGTTGTTCGAACCATTACCATGAGCACCTCCTCTTTGATAAAAGAACTTGGTCCGAATGATCATGGTTAACGGCGAAGGTCTGAGGACGGAGTGAATGTGTTCGATCTCAAAGAAGAGGGCTACATGGGCGATCACAGACATCTTCTGAAAGGTTAGACCTATGATGTTGTGATCGTCAACATCGTCGAGAAAAGGGAAGTTGGGGCCCCGGAGGTCACTGTGAGCTTAGATGAGATCTCTTTGATATGGGTGGAAACCGGTTTATACCATTTTCCTGTTGGAGTTGATGAGGATACACCCATGGGAGAAAAACTTGACATCAAACTCTGGAACCTTGTGGAGGAAGGGGACCGGTTCGCATCCATGGGTGATTACGAGACCGCCGTTCTCTACTATTTCAAGGCATACAGGAAATCGGACAAGTTGAACATAGATATCATAGTGAAACTGGTTGGAGCATTGATACAGACCAGGAAATACGACCAGGCCGCGGATGTTCTGAACATCTCCATAAAGGAAGCACCGAGAGCGAGGCAGCTTCATCGGATGATGGCGCTCGTACAGAGGGCCAGGGGGGACCGGAAGGAGGAGATCAGGTCCCTGAATAAAATGATATCCATCAATGGTCGTATGGCCGATGCATACATCGACAAGGCCAGTGCTTATGTCCGGATGAAAAAGGAGAAGGATGCAGTGAAGGTCCTTATGAAGGCTTCCAGGAGATTGAAAAGAGAGGACACGAAGGGACAGGCTGAACTTGTCAGCATGCTTCTGGAGATGAATAAACCTGACAAGGCGAGGGCCCCCATGGAGATGATGATGAAGAATTCACCCAAGGATACGAACTACTGGCAGATACTTGCCAGGTACAGAATGGAGAACGCGGACTTCGAGGGAGCCCTGAAAGCCATCGAGGAAGCGAACAGGCTCGACCGTGATAACAAGGAGATCCTGCGGACCAGGGCCATGATCTTTTTAAAGTCCGGAAAGAAGGACATGGCGATCCACACAATAAGGCAGATGTTAGAGAATGATCCAAGGGACCATACGCTGTTGAAATGGTACAGGGAGCTTCAAGGGGATGTCTGAAAAGGGCCCCCATTGATTATTCTGTAAAGGTCTCAGAAAGTTACTGATGTATAACTTGCCACATTGCTTGAAGGATCGTATGTCCATCCTGTTTTCATCACATTTGTAACAGAGATGGTGTATGAACCACTCGATCTCACCTTCTGGGAAAAGGAAGCAACACCGTTTGTGGCTGTTGTTGAACTGAGAGTCGCAACAGTTGATCCGTCCTCATGGGTGATCTTGATGTAAACGGTTGCACCGTCAACGGCGGAACCCGAAGCATCCACGATCTTGACATTTGCGGAGATGAACTTGTTCACACCCCGAGTGCTTGTTGAGGCCGATATTGAGAAGACATGCATGAACTGCACCTCCGGAGGAGGCGTGACACCTCCGGTGGTTGTGAACTCCCTCACGGTTGCCAATCCTTCTCCCCCTCCGTTCGAGTTTGCATCCGTTGCGAAGATCTTGAAGTAATATTTGGTATTCGAATCAAGCAAGGGAATATGGATAGTGTGGTAGATCAGACCGATTGTCGGATCCGTTTCCCCACTAAGATCGGTGGGATCGGTCCCGTATTGGATAGATGCATAAGCTGGCTCGTCGGTAAAGAATGTGATGGTCGCCGATTCTTCTGCGACTGTGGTCGTAACTTCCATTATCATCGGAGAGTTGGAGTCTGTACCTCCAGAGGAAAGGAGTGCGTCTATCAGACTGACAGAGTTTGTTACATCATTATCGGGTAGAACCAGATCCGATTTGATCTCTGTCTCTCCCGCCTGAAGCATCAGGGCAATGACACCTGCTACATGCGGGCAAGCCATAGAGGTCCCGCTCATTGTGGCGTATCCTCCGATATAGGTGGAATAGATATCCTTTCCGGGAGCTGCAATATCGACCTTATCATTCAGTGTACTGAAAGAGGCAATTTTATCATAATGGTCCGTCGCAGCTACGGAGATCACGGTGTCGTAGGAAGCTGGATATTCTTTCGCATCATCGAATTTAAGATCTCCATTGCCATAATTTCCAGATGCTGCCACCAGTGTTATTCCATAGGTGTTATAGGCACTGTAGCATGCAGCTTCCACATTGGGGTCACTGACTGATGATGATAGACTCATCGAGATGACCTCAATATCGTGTGTGGTACACCACTCTATCCCACTTACTAACCAGCTTGTATAGCCACTTCCCCTGCTGTCAAGCACCTTCACAGGGTGAAGCGTGGCCTCTCTCGCCACTCCTATCGCCCCGTGACCGACGACAGCCTCGTTTCCAGCGATTATACCCGCACAATGGGTGCCGTGTCCGTTGTCGTCGTCGAATGAATTGGGGTCGTAATACCTGACCTTTCCCGCTGGATTGACCTGCTGAACGTAATTTATACCGGAGCCCATGTTGTTTATCAGATCCGGATGGTCAAGGTCTATACCGGTGTCAAGGACCGCAACATCGATGCCTTTTCCGGTATGACCGCTGTAAGCTCCTTCATTTTCAGTACCCCATACCATATCCGCGTCTATCCTGTTGACACCCCACGGAAGCCTGGTGTAGGCAGTGTCTGCGGCCTCTACAGGATTGTCCATTGTTATGGATACGACGTTCCTGTTGTTCTTCATGGCCTTTACCTGCGAAGGTGTGGCCATGATGGCTGCACCGTTTATGATGTCGAGTTCCATCTGTACATCATCACCATCCAGATGATCGGAAGGTTCGGCACCTTCTCTGAACATAACGATCATCCTCACGGGCACATCGGCTGCCTTTTCCGCTCCAATGATGGATGGTATCATAAGCAATCCTGCTACCACCAAGGGTATAATCAACCAATTGGTCTTCAAGGGAACACCACCTGAACTATTCAAACGTAAAGCATCAGATGTGTATATAGTCGTAACTGAATAGAGAAATGACCGAAATATGCATCAATGCACATGGATCCGGGAAAAAAGGCCACATATCCGTTCATTCAAGATGTATCTTTACAATCCATAGTACTTTTTGTACCAGTTGATGAACCTCTTCACACCCTCCTCGATCGACGTTGTGGGCTCCCATCCAAGTAACTTTCTGGTTTTCTCGATATCCGCATAGGTCTTCGGAACGTCCCCGGGCTGGATGTCCATGTAGTTCTTTTTCGCGGGTATACCAAGCTCCCTTTCGATTATAGATATGAAGTACTCCAACTGTACAGGGCTATTGTTCCCGAGGTTGAAAACCTCGTATGGAAAAGGATTCTCCATTGCTCTCATGATGCCGTCGACTATGTCGTCGATGTATGTGAAATCGCGTTCCATCCTGCCGTGGTTGAAAACATCGATGGGTTTTCCTTCGACAATTCTCTTTGTGAATAAAAATAGTGCCATGTCGGGGCGTCCGTAGGGGCCGTATACTGTGAAGAACCTGAGACCGGTGGTTTTGATACCAAACAGATGAGAGTAAACATGCGCCATCAGTTCATTTGATTTCTTCGTGGCTGCATACAATGAAATGGGATTGTCGACCCGGTCGTCCACGCTGAAGGGATAGTTCTTGTTTCCGCCGTATACGGATGATGAACTGGCGTATACCAGATCGAGCTCGTTGTGCCTGCATGCCTCGAGTATATTGGTGAAACCGACGAGATTGGAATCGATGTAAGCGTGTGGATTCTGGAGGGAGTAGCGGACCCCTGCCTGTGCGGCGAGATGGCAGACCTTGTCGATATCGTGCTTCTTGAATATCGAGAAGAGTTTCTTTTTGTCTTCCAATCCTCCTTTTATGAAGGTATGACCACCTATCTCCTCGAGGATCTTCAGTCGTGATTCCTTGATGGAGGGATCGTAGTAGTCGTTGACGTTGTCGTAGCCGACTACCTCGATACCCTGCTCTAGGTATTTCTTTGCAAGATGGAAGCCTATGAAGCCTGCTGTCCCAGTGATCAGGTATCTTGTCATTGATGCACCTTCAAACAACCATATGATTCCGAAACGCTCAGGAGAATGAACCTCTCTCTTAAAAACATCTCTCTCCAAATTTTCCAAATGTCCGACTCACCAAGATTGTATGATGAGGGCAGAATTGGTTACCACTCCCTTGAAAGAAGTTCAATTTCTATTGTATTTACATACATGTGCATTTATATGTACATGTTATCAACATACAAATACATAAATTCTATTTATTATATATTTTTTGGTTTTTTTAGGATGTTTTCTTTTATTTTTGAATGAAATATTCTGGCAGTAGATTTATATATAGCATAGTGAATTACTCTCATTATCAAAACTGATAATAAGGAGGGTTTGTAAATGAATGACAAAAGCCGTGGTGTTTGGCTCGCTATTGCTGCCGTTGGCATATTGTTGGGCGCAGCTGCGATCATAACCTTCAGCGATGAAGCTAATGCTGAAGGATATAGTGTGAAGATGAAGCCATTGAAGGGAAATCATCCCTATAGCTTCGTATTGACCGCTGTGTGGAATATCCCTGAGGGAGTGCCGGTTAATAATATTGAACCGCCTGCTGGGAGTGAGGATCCTGATGATCCCTGGATGGCACCTGATGATGGATATCTTGGATGGTGTGTTGACAGGTGGAAGGGACTTGACACCAGCTACGGCACAACCTATGACGCGACAATGTGGTATAGTTACGATCCAGATATGGATTTCACATTATACGGAAAAGATGAGAACGGAGATCCAGTGGAGGCAGAACCCGATTGGAATAGGATTAACTACGTTCTCAACAACAAGGGCACCTTGAGTTCATACCAGATACAGCATCTCATGTGGCATTTCTCCGGAACAGGACCGTATCCCTACACATCTGGCGCCGTGTATGATATGATCCAACAGGCGAATACATATGGGGGTGATTTTGAACCGACCTCCTCCGATGATGTCGTCGCTTGGGTTTTGTTTATCAGTACATCAAGGCAGACCACCATAATCGAAGTTCCCTTTGAACCGGAAGACGATGATGAACCTGAACTCGAGGATGAGACCGCATGGGCTTACGGTGATTATACCTTTATCGCGAAAAAGATCGGCAAGAACTGGGGTTGGATGTTCGATTACGAAGTCGGAGACTATGAAGAGGATGATGAACTGAAGACTCCTTTCTATGCAGGTGCGGGAAGAAACAATATTGATAACGGTTACAAAGCCGGAGAGATCTGGGTATGGGATGACGGAGACACACTTTTTGTCAAGTACGTTCTCGGGGATGGAGTATACATGACAGAATCTCATATCTACGTCGGTGAGAATTTCCCCAAGAAAGCTGCACCGGGAAGATTCCCATACAAGGACAGTGACCTGGATTATGTGACAGAATTAACCGTGGAGATCGATCTTGACGACTTCGATGGTGATGATCTAATAATAGCAGTCCATGGCGTCGTTTGGTCCTGAAAAAATTAAGCGGATAATCAGTGAGGCTTCGGCCAATGATCTGGAATTTTTTTTAATTTCTCTCGATTATATCGATTATTTTTAGTGCCGAGTCACCCTTACCAAAAGGGTTGTTCCATCTATCATCATTTTCTATCATGGACCTTGTTTTTCCCAATATTGTTTTTGGATCGATTCCTGCCAGTACATTGCTTCCACAATCTATGGTCTCGGGCCTTTCGGTATTGTCTCTCAGAGTGACACATGGGGTTCCGAGAATACAGGTCTCCTCCTGGACGCCGCCGCTGTCTGTCAAAACAACTTTAGCGGCTTCTTCAAGCTGTAGAAATTCCAAAAATCCTACGGGATTGATGATATCCACACCGTCTGTATCCATCCCGAACTTTTCCAGGCATTTTTTGGACCGAGGGTGGATTGGATAGATCACAGGAAGACCGAACTCTTCCCTGATCATCTGGAGACCCTTGATCATTCCCTGGAACCTTTCCTTCACATCGACGTTCTCCGCTCTGTGTGATGTTACCAGAAAAAATTCCTTTTCTCTGATTTCGAGGTCTCTCAGCGGATCCACCTTCTTTTTGGATATCTCTAGGTTCTGAAAAACCGAATCAACGATGGTGTTTCCGACCACATGGATCTTTTCCGGTGGTATTCCTTCTTTCAGGAGGTATTCCTTTGAGATTTTCGTTGGAGCGAACAGGTAGTCGGAAATGTGGTCGGCCACGATCCTGTTTATCTCCTCTGGCATGGTCCTGTCAAATGATCTTAATCCTGCCTCCACGTGACCGACATTGATATGCAGCTTTGAAGCTGCAAGGGCCCCTGCCATTACTGTGTTGGTATCACCCTGGACGAGAACGATATCGGGTTTTTCCTGCATTAATACCTTCTCAACTCCGGTCAATATCTTTGCTGTTTGCTCCCCGTGCTCCCCCGAGCCCACATCTAAATTGAAATCAGCTTCCGGGAGTTCAAGCTGCTCGAAGAATGTTCTGTCCATCTCGTACGAGTAATGCTGTCCGGTATGGAGTATTTGAAAGTCAATATTTCTTCTCTGGCACTCCCTTATTATTGGGGACATCTTGATGATCTCGGGTCTTGTTCCCAGAACGATCGTTATCATTTACATACACCCGCTGATTGTGATCGGGAGGCCGTTCGGGCCATTATTACACTTTTGGTCTGTTTGGACTTCCGGGCGAAGATTATTATCCATTGGAGTGTTTACATGAAAGGGGTAATAGATGCCAAAAAGATCAAGGGTAAAGAGGTTCGACAACGGTTACGGATTGACATCTCTTATTTCAGGGACCCTCCTTGTTATCGTGGGAGTCACGATGTATCTTTCAGCATTGTTCACAAAGACGAACTGGGTCGATTCCCTGTGGTTCTACGTTCTTCTCTCGACCTTCTGTTGCCTCATGCCGTTGATATTTATGGTATCCTTCACATCCGGCCTCATCGGAGCTTCCAGGGACCGAAACAAGGTACTTGCATTTTTCGGCGTTCTGATGAGCCTGATCTATCTGATACTTGCGTTCCTCGCACTGGCCGAGGAAGCTGACATCGGATTGTTTTGATATCCAAAGAATCACTTTGTGATCGAGGGCCTCCTCATCAATTTCGCTGCAGTAAAAATAACTATTAGGGGGAGGAATGGCAAAACGAAGGTCACAAGGCAACATCCTGAAAGTGAATTGCTTTCATAGAGAAGCTCAACCTCGTAGATTCCTTCACCACCAAAAACCAGATAGAGGTCCACGAACTCACCCGCACCGTTCACGAACCTATCGGTTTCCATTGTGTTATCGTTTGATAGCTCCATATCGATCGTGTTCACGGGCTTTCCATCCACAAGTTGGGCTTTTAAAACAATCTCACTTTCCGACCCTATGAGAGTGACGGTAATGGACAGATCGGAATTGGGTGGTACCTCGATGACATACCAATCGTATTGATCCATATCGCCGCTAAGGTCTCCTTCGAACCTGTCATCTTCGATCCTTTCAGCTCCATTTTTTGAATCATTCCCTGGAGAATCAGCAAAGATCGATCCGGGGACCGCTATCAACATTGCGAGAAGGATCGGTAGAATGATGATTGATCGAACCATGGTATTCACTGGGTAGATGGCGGATGTTGTAAAAATCATTTACACTGCTCAGGAAAAAAGTGGGACCCATGACGCTGAGGAGACCGGGCCCCTGATCACACCAATCCCATTCCCATACGAAGGGAAAAAAATGGAATCAGAATGGATATGTGAGGATCTTAATGCACCTTCTTCTAAGGTGTTCTGTTTCTCTGGCAGTTTCATTAAATACAAGATCCTTCGTTTCCATTTCTGACCCTGAAGGAAAATTGTGCATCTATGTATATAAATGTAGGTTAGATATTATCTAATACCGAAATTCAACTTTTTCTCTCCTTATCCACTTTTAAACGATCCGAAAAACCGAAGTCAACCATCTGGCATCAATTTCCGGTAGATTCATTCCTGGTTGAATGATCATGAAGAGGAAACAATTATGATATAATAGAAGATGATTACCAGACAGATGAAGATAGAGACCACGGAGGGGAACTGGGATCTATATGGTATTTTCATTCTAACCATGATATTCACAGTGATCCTGATACTCCCCTTTGAATTACCACTTCTTCGTATCGTCATGGGTATTCCCTACCTCCTGTTCTTCCCCGGTTATGTTCTAACAGCACTTCTTTTTCCAAGAAAATATAGCGAACCTCAGGAAGAGAAGAACATTACCCCCCCCGATAGGAAACAACGATCTCCAAGAGGGGGTTTGAGATTTGGAAAGCGGAATCAAGAAGAGAGTGAAATAAAAGAAGAGAAAAGCGATGAGCTGAAGAAGATAGGAATTGACGGTCCGGTCAGACTGGCATTATCGGTTGCTCTTTCACTGGGAGTTATCCCCGTAATTGGTTTCATTCTGAACGAGCTGTATGTTTACAATGAAGATATCTTCGGTTTGAAACTGCTCCCTATTTTCTCATCCATAAACATATTCATAATAATCGTTTCTGTTCTTGCACTGGTTAGAAGAGAAAGACTCCCCAGGGAGGAGAGGTTCTACATCAGGATCAAGTTGGGGCCTTTCACGGACAACACTTTGCAGGACAAGGTCATCACGACCGTTCTGGTTGTACTCATTCTGTTATCGGCTTCCGTTGCCGTGTATCTATACAAATATTACCACGAGAATGAGAAATACACGGAGTTCTACCTCTTGGGTCCAGAAAAGAGCATATCCAATTACCCGGGTCGATTCTTTGTAGACCAGGAAAAGATGGTCTTCCTCGGTCTGAATAACCATGAATATTCCCATGAGGAATATACAGTGTATATTTTCCTCGACTACATGGTCGGGACAACCCTAACCGTCGAGGATATTTCAGGACTCCATCTTCAACCCAATGTCATATACGAATACGGATTGAACACTTCCCATGAAGAAGAGTTCCTGACAGAATGCACCTTCAATATTTCTTTTCCGGGAAAATATGATATTCATTTCATACTGTTCAAGGATGGAAGAGAATACAGGGAACTTATCCTGCGAACGCAGGTGTTCAATGGTCCCGATCTAATATCCTATGACAGGGGAAATGTCATAATGTATATAACCGGCCCGGATGGGGTTCCTTCAAGTATCCCGGAAAGGATCTCAACGGATGAAACACTCAAGGTCGAGATCGGGATGATCAATAACTATAATACAAGCATTAATCTGAACTTCTCAATTTCCAGCGGTTATTCTTGGATCTGGTATCCGATAAATTCGACCAGTGGAGAAGCAAGGGTCGGTGCTGGCATCGGTTCATACCTGGATATGCGATTCGGCCAGGGTGATAAAGCGGTTATACCTCTGAATGTAACCATAGACCATGGCGTATGGTCCATTGACTATTCCATAAACCGCGTTAACTGGAATTTCACCATCACCAAAGACCTGATCGTCAGATGATGAAATGCTTACCTGGGATCGGAATCGACCACTTTCGAATGATTTGATCTGCTTCCTTTCAGGTCGAGTTCCGAGATTGGTCTGCTCTCCTCTACCTACCATTCGAGGTCAAACTCGGTGTCCTCTATCCTCTGGTACTTCTCGATGAAACCGTCATTCATTGGGTAAGCAATAATCTTTTCAAGATTGTCGATCAGGGTATCGCCGGTAAGAATGCCCTCTCTCTCGATGGATAATCCTATCACTATTCCCTCCAACCTTTCCTTCAGGAGCTCGATGTGACGGGGTTTAAGATAAGAGGTCTCCCTAGTGTGGAGTGGAAATCCTTCCTGGCCCATGGAATCCTATGTGCTAATCATTGATTGAATATATAACAATAATTGGTTGGATTTGAACTTTTTTATCACATTATTATTATTCGTTACATTTTTCCATTCACATCAACCTCGGATGACAGTTCATCTATCATCAAGAGGATATTCTCTATCCCAGGGTCCTGCTCCAGATCATAGATCATCTCATCAAGTTCCTGCATTGAAGGGGTTTCCTCTTCATCTATGAGATCGTCTGAAGGATCAATATCCTCGATTTCTTCGCAGTATCCGGGCTCATCTGATAGTTCGGGTTCTTGCACTTCGACTATTTGCTTTGAATGACATTCGGTGACCTCTTCGAATTCGTGGATCGTCTGTTCGATCTGATCGATCTCCTCAAGTACTAAGATGGGTCTGTTGCCGTATCTCTTATTCATGATCAAAACCAGGAATCCGACAATTATGATCAGTATCACCGAAGCCATCACTACAGGTATCATAATACTGCTGTTACTTTTTTCACTTTTCTCGCTTTCCACCTGAGTTGAATTCGTGATGATATCCTTTGTGGATTCGATGATGAATTCATTGTATGTAACCTTAACCCTGATGATCGATGATCCAGGTGTTGAAGAGAAAAAAACTCCAACTTCATTAATTTCACCCGGCCCGAATAAAACATCCCATTCGATAATGAACAAATCGTTGGGGAGCACATTTCCAAACTGGTCCCAGATAATGACCCCAAGGGAGAGCTCCTCCCCGGATAGGATCTGATCCGCATTGGGAATAATTTCCACATCGTGGACATGGATAACGGTCTCTTCATCGGGTTCGGTTGAATTTCCATCTGTATTGAACAGGTATATGTCCGACTTTCCCTGATTTCCTTCAAAATCATAGGCAATGAATCTCCAGAGAACTGAATCGATATCTATATCAAGAAGCACGGTATAATTTTCGTTTGTCTTGTCCATTTCGATAATGATCCTTTCCCCGTTCGGGTACCAATATTCGATGTATACATGGTCCTCACCGGTATTGTCGGTCACGTTCACCTCGAACTGTGTAGAACCTCTTGTTTTGGTGATACCCCTTTCTTTGGGTACTTTCAAAGTGGGAGGATCGTTATCAATGATAACCACTTCTCTTGACGCTGTCTTGAACAGATTTCCACTGGAATCATAGGCAGAGATAGTATAGAAAAGATTCTTGTTTGCTTTGGTTGGCATGATCATTTCATGAATATAGGTATCGGAGATCGAGGTCATCTTGACCGATTTGGCAGGATCGTTACCTATATTATATTCCAGATATACTGACTGCAGCTCGATATTATCAAGGATATTCAGATAGAATGTGTAAGGATCCCCAGTGGTTCCAGAATCCGGAGAGTGATCCTCAACCGTTGGTTCATCGTTATCTATGATAGGAAGGGATCGCATCGTTGTTTTTCTGATATTATTACTCGTATCCATTGCTCCGAAGATGTATTTGATGGAGCCTTTAGCATCTAATGGTATCTTGATCTTATGAGTTACTTTTCCTGAAGATTGGATAAGAGAAATATTCTCTGCGATGTCCTCATAGGAATATTCCAGCCAGACCTTAGAAAGTGCAAAATTTTCAGATATCGAAATACTGAAAACGAAATCGTCACCGGTTTTTGCAGAAATGTGACTCTCGTCCTCTCCGAAGGTAGGGGGTGATATATCGGCGATGGATATTGATTTTTCCACTGTTTCATTCCAGTTCCCGGCGTTGTCCGCAAAGTGGAAAATATAATTCAAGTCATCGATGGCGGTTGTTGGGATCTCATGTTTGTGGGAGAGGTCTGCTCCCATCGATTGGTTGTAATGTATTGCCGAACCATACCAGTATTCAACATATGCATCGTCTATACCTGAACTGTCAAAAGCAGTGAATGAGAAGGTTATTGTCTGTCCCGGTATTGCGGATGTTGGTGTGAGATCTTCCAGAAGCTCGGGAGGATCAATATCCCCTGCAATTATTGTGACCTTCTCCGTTTGTAGCCAATTATCTGAAGAATCGCTGGCATTGAAGAAATAGCTCACCGATTCGAAGGATGAAGGTGTCACTATCTCAAGATGGATTGGATTCTCAAGGTCTTTTATAGTGTGATTCATCTCGTCGAACCAGTATTCAACGCTCATCCTGGATATGTCGATATTATCATAGGCCTGTATTTTGAAGGTGAACATGTTATCCCTCACAACAGAATCCGATGATAGATCCTCTGAGAAGTAAGGAGGATCGTTGTCCATTATATTTGCATTGTACTCCCTGGACCTGCTCCACTTTCCATCGGAATCGCTTACACGAAGGATATAGTTCAAAAACCCAGTAGAATTAGGGCCGATCTCGATTTCCTTTGTATACTGTGCAATGTTCTTTGATATTGATGTTTTTGACATTGATACATTTTGATGGATACCGGTTCCAAACCAGTATTCTATCCATCCATCGGAGAGACCCTTGTCATCGGTGGCTGTTACGTTGATCGTATACCCATCTCCGGTTGTAGGGGTTTTGTCTGCGTTGACCTGAGAGATTATTGGTTGATCACCTACCGTTACCATCAATGTTCTCGACCTGGAGGAACAGTTGTAGCTGAATGATAAATGTCCGGTCGAATTCGAATTTTTACCTGTTGTGAAGGTTAGATTATCCGATATCGAGGAAAAGGAATCCACCGTATGATCGCCAACGGTATAATCAATGCATCCTACATCGATGTAGTGCTGTTCCTTCCATTCCTTGTAGTAGTCGCCGGAGATGTTCCACTGAACGATATCAATGTCTATGGATTCGGGATTAAAACTGGATGTTTTCTTCCATGGAACATCGGTTTCCATCTGCAAAGAAGCAGTGGGGTCATCCTTTAAAATATATCTGAACTTTCCGTCCGAATAGACCCTGACCTTTCCTTCTTTCGAGATGGTATCCTCATCCAGATCATAAGGAGGCTGATATTCGTAGGGGCCTATGTCCCTTTTTCCGTATATCGGATTCCCTGCAAAGTCGCTGTACAAACCAAGATCTATTCCATTATCGATGAGGATCGAGTCCCAAGCCGGTCTGAAATCTCCCTTTGCATAGTTATAGAAATCTGGTGATGCCTTGTGACCGTTCTTTTCATGTCCATATTTTTCCTGGAATTCAGTGAAATTAAAGGTTCCATCGGTTCTATGCCAAAACCTTAGTTCATCCTGTGTGTAGTATAGATTGTTGTCGAATTGATAATTCGGTCTCTCTGGTTTATATTCTGCTGTTGCAAATTTAATTTGTCCCATCCTTTCTCCAGAAGAAACAACAATATTGTTCATGAATTTGAAACTGGAGACTGATTGGCTTTGAATAAAATCCCCAGCATTGTAAACAAATAGATTATTATGAAAATTGATATCTCCTATTACATCCTTGTGAACAGGATACACCACAATCATATGATAATTTCCACCTTCAAATATACTATTTTCAATTGTAACATTATCTACATTAATACCAATAGTGCTCCCTGTATTGCTAGTTTGAGGTTCATATTTACTATGATGCCCACGGATAGTTACATTCGTAGCTGAATGACCAATGACAATTGAACCACGTCCATTTTTATATGAAGTGTTGTTTATTAAAAGTATGTTGTTACCGGTAGTAATATCAAAACCTTGTTCATTGCTGAACTCACAATGATTGTTTATCAATGTAAAATTCGAACCTCCGGAAGTACTTGATGTGCTATCTCCTTCATGTATTGTAATTCCATCGTTATATGTAACATTGCTAATAGTGCAATCCTTAATTATTACGTCATGTATTTTATTCTTAATTGAACCCATTATTGCAATTCCACAATTTGATACATTTCTGACGGTTACATTTTCAATATATAAATTACCGCCGCCACGGCCATGCAGAATTCCATTACGTTTGATATTTGATAAATATAAATTTTTTATCACGATATTATTCACACCAAAATCAATGTTTTCACAAATTATCCCCTGACCTCCTACATTTCTTATGGTGATATTTTCCAATGTTAAGTATGAACCGGATATTAAAAAAGCAGGTTTCGATATGTTGTTTAAATTGAATTCAGGATTAAAACCATCACCATAGGCACCAATATATATATTATTTCCTTTATTTCCAGTAGATCTTATTAAGAGGTAGTAATCCCAAATACAACCCCTTTTAAAAAGAATTCTATCGCCGGGGTTGAAATTGTAACTATTCTGATTCAGAATGTCCGTTGATTTCCACGGTGTATTTATGGATGTTCCATTGTTGGTATCGTTTCCAAGTTTGCTGTCAACATAGTATGTTGTCCCGGTTGATGATCGGGTTGGAGTGATCTGCTCATCGGATGTCTCACCATCCGTAGTGTAATCAAACGAACCCGATACCTGAGGTAAGTTGAGAAGAGGTAGATTGAGAAAAATAAAAAGGGCGATTATTACCCCGACCATGGACTTTGTGAATTTACTTTTACTGCCTTTCATGATGATACCACAAATGAAGCGCCCATCCCCTTATGAATAGGAATTCAGGGATATCCCAGGGAGGTCTGAATATAATATAGTTGTCGTTAGCTCATTATCAATATTGATAATGAGCCGTCCATTGCTGTTAAATATAGGCATATAAATATTCTACAAATTAATTTTTATTATATATTATTATTGTTTATTTATTTATTTTATTATAATCTGATTAATATAATTTCAATGAAAATTAGAAATTGCCTTTTATCACGATATTATATCGAATCTAATACTTTCAGCAATTTGATATTTAAGATATAATGCAAAATAATTCTATTAATATAAAATAAAACCCAATAGAAATGAATCGTTCCTGTTTTTCAGTCCTATTGTCAAATGACATCTAAAGCAATTATTTTCACCAATAAGACACATTAGTACATTGAAACCATGATAAAACAATTAAAATAGGTTTAAAAATCAATTTTCTATCATATAATGATGGTAATATTATATAAAAAATGTAATAATGTTTTTTCCCCATGTAGACAACGAAGGAAAATGATTATAAATACCCCGCCATTAATGGCAATCAGAAATGGACCCGGTGTCAAAAACAAATGTATGCAGCAGGTACAATAAAGTATACCGACCGTAGGTGTGTAAATGAGGGTCTGTCATATCGGTAATCCCAACTCGCTCAACATCAAGATCTTCATCGAATTCTTTTCACGGCAGGGTCATGAGGTCCATACCTTCGGGTGGGGCCCCTACATTCATGAAATGAACGAAAACATCCATCATCATGATTTCAAGAAAGTTAAAAATGGAAAAAACCCAAAAAAAGAGATGAAATTGATAACCAAGGATACGAAGATCACCCCCGGAAAGAGGAACCCTTATGCGAAGGTACTTTTCGACATATACGAATTCCTTGTTATTAAACACAAGATCAGAAAGATCCAACCCGATATTATCCACGGTCACGAAGCAGCGGGGAACGGTTATATCACGAGTTCTTTCAAAAAAATACCTACCATTCTAACATGCTGGGGATCTGACATCAACAAGTTTCCAAGAGAATCAAAATGGATCCATTACAAGGTGAACCGTGCACTTCATGATGTGGACCTCATACACGTGACCAATGAGGATTTCGGAAAGACCATCTCAAAGGATTTCAATGTTGATTTCGAAAAGATAAGAAATATTCCATGGGGAGTGGAAACTGAAGTATTCGATCAAGATGCTCTGGAACCAGAAAAACTTGAAAAGCTCAGAAAGAGATTTGGTCTGGAAAGGAAGGATATGGTAATAACATACCCTGCCGGCTTCAGGGACAGCAAACTCCAGAACTATGTGAACCTCGTAAAGGCTTTTGCAGAGGTGTCAAAAAAATACGATAACGTCAAACTTCTCCTCATGGCCTACAACAGGAGGTCAGGCATTGATGAGGTGACAGGGATACTGGACAGGGAAAAACTCTGGGATCGTGTCAGGATCATAGACGATTATCTTCCCCATGATGACATGCCCTATGTGTTCGGTCTCACCGATATAATGACCCTTCTTCATGATGTTGACCAGATGTCCGTTTCAATCTCAGAATCCATGCTGATGGGATGTGTGAACCTTTTCAGTAGCATTAACACCTACAGGAACGCCTTCAAGGATAATGAACACTGCATCTTCGTGAACCAGAAGGACCCCAAAGACATCGCGGAGAAACTTACCTACATGATAGAGAACCTCGCCGATCTGAAAGGAAGGTTCTCACCAGTAAATATGGAAAGGATAAAGAAGAACAATTCAAGAGATGTCCAGATGAGAAAGATCGAAGACATGTACGGGTCGATCATGAAATAACTCCCCATCGTTGAGGTATTGTATGGATACGGATTGGCTTCCCGAGGGAAAGGATTGCTGCGTCTGCTTCAGCATAGACGATACTCATCCGGCAACTTCCAGCGATGGATATGAGGCGGGCGGAGATCTCGGAAACGGTCAGCTTGGAAACGTGAAATGGCTTCTGGACAGACATGAGAAGCTGAAGGTGACCCTCTTCATAACGGCGAATTGGAGAGAGACAACAGCCACACCAACGAGGAAGATACTATCAAAGCTCCCCTACGTCAAGGACAGGTTTTATCTTGCAAGGAGATGGCCAAAGGACAAGATGAGGATTGACAGGCATCCCGAATTCGTGAAATACCTGAACTCCCTGCCCCGGACCGAACTGGGATATCACGGTCTGTATCACTGTCATACCGGACCCAGGATCGCCGTTGAATTTCAGGAACAGACAAAGGAAGAGATGGTGGATGCCCTCAAGGAGATAGAAAGCATCTTCGACAGAGCCAGGATGAGAAGCATCAAGGGGTTTTGCCCTCCTGGTTGGAATGCTCCCTCCTCGATGATAGGGGCATTGACCGAGCTTGACTTCAGGTTCATCGCATCCGCAAGGGATCTGAACACACCGGTTTCGAGGGATGCTGTCACTAATATGAGCGGCCTGAAGGGGGTGAGTCTAATATTCCCCGAGAAACTCAATGACAGACTTGTCCATTTCACAACCAACTTCCAGGCCACATCGACCTTCGAACGGGCCCGGGAGATCCTCGACGTGGGTGGACTGCTCAAGGTAAAGGCGCATATAAGAAAGCTCACCTACGGCAGAATGAACATCGACGGTCTTGACATGGCCTATGCCAACTATCTGGATCTGCTTTTCGACAGGATCGAGAGGGAATACGGGGAAAAGGTCTGGTGGGCCTCCATGGGGGAGGTTGCCGGGAGGATATTAAATATCAGATGAACCCTGAAATGTTGGGATATCATGGTGGATTTCGAGGTTAACCCGGAAGATATCGATGAGATATTCCTAGATTCACTCAATGAAGCGTACGATCAATGGGGATCAAGAGAGCTCTACGATTGGTCCGTCAAACGAAAAGTCGGAATGATCGAGTCAGACATCATACTTGCCAGGGTGAACGGGGAACCTGCCTACGGGGCTGTCCTCTATTACAGGAACGTGAAGACCGGGGAAGGGAGATCGGTCCGGTCCTGCATCATAGGAGACGGCTGGACCCTGCCAAAGTTCAGAGGCAGGGGACTAAGCACGATTGGAATAGGTAAAGGGATGGGGATCGCTTTCGAGAGAGGTTGCTCACTAATGATCGGTATCGGAAGAGTGAACAACGTCAGCCAGATGAACATGACAGTAAACGGTGGAGAGATCGTTCCCGCATCATACGTCCACGTGATGAAAGGGAAGTTTATTAAGAACAATGGCCTCTCCATCAAAGAGGTTGATATATCCCCTTCTTTGCTGGACAGATTGGTGCACCTGAACGAGAGAGAAAAAAGAGGAACCTGCCATTTTTCATATGATCCTCCGGAATGGGAATCTCAGTTCGTGGAAAGGCCGCAGGAGACCATTCTGCTTTCCATAGAAGATAGTACCTTCATTGCCCTTGAGAGAGACAGTAATGTTGACAGGATACTTTCTGTCATATCGGACGGCACAATTTCTTTCACGGATGCTTTCATTACCTTATATCAATGGTCCGGCAAGGACGTTTTTCATTACACCTCGGTCCCGGGAGAGATCGAGGATCTGAAACGATTTGAACCCAGGATCACGGACGGATACCTGGCACTTTTCAGATCGGGGTACCTGGATATCGAAGGGGGCTGGAAGGTCCACAACGGGGACAGGATGTGATCTTCGAGAACACCCTATCCCTTCTCGATGGCATCTATCACCGAATTGCATAGCAGGGGAGCAACCCTTTTTGAGAATTCCATGTTGGGATGAGAGTTTCCGGGCCCTTCCGCATATTCGGTTTTAAGATACAGACCACCCTCGGTCTCCAGTTCGTAAAAATCCCAGATGAAGATGTTGTCCCCCTCTTCGTTCCATTCGTTCCTGACCCAATCGAAGAAACTCCTGGCACGAACGGCCTTATCCTCTTCCGTGGAATCCTTCTCGAGAGCTGCCCCGGTCCAGACGATGAACCTGGTATCCGGGAATTGATACATCTTCTCCTTCAGGGCATTATATTGCAGTATGTAATTTTCCATCCTCTTCTCATCGGAACTCATATCGGGATTTCCTGTATCGGGCAGAATATTACTTACAGGGAAACAGTGCTTGAATACCACAACATCGTAATGCTCGGTGATCATCTCCAGCGTGGGCTCGGCCTTGTAGGGGCCATGTCCAGAATTGTTCACCCATATGTTCCAGTAATCGTAGGGATAATTTCGCCATCCGTATTCGGATCTTTTCGGGAAGCTCTGCTCAACGATGTTGTAATTGGTTCCGTGTTCCCTGTTATATTCCTTGAACCGATCCTCGACCCCGCCCATCCAGATGTTTCTGCCGGTGCTGTGATGTAAGAAGATGATATTGGTTGCGTTCTGATCTTTTGGAATCTTCAGAACCGGGCCTTCATCCTTCCTGAGCAATCCTCTGCAGACAAAGCGATATCCCAAAAATGCGATCAGAAGCAGGAGCACGACTGCAAGAACAGCTACGGAGATCTTGATCCCGGTGTTCATATTCCAACCCGATCCTAAATGGGTCCAAGGGTCAATATAGCTTTCCCAGGGTATTCATCTTGTCGCTTATGACCTCTTTCTTGATCCTCTGGATGTGCCCCCTCCCCAGACCCTTCACCTCGCATCCGAGCTCGAAGTACCTTCTGATCTTCTTATCATCAAGTATGCAGAAACAATCGATGATGGAGAATGGTCTGCCGACCGACCTGTAAACCTCATCGGGATCCATGTCCATGTATTGCTTGTGTCTCACGGCAAGTATGATGGTGTCGACATCCTTCATTACTCCGAAGAGATCCTTTTGAACCTTGAGATCTTCAAGTTTTTCCTGTCTGTGGAAGAACCTCTTCTTTCCGTATTTCGGATCGGGATAGATGTCCTGCCTCTCCAGCTCCCACCAGTTGTCAACATATGGATCATGTACCGAGACGTCGGCGCCCATCTCCGTGAGCTTTCGAACAATGATCTCGGAACCGCTGTACCTGGTGTCCCCCACATCCTCCCTGTAGGAAGCGCCGAGGAGCAGAACTTCAGCTGCTGCTATCGGTTTTCCCATGTTCCTCAGAGAATCCCTTACCAGCTGTGCAACATGAAGGGATCTTGTGTCATTGATATCGATCGCTCTTGGTGTTATCTGAAAGATATCGTCCTCGAATCCGAAGATGTGCTTGTAGGACCACATGCCCAGGCCCCCGTCCTTGGGAAGGCAGTAACCCCCTATCCCGGGGCCCGGAAAGATAATGTTCGAATGGGTGGGGCGGACCTTGATCGCTTCTATGACCTTTTTCAGGTCGACGTAGTTCCTCTCCGCAAATAGTGACCATTCATCGAGAAAAGCAAGGATGGTCGCTCTGTACGAGTTCTCGATGATCTTTGCGGTTTCCGATTCGATCGGTCTGTCAAGAACGGTCAGAGGATATTCCTTTGTGTTCAATACATCCGAGAGGAACTTCACAACACGTTCCCTGGATTCCTCGTTGACCCCGGAGCATACCCTCCAGAAATCCCTGATGGAGCGAACATAATCCTTGCCGGGCATCACCCTCTCGTAGCTGTGTGCTAGTAACGGCTCTTCCTCTATGCCACGCTTTTCGAACCTTTTCTTGATTATGGGATAGGCGACCTGCTCCGTTGTACCGGGTGCGACGGTTGTCTCGATCAAGACCAGCGTTTTCGGACCGATCCTGTCCGCTATTATCTCGACGGACCTCTCCAGAGCAATGACGTCTGCGTGCCCTGTTCTGACATCACCGAGATCTTCCTTTAGATAATCGCATTGTACATCGACTACGACAACATCGGCGAGTTTGAGGACATCGTAGACGTGGGTGGCAATGAGGTTCTTCCTTTCAACAACGCTTTCCCTGATCAGAACATCTACTTCGGGATCTTCGGATCTGACAGGGGAAAGACCTCTGTTGATCAAAGGGATCTTCCAGTAGCTTCTGACGGAAGGTCTCTGCATTCCGATGACGAACTTGCTGCGATCTCCGTTCTCGTCTTTGGAGTCCGCCACAACCGCTGCCATCACGATACCCACGAAACCCACACCCATGACGACGACTATCTCCCTGCCGTCCTTTCTCTGTTCATCCACGATCTTCCGGAGTCTCCTGAATTCCTCGTCACTTTCCTTCCCGTCAGGTATTGGGAATCTCTCTCCTTCTGGACTGATCGAATACTTCTGTTCCGTCATTTCCGGGGCCCCCGTCACGTCATGATCCTTTCGAATAGCCTCGATATATTATAAAAATAAAACTGTTCAATTATAGCATATTGGAACATCCAGTATAGTGATACCGGATCAATAATAGGCATATGTTTAAATGGATAGAGGAAACTTCGAATCAAGATACATTACATATCGATCAAACAGAGGGAGCATATGTCCAAGGTCTTGATGGTATTTTACCGATCCGGCCAAAAAAATACAAAGGACCAAATTGATAAAATAACCGAAAGGATCAATCCCGATAACATAAGACCGAGACCTACCTTGATAAGGGAACTCGAGAACGGACTTCTCGCTGTTTTCAACCCCAATGAAAATGTCCTTCTCAAAGGTGGAAGCGTATGTCTCGGCGGGTTGGTCGATATGAAGGACCGGTGGTGGAAGGTCCGGGAAAAAAAACCTGAAGGGACGTATGCGATAATCAGGCATGGTAAAGATGAAATAGAGGTCTTGACCGATATATGCGGATCGCGACCACTCTGGTATTGTCAAACCAAGGAAGTATTTGCAATATCAACATCACAGAGAGCTATCCTTCCCGTCCTTGGGGACTTTCAGATGGAACCATTTGCGGTTTCGTGGTTCCTCTCATCCGGTCAATTGGGACCAGGTTATTCGTGGGATCAAAGGATCAGAATGGTTCCTCCCAATTCCATATTTTCGTTCGATCTCAATAATTGGAGTTCAAAAATAGATACCAAATCGTTGAATTTCGATATAAGCACGGAACAGGATCACAGGGAAAAGTTGATCTGCGAGATAGAAAGAGCGGTAGGATCAATGGATCTGAATATGGAAAAATGGATCGTCCCACTGTCCGGCGGTGTGGACAGCAGGGGGGTCCTGTTTTTTTCAAAAGAATATGGCACCCCTTCTGCAATGACAAGGGGATTGAAAAGCTCACTCGATGAGAAGGGGACGGACATGTACATCGCCAAGAAGGTCGCATCGAGATTTAAGGTCAAACACCATGTATATTTCACGGATAAGTTCGAGGAGGATTTCTCAGCGATAATGGACAGGATTATCAAACTCGGTGAATGCAGAATAGACCATATCAACCACTTCATGGACGGACTTTTCAATTACAAGGACATATACGAAAAAGGATATACTGGTCTTTTGAGAGGGGAGCATCAGTTTGGTGCCAAAACCATCAGGCAATATTATGGAACGGATAAAGATGTAAGAAGGAACCTTGGAGCATTGATGTTTTCGGATTACGACAATATCGATCTTGGAAGTTTTGGTTTAAAGATACCCTTCTGGCCGGAAGATTTGAAGCAAAGACCCGATGAGACATATCAGCAATGGAGGGACAGGACCCGGTTACTATACCGATCGCCGTACTGTCTTACAACGATCATTGATCTTATAACGGGGTATGTTGAAACAATAAGTCCGATGACCAGCTCGAACATCATCGATCAGATGTTCAGAACTCCGGATAATTTCAGAAGAGATAGTAATCTCTGGTATTCTATCGTGAAAAGAAGATCTTCGGGAATTCCATTTGCAGACAAGGATGCCATCCATAATATCTACACACTTCTGACCCTGGACCCTATCAGAAATACCATTCGAAATGAGCTTGAAATATACAGGGGATCTGTTCTGCCAGCAGACCTTATATCGTTTGTGATGAGAAAAACATCCAAGGTTCCGGTAGCAAGTATGCCGACCTGGACCTCGAGAACTCGAAAATGGATCAATAATAATATTCCCGGGTTCCTGATGAAATGGATATACAAACCTCCCGAGAAACAGACAATGAATTTTTTCAGATTGGCATTGAGATGTTATATGATTGCAAAGCTTGAAAAAATATTTGAAGAAGACAGCAAACTTTTTGAGATGAGCCCCTTGAACGATTTTTCGGATGAATGAATAATAATAATAACAAGGCTCTTTTTCGGATTTTATAATCATGTCCATTATCTGGAATAATTTTAAATGGAAAAAGGAACCTCATATCTCCAAGGGTTATTCCCTATCAAAAAGAGGTCCACCATGTCAAAGATCTTGATGATGGTCACAAAAAATGGTCGATTGAATTATCAGGAAATGATGGAAAGAATAGCTGAAAGGGTGAACCCGGATAATATCAAACCAAAACCGACATTTTTTCGGAGATTTGATAACGGCTTTTTCGCGGTATTCAATCCGAATGAAATGGTCACAATTGTTGAAAACAACATACACACTGGCGGACTTGTTTCAATGCACGATACGTGGTGGAAAGTGCAGAGTGAAAAACCTGAAGGTTCATATGCCATTATAAGAAACAACGGGGAAAAAATTGAGGCTATAACCGATCTTTGTGGTTCGAGACCGATCTGGTACTACCTCGATGATGAGAAATTCGCCATTTCAACCTCACAAAGAGCCATTTTCCCCATTATCGGCGATTTCAAGATCGACCCCCTGGCGGTATCCTGGTTCTTGTCGGCAGGGCAGATGGGACCAGGATATTCATGGGACCCAAGGGTCAAAATGATGCCTCCTAACTCAATACTGCTATTTGATTTACGAAAATGTAATATTTCATTAAACCGGGACATCAACACCTTTGCGATCGATACAAATAATAAATTTGAAAAGAGACTCCCCGACGAGATCGATCGTACATTTCGATCCATGAACCTCAAACTTCACAAATGTGTGGTTAACCTTTCCGGTGGTTATGACAGCCGGGGATTACTTCTTTTCTCGAGGAGATATGGACAACCCTCAGCCATGACCAGAGCTCTGAAAGCTACCTCTGATGAAAAAGGAACCGACGCCTTCGTAGCACAAGATCTAACCAAGAAATTAAAATTGAAACACCATATTTATTTGTTGGATGAAAGGGAAGAGGATCTTCCCCTAACGATTGATAGATTCATAAAGACAGGCGAGGGCAGGATCGATCATGTAAACCATTATATGGATGGAATTTATCACTACAAGGACCTGTTCGAAAGAGGATATATTGGGATTTTCAGAGGAGAGGAATCATTCGGTAATTCCCTTACTCCGAGATATTACAATAATGATAAGGATGTTAGAAGGGTAATGGGTGCGTTATTATTTGAGGATTACAGGAACATCGATCTTGGTAGCTATGGTTTCATTAAACCGTTCTGGCCAGATCATCTTAAGCAAAGACCTGGTGAAACATTCCCACAATGGAGGGACAGAACGCACGTAGAATACAGGATACCCTACTGTTTATCATCTTTCAATTGTCTGATCTCGACATATCTTGAGGTCATCAGTCCACTTTCCAGCAGCAATATCCTGAAACTGATGTTCAAGGTTCCGGATGTTCAAAGGAATGACAGAAGATTGTGGAAAAAGATCATACAAAAGATGAGCCCTTCTCTATGTTATTCGAAAAAGGACTCCATTCCAAATATAATGGAACTAGTTAGCTCGGATCCATTTAGAAGGTTTATAAGGAATGAACTTGAAAAATATCATGGAGGGATATTGACCAGGGAATTCATAGAAAAAATTATCGATGAAACATCATCTCCCCCGCCAGAAATAAAATTTAAGTTCATTCAAGGCATAAGATCCTGGTTGAACGAACTTGTACCGGGGTTCATAAAATTACTGTTTCACAAGCACCCGGGGGAGCAAACCATGAACTACTACAGATTGGCATTCAGATGCTACATTATCGCCAGGATCGAAGAGATATTCAAGGAAGACTCTCTTCTTTTTTCGGAATAAGATATAATGAATAAAATAGGAAAAGGTTTCTTTCCTGACCAAGGTAGGTGAAATTGAGAAGATATAACGTGCTCCTCATTGTCGTCGATACCTTGAGAAAGGACCACAGCGAGCCCCTCTGGGATATACTGAAAGAAAAGGGTTTCATCCGTTACGATAATGTCTACTCGACATCTTCCTGGACAGTGCCATCTCATGCTTCAATCTTCACGGGATTGTATCCCTGCTTTCACGGGGCCCACGAGACAGCCGAAAGGAAAGGACTCGACGTGATACTTGAGAGGCATCATGAGACGATAACATCGGTCCTGAAGAAAAATGGTTACGAAACCCTTCTGTACACCGCAAATCCCCATATCATGCCCAAGTACGGATTTGACGATTTCGACCGTTTCGAGGAGATAGATTACATACCGGTAAAATGGACCAATCCCGATAAAGAAACAGCTTTCGTTAAAGAACTCGGGAAGAAGGTCAAGCACAAAAATGCCATAACAAGGATTTTGACCAAATTTTCAAACCCCAGATACATTAGATACCAATTGCGCTCCGTCATACGCAGGATCTATTTGATACACCATGAGAAAAAATCGGGCTGGCCGCTCATGAAAGGTGGAAGGGAGATCATAAAGAGATCACTCCTGGCATTGGAACAGAGGTCCGGGAAGAACCCCTTTTTCATGTTCCTCAATCTGATGGAGATGCACAATCCATATTACATGGGGGAGGAAGGTAACCTTCCACTTTACTGGAGCTTTTTAAAAAATGGACCTTTGGACCCCGATATGGACAGATCGAGGACCGCATACGAAAATGAGGTGGGGATCTCGGTTGAACTCATCAAGAGCTTATTGAGGGATATGGAAAAGGTAATGAAAAACACATTGATGATCATCGCCAGTGATCATGGCCAACTCTTCGGTGAGAACGGGAGGTACAACCACGGAACCTTTCTGGAAAATGAGCTTCTGGAAGTCCCGCTCTTTGTGAGATATCCCTTTGAAGGAATGAAAAAGGAGAATAAAGGCATCATCAGTCTGGTGAACATCAAGAAATTCGTGGAGGATATCGTCCTGAAAGGGTCGAGGTCCGACTCATCACTGTATTCGGAAACGGTCTTTTCCGAGACATATGGTATCCATCAGGAAATCGGGCTACACATGGAGAAATTGGACCAAGAAAAAGTGAATGATGCGGATAGATGGAAGATACTGATCAGAACCGGCAAACTGGCGGGCCTTTTCGTGGTTGATGAGGAAAAATTCGAAAGGATCAGGAAGATTGACGGAACAGTGGTTGAAGAGGAGATCGTGGAGATGTTCCTGAGGTCCGGGATAGACCGTTTCATAAATATGCGGACAGGAAGAATTTTTAAGGAGATCGCGGAGAAGGGCAATATTCAATGAAATTTTCGATCCAGACCGGCTCACTTTTCAATGGTTAACCTTGTGGTTTCCACCCAGTCGTCGAAAAGGTTCCTTCCTTCCTTGATATTTTTAATGAACTCCTGCAACTCCTCCCTGTGTCCCTTCTCCGTTTTGAGCCTATCCTTGAAGGTTTTGACCTTGCCGCCGGTGCTGATATTCAGCTCCCGGAAATCCTTCACCTTCACAAGGGAGTTCCCGGAATAGATCTCTATGTATTCCTTGGAAGTTTTCGGGTCTGCTATTGTGTTGTAGATTATGGATGCAGTCGACCCGTCTTCGAACCTGAGGGACATCACAACATTTTCGAGGCTCCTCTTCCTGCTCAGAGATGGATGATCCGTTGTGAAGAAATGATGATCTTCTATCCCGGTACCCACCACGAATTTGCAGAAATCAACGAAATGGCAAAGCTCCGTGATGAACCTGCTGCCACCTTCCCTGTCCTCGTAAACCCAGTGATTGTCCGGAAGGTGCTCCGCATTCACCCGGTACATGATCATCATGGGCCCCTGCCTCGACCTGAAAAAGTCCTTTACCTTCGAAGTGATCGGAGCAAACCTCCGGTTGAAACCAACCTGGATGATGCTCTCCGGGAACTGTTCGTGGGTCTTTACCAGGGAGTCGAGCTCATCTTTAGAGATCGCAAGAGGCTTTTCCACAAAAACGTGCTTACCGTATTCCATGGCTTCGATGGTTATTGGAGCGTGCAGGGAATTCCTGGTCGCTATGATCAACGCATCGATCCTTTCGTCTTCAAGGAGTTTCTTGTAATTGGTCGTGGCATATTCGAAGCCGTAGGTCTCTCCGGCCGATCTTGAACTTATTCCCGAAGCTGCGGCCAGACCGATGAGTTTTACCCCGTCAATGCTTTTCAACGAATTCAGGAGAACGGAGGTTGCAAAGGCGCCTGCCCCTATCATGCCGATACCGATCTCGCCCTCCATCTTTTTCGTGCTTTCTTTCAGTATGACACTGTCGTCCAGCTTTTTCTTCTTCGGATATCTCAGAACCACTCCCAGATAGGGCTCCTTGACCTCTCCTTTAATTATGTCGTATGCTCTGGACGCCTTCCTGATCTCGAACTCATGGGTTGTTATTTCCGTGAGGTCGACCTTTTTTGCGGAAAGAAGGTCAAGGAATGCTTCCATGTTGCGTTTTTCCGTCCACCTGACATATCCTATCGGATAATCCTGACCGAGCTCCTCGTAATTGTTATCATAGCGTCCCGGCCCGTACGAGCATGATACGATGAATTGAAGCTCCTTCATGTAGTAATCGTCCCTTGGTATCTCCATACCGACAACGCCTACGAGCACCACCCTTGCCCTCTTTCTCGCGATCCTTCCGGAGAAGTGCAGCGGATCGGTTGAAGATGTTGCTGCGGTTATCAGGATCGAGTCCGCTCCGTTCCCGCCCGTGAAGGAACGGATCTGTTCCTCGATTGTGGATCGTGATCTGACTGATCCTGCATCCATCCCCATCTTCTTTCCCATCTCCACCTTTTTTTCATCAACGTCCACACCGAACACACGGCATCCGGCAGCTTTGAGGATCTGAACCGTCAGGAGCCCGATGAGCCCAAGACCGATAACAACAACTGTTTCCCCGATCTTCACATCGGCGTTCCTCACCCCCTGCAGTGCAATGGAACCCAGCGTTGTGTATGCCGCGTCCCTCAGGTCAACGTTATCAGGGACCTTTACCGCCAGATTCGTGCCGACGAAGATCACATCCGCATGGTTTGCAAACTGGGACCCACCACATGCCACCCGGTCTCCGACCTTGAAAGGAACCCCCTCGGCAACCTCGCTCACGATCCCGGCGGTAGAATATCCCAGTGGCAGAGGTTTGTTCAATGTACCCTTCACAGCTGTGTATGCGGTCAGGGGGCCTTGTTTTCTGGCAACATCCAGGACCTTCATGAAGAGATCCGGCTTCATCTTCGCTTTCCCCAGATACGAAGATTGAGCAAGCCGTATGGTGGAGAGCTCCGTGCCACCGCTGATCACGCTGTAATGGTTCTCCACCAGAATTCCCCCGGATCTCAATGCCGGCGGGGGAACTTCCTTTGTTATTATCTCTCCGGTCTTCATGTCAAGGAATATCTGGTTCAAGTCCGAACACATCCTGTTACGCCGGTTTTGTTATCCTGAACATGATATTAATCCCCTTCTGTCATTTTTATCCCGTTCAATAATCTGGTCTTGAGATGATCAGAAGATCCTTCTGAAAACAAGTTCGACCTCATTTTCACCGGGCTCCAGATATACACCGGAAAGAGCATGGTAGACGAGGTGAAGGTCTCGCTCCTCACCTTCAACGTATACCTGCCAGTTCGGATAGTGTGTCTGACCGATGACAAGGAACCCCGGATTTATTGTCTGCGCACGGATCTTCAGGTTGGTATTGGTCTCTTCCAGAACATCCACCCTATTCTCCCCGTGGGAGGTTTCATTCTCCTGCCGAACGAAAATATGATCCGGTTCCTCCGAAAGCAGCACCGATATCCGAGGGTCGAAACCGGGTGATCGGATCCTTTCCAGCACCCCGTCATCCGGAATGACAGTGTAATTCTCGATGAAGAAAGCTTTCTGTAAGACCCGCGGATTCTCGTAGATGCAGACGGGAACGCTGTTATCCTGGTATGCCAGATCAAAACCGCTGTCGTTGAGCCTGGTGTGAGAGATAATGTACCTGACATTCAACAGATCCAGAACAGGGTGTTGTTGGTTATTGGATAGGTTTCTTATTGATTCGAAAAGCTCCTCATAGTTCTTGAGATGCAGTGGATTGTATCCCTTCACCGTATGGAGTCCGTACATTATCTGGAAATTGTCCTTTATCAGCTCCACGTCGGAGGGGGTTGAGTCGTATATTCTGTATCCGTTTGAATTCTGCTGCAGGAACCTGATGTATTCGGGGGGGGAATAAATATCATCCGGGTCCTTCGAATCGATGTACAGGTTGTGGTAATACCCCAGATTGACCACGATCAGAGCTATGACACCCCATTGAAAAAATTTTATCTGCTGTTTTTTCTTCACCCTCCATACGAGCAGGATGGAGGAAAGTCCCAGGAAAACCGCAAAGACGATGATGTCGAGGATCATCATCGAGAGCTCGTCCGATAGGTCGCTTGCATCCGGATAGATGTTCACGGCGACGTCCGTTGCAGTACCCATCAGACGGTCCTGGAACAGGTAGACGATGAGAGATCCCGATAGAATGATCAGGGAGATCCATACGAGAACTTTCACCTTCTTGTTGATCTTTTTCATCTGATCCGCTGTCAATCCCTTCTGAAGATGATCAAAACCGAAACCTGCCAGGATCGAAAGGGAGAAAATGAATAACACAACGAACCTTGCCGGACCTCTCAAAAGGTCAAAACCGGGAATGAGTTTGTAAAATATCCAGTAAACCGGAGTGCTGCCTCCCATCGCCAGGATGATCGACAAAATCCCCATTCCAGCAAAGAACCTCACATGGCTGTTCTTGCGGTAATGGATGGCAAATGGAAAAAATATCAGAGTTATGATTCCCATGTACATGGATAATTCCCAATGCGACCATGCCCCCCAGTAGGTTCCATTCAGAGGTTGACCCATGATATTCGGAGTGAAAAGCATTATCAGATTGGCCGGGGGAAGTGAATAACTGGTTGCATAGGAATAACCCACACCCCCGCTCCTCGTGGTCAGCGAGGTGTATTGATATGATGGTATGAACTGAATAACCGTGACCAGTATTGAAAGGAGTGCTGCCACCGCTGAAATACCGGTCAGCTTGAGCTTATTTTTGTAAGTTGTCGTTTTCCATGTGATGATCATATGATAAACGAAGTAGGAAACCAGTACAAACCCCGTCATGAGTGTTATTTGAATGTGGCCGGCCAGAAATTGGCATCCCACGAGTATGCCCGTTGCCAATGCGAATTTCCAGCTGTTTCTTCTCAATGCCGTGTCAAACAAAAGGAAGATCGCAGGTATCAGGGAGGCGGAGCATGTTTGCGGATAATGGGCGGCAAATACATGTCCCATGAAATAACCGCTGAACACAAAGGTCATTCCGATGAAAAGGGAACTCACCCTGCTGAGTTCAAGCCTCCTTCCGAGGAAGTACATGGAGGAGCTGGCAATGAACAGATGCAGGATGAAACCGTATCCGAATGCCAGATGATCCGGAAATATCGTGAACAATATGATATTGGGAGGATAGAAATATGCCAGCTGCGGGTTTGCAAGGAGGGGCTCTCCCCCGAAGGTGTATGGATTCCAGAGGGGAAGCAGGCCGGACTCGGAAGCCGCCACCCTCCACGGATAGAACTGCGTAACCGTATCGGATCTGATCGAGAAGATCATGTTCTGGGGGTAGAGGATCACTTTCCAGAAGAAGATGCATATGACGAGAAGGATCAGACCGATGTAAACAAGGTCCTTTCTCGTCTCCTGTGATAACTTTGTGTCGATCCAGGCCCCCGTTCTCCCCTTGATGGAGGGTTTCTCAGGATCGGTTGCCCCATTATCATCATATCTTTCTTCCACAATTCGACCCCTTTGAAATTACAGGTAGATCAGATCGTTCCTCCATATTACACGGGTAATTCCTTATATTGGTTTCTTCGAAAATACCGCATATCATAAATTGGGTCCGAAAATGATCGAATGTTCACCCATACATCGGGACAATGGAAATACAATACAATGGACAGAGCTATGGCTGACTAGCTGGCGAATGGGAACAGAAATCATTTAAGATCCGGGAAGTTGAGTGTCGGCCAGGGTCAGGATCGGACTGAAGGGCCCTCGCTACCGATCTGCTCTGGTGTGGCAAGGATCCGGGCTTGCGAGGGCCCTTGATCGATCTCGAGTTCAGTCCAGGATATCTACGATCCTTTTGATGATCAATACGATCTGTTCATCCTTCAGGTCGGGATAGATGGGCAGGCAGAGAACCCTCCTCGATATATCCTCCGTTACCTCGAGATGAGTGTCGTATTTCAGGATCTCCCGGTAGTAATGCGTCTCATGGACGGGGTGGAAGTATACCTTCGTGGAGATACCCCCCTTCACAAGTCGATCCTGGAGATGGCCCCGGCTTTTCGTGTCCCTCAGGATCACCGGAAACATCTGATAGACATTTCTTGAGTCGATCCTCTCGGGAAGTATCTCGATCCCCCGTATGTTTGAGAGGCCTTTCGTATACATATCCGCGATCCTTCTTCTTCTCTCGATGATACCTTCGACCTTTTCTAGCTGGGATATACCGAGAGCTGCGCAGATCGTCGGCATCCTGTAATTGTAACCCAGTGAGATATAATCCATGTACTTTATTGAGCTGAAATAGTCTTCTGTCTCGTTCCTTCCGTGGGACCTCAGGAGTTTCATCTTCTCGTAGATCTCTTTCTCATCGGTGAGGATGACCCCACCTTCGCCGGTGGATATCACCTTCGTCGGGGTAAAACTTATCATTCCCGCATCTCCGATGGTCGAGACGCATCTATCGCCGGTCCGGGCCCCGAGTGATTCCGCCGCATCCTCGATAAGTAACAATCCCAGATCATCGGCGATATTCTTTATCTCCCCGATCCTGCAGGGGTACCCTCCGTAATGTACGGGCATGATCGCTTTTGTTTTATCCGTGACCTTCTCGATAATGTCTTCGGGGTCCATTCCGAAGCTCTCCGTCTCTATATCGGCAAAAACCGGTTTCCCACCTGCCATGATCACCGAATTGGATGTGGCAATGAACGTGAAGGATGGGACAATGACCTCGCTCCCCCTGATATCCAGAGATTCCAGAAGGGCATGGAGGGCCGATGTTCCGGAATTGAAGGAAAGACAGTATCTGGATCCTATGTATTCCGCCATCCTATCCTCGAATTCCCTTATCTCCGGGCCGTTGGCCCAGTACATTCCTCTTTCGATGACATCCGATACCCTCTTGATGTCGTTCTCGTCGTGATAGCTTTTAAAAAAAGGTATGGCCATGTTCAGGATCTCCCTTTGGCTCATGGATGATAATTGTAATACTGGGGCGCTTTGTAATCTATTCGGTTCTCTTCGATGAAATCCCTCATCCGCTCTATGGAAGGGACAAGTTCATTATTGGCCTGATATCCCAGAGACTCGATCCTGTCGAAGGATACACGATAGGATCTCGGGTCCTTGACCTCTTCGACCAGCTGGACGTGGGCTTCAGGAAATATCCCTTCAAGGATCTTGCCGATATCTTTCATCTGGTAGTTCTCACCGTTGAGACCCACATTGTATCTGGCGCCCTTCATTTTCTCATAATTCTCCAGTGCGAAGAGGAAGGAATTTGCAGCGTCGTCCACGTGAAGGAACGGTCTCCACTGCTGGCCACCGAAGACCATGCAGGTACCGTCCATCATCATCTTCGCTGTGAGGTAGTTTATTACAAGGTCGAACCTTACCCTGGGAGATAATCCGTAAAGGGTACTGAGACGGAGAATGACGGGTTCGAAGCCTTCATTGATGAACTGGGTGATCCCGTTCTCGGCGTAGATCTTGGTCTGAGCGTAGAGAGATTGAGGGTTGAGAGGACTGTCTTCTGTCATGAGAGTTCCATTTGCGCCGTAAACGCTGCAGGTGGAAGAAAAGATGAACTTTTCTATTCCCTTCTCCTTTGCTGCCATTGCCAGTCTGAGGGTTGATAGATAATTTGTTTCTATTGCATTATCGGCCTGAACCGTACACGCCGGATCACCAACGATGGCCGCGAGGTGTATTATGACATCTGTATCATTTAGAGCATCGTTGATGTCATCGCTCTTACGGATATCTCCCGGGAAAAGGTCGAGGTCCTTGTTGGGCATTATTTCCCTGATCGGGTCGAATCCGTAGTTCAGTGTGTCCATTATCCTGATGTGATGTCCCCGGGATAGAAGCTTCCTGGCTACTATGGAACCTATGTAGCCCGCACCGCCTGTTAAGAGAATGTTCATCCGTATTCCTCGATCGGTCAAAGTATCATTCAGTTGACCTATTGGTAAAAATGCTTTACCCCGTTTTTATCCGTTTTTATTTTTTTGGACCCTGCCTATTCATCGGTGTTAAGAATGGATGACAGTATCCTTTCCGTATGCTCTCCGAAAAGGGGACCGTTTACCATCTGATGAGGGAACAGACCCTGACCATCCAGATTCACCTCTATCATGATGATATTCTGATCTCTATCAATGGCAAAATCCCAGGATGCGAAACTGAAGTATTTCATTTCCCTGTGTAGTTCTCTTGCTTTTTCAATGATATCGCCGAACCTCGGAACATCGAAACCTGCGAACCTCTCCTTTGTTTGCGGATGCACCTCGTATGAGTTCATGTCCATATCCTTTGCAGATCTCCTCAGTCTGCCCATCTTATCTATTCCGCAGATCATCCCTCCGGAACTGAAATTGTCCACATAGGAACCATTGTTCCCGAATCTCATGAAAGAGGAGAGCGCCCTTGTATCATTCCCGTCCCACATTGTCATGGTTCTGACGGTGTTCACCGATGAGGGATGGAATTTTCCCATCTCGGGATATTGCTCCATCATTCTCTCAATGACGAAGTTCTTTCCGGACCTTTCCAGAAGCTCCCCTATATCATCTTTTTTTGTCGACTTGAATATCGAATTGTGGATCTCGAAGGTCTCGATCCTCTTTCCTCCTCCGGATAACAAAGACGGTTTCAAGATGAACCTCCCTTCCCCTGATAGAATATATTCTATCGCTTTCCTCTCTGTTAGGATCTCCCCTTCCTCGTTTGTGAAGAATCCGTTCTCGGCCTTCAACACGATATCAGGGGTTTTTACCTTTGGATATAACTTCTTGTAATTGTTCTTGTCAACGTAGACCCTGAGCATGGAATGATCGATCCCGCCCCTCTCTATCCTGGTAAAAAAGAGGTCCTCCGGGATGTATCTTACATCGAACTCACCGTACACTGCCGTCAGGACCCTGTGACAGTTCATGTCCACTTTGAGACCGAATCTCTTCCAGTAGTTGTCTACCTCCCTCTTCTGGGATGGGGTCAGACCTTTTACACCCTTCCCGGTGAGTAACCGGTCCATCTTCCTGACTTTATCCCTGTAGCGATTACCAAGCCTTCTGAGCTTGTATTGCTCGTTTATACTCAATATCAACGGATATATTTTGTTCAGAGACCTCACCTTCGTTTCTTATTTTATCCATCCAAGGGCCCGATTCACCGCTTCCACTTGACCCACGATCCTGTAAAAAAGGATTGCGGGCTGAATGAGCGGCACCGATAAAAGGAAAACGAACACGATCATCAAGGATGTGAGGGGGCCGAAGGCCTTTTCCATCCAGATATCAGTAAATGACATGACGAGGAACCCGCCGAAGGTGATGAAAACGGCGGCGAACAGGAAACCCACGGTTGTTGATATTGCCGTGGACATGGCTTCTTTCCGATTGTATCAACCGGTGGTATCGAATTCTCTGCCGCAATGGGGACAAGATTCGGAACCATCCTCCACTTCCTCACCGCAGAAGGGACATTCGAACTTCAGCGTGAACTCGGCCCCGCAGTTGCTGCATCTTGTATCCATCTCACCCAGTTCCCCTCCGCATTCCGGACAGGTGTCCGGGGTGAGGTCCCCTTCAGGGGAGTTCACGTCATCCATGAGATCGTAGATATCCTGTATCTCATCCACTTCCCATTCGGATACATCCTCACTTGGTTCAGGGGTCTCCTCATCTGTGATGATCTCCGGAGGTTTTACTGTTTCCTCATCCGGGTACTGCAGCTGAACTTCGGGGTCCTCCGGGGGTTCTTCCTCCTGATCCTGTAGATCATCATGGCGTCTGGACCTGACCAGCAGCAGGATCACCAGAATGATGACAACAAGGATAACTGCAACGATGAATATCAATAAAACCGTTGTCCAAGGGGAGCTCTCTTCTTCCGTTATCTCCACCATTATTGAATCCTGGTCCCGGCCTCCTTTCCCATCCGTGACCTCCACGGTGAAGGTGTACTGTCCCGATTCGAAGTCCTCCATATCCACATCAACACTGCTGCCGACCCCCAGCCAACCCGGATCGGGTTCCACAGACCACCTGAAGGAGAGACTGTTCTGGTCTGCATCGTCGGCATCCGCAACCAGTGTAAGGTCCCTGTTCTTCGGGACCTTTGAAGAGGAAGCGGTTATCTCGTGGATCACGGGGTGGTGGTTCGCGATGGTCCCGTCAAGGGGACTGCTGTCCTGTTCGTTCAGGATACCGTCTCCGTCTATATCGTCATCGTTGTTCGTGAAGACACCGTCTCCATCTATATCGAGCTCCAGGATCTCATCCGCAGAAGCCGGTACATCGTCCGTGTATCCCATCTGGGATATGACCTCCTCGACCCAGCTCGAGCTCGGCTGGTCCTGGTCGATCTCGAGGGTTTTGAAAATTATCATGTCCAGGGTGAACTGCCCCCCGCCATCGCCTTTCGCGATTATCAGGGGATCGATTATCGTATCTTCCTCGGGGACCTCGATCAAGGCAACGATGCTACCATCCGACGTTGTATATTTGAAACCGTATTCGGAGGTACGGATATCCGATCCCCTGGTCCTTCCCCCGAAAAGGATGAGACCGCCCAGATCGATGTCGAGATCGACGTTCTCACCCGAGAGCCTGTAGAAGATGAACTCGTAATCTCGGTCTATCACGAGATATGGATACGGGAAAGGGTCCACGGAATACCTCTCCGTGGAGTCCGGGTCCTCCGTCTGCTCGTCAGCAACCTTCAGATCGATCCCTTCCGTTCCCATCTTCGGTCCCGGTGTCGAGGGGGCTCTTATATCAAGCGTGATGGTGACGCTCTCGCTTATTCCGAGCAGCGAGTCGTGATCCAATGCATCGTCGATGTTTCCGGCCACGTCGTACATGGCGGACCCTCCGAAATTCCTTCCGGGGAGATCGTCCCTTGCGGAAAGCCTTGCGACGCCCGGGGAAGGGGAATGATGCTCCCATTCATGGATGAAGAGAGGGTCGTACCATTCGGTGGTCGAATTTACAATTTCGGATCCAGGGATCGTGATGTAAACGGTATCGATATCGTTGTCCTGGTCGTTGTTTGTGACCGTGAGATCAAGGCTGGCGTCCTGTGAAGCGGCGAGGATTATCAGGTCGTCCGGGAACTCCGGCAGTGACAGATGACCCTGGTTCCTTTCGATCAACGCCGTGAAATCCTCCTGGGCTATTCCTTCTCCGATCGTCCCGTGTGACCTGTCCATGTAGAGGACCGCTACAAATGCGCTGAAGAAAAGAAATGCCGCAATACCCACTATTATCTTCTCTCTACCGGTGCTTGCCATATACAACATCCCCTGCTCCTAACAGGATACGGCAAGGGTATTGTAATTTTGTGATATAAACCTTTCCAATTATTTTCAATTAGTTGTTCAATTATTATAGAATATTAAAAAAAATGATACGAAATGCATATATTATTATAATATTGACCGGTCTGTATTCCTGGACAATTTGTAAAGTCCAGACTGTTGATCGGGTGTTTTTTTTGTTGATCAGTATCTGCTGCTGAGGTAGCACAGAGGGCAAAGGTTGGCGAACCAGCCCGGGCCTCCCTTGAAGCTCTTTCCGCAGAACCTGCATACATTCAGATCGTTGTAGGCCATATTCCCAATCGGGAGAGTGATATATGACATCGATTATATAATTTGGCCGGATCCGGCTAGCTTCGATTTCGTTGATCGGTACAAGAATTCATACTGCTTTGGTTCCATGTTTGATGTGACTTACATCTTATAAAAGATCGACCAAGTCCTTTTGGAGACTTTTTAATTTCTTGTGGTTTGTGTAATAAGGGCAGCATCAACCAATGACAATGCTTGCAGAACCTGTCAACGCCAACTTAAAAATACCCAAAAACGCCAATTTAAATTTCCCCACTAGTATATAATACTAATCCTACTCAACCTCCTTGTTTTTCTTGTCGAATAATCCCATCTTCATTCTCTTCTTTAATCGGTAGCTATCGCCCTTGATATTCAATGTCACACTATGATGGAGAATTCTGTCGAGGATCGCAGATGATCCTTTCGAGTTCCGTTCTCTCTTCGATCCTTTTCATATACCTTCTTCGGATGACCCCTTGGTCTGCATCCTTTACAGATCCTTCGGTCCACCGGTGGTTGTTGTTCTTCGGACGGACCATCAAGTTTTCCCGGTTCATGCGAAAATAATAAACATGAAATTACGAAAATATGCGGTTTCCATCTGCGTCAAAATCTATATTACAGATGGTCTGGACCCGGCCTGGCCCACTCAACTTCTTGCACGAGCCATAATCTCACAATATCCAAATCATTCTAGATTTGAATTCATCTGGACAGGTTCCGATTCACCCTCTACCGGAAGAATTTCCTGTTGTAATAGCGCTTCTGGAGGAGTATCTCCTTCCGTTGGAAGAACTTCATCCTGTATCGGTGTTTCATCAACAGGGATATCCAATTCATTCTCCAGAGGTGGCTCAGAACCGCCTAACTCGGGATAAGATGGTTCATTTAGGTATCTTTCAGTACCGTCATTTAGCGGTTGTATGATATCAACAGGGATTTGTTCTTCTGTTTCATCTGGAAATTCTGCAGATCCTTTCTCCGTCTGTTCATAATTCTCTTCATCAGGTTTCTTTCTCAATAAGAAGAAAACAATTACTAAGATAACTGCAAGTATCAATACGATAGCACCAACGATGATCAAGATCGTCGATGTTTTCATTCCTTTTTCCTCAGGTCCATCAGTATCGTCGTCAGTTGTATCATCAGTATCATCGTCACCTGGGACTGCTTTGGGTAAGATCTCGATCTCCATTGTAGCTTGGCTTGACAGACCTTCAAAGTCGGTCACTGTCAAGGTAATGAGATGATTACCCGCAGGCAGTGAAAGATTGATCGATTGACCCTCTCCTATCTCACCTGATATGTTTGATTGCCACGAAAAGGTCAATTCATCACCGTATGGGATGTCAACATCCAACGCAGCTGAATTTACGACCTGATCTTCCCCTTCTATATAGGAAGATTCAGCGAAAATATTCACATCGTATGGTGCATCATTGACGGAAGTGACATTGATGGTAACGTTAATGAAATTTGAAAGATCACCATCTGATGCAGTAATTTCAATGATCTCGGTTCCAAACCAATTCGCTTCAGGAGTTATATTCATAATCCCATCGATTATCGAAATGGTCAAATTAATCGAACCTGTAATTTCAAAATCAAGGTCATCACCATCCACATCAAAGAATAGATCGTTCAGATCGTATTCCATTCCAAGTGAATCCTCTTTAAAAGTCAACATGAGTTCTGTAAGATTAAGTTGTGGTCTATCATTGACATTGACAACAGCCAGTGTGAAATTTGTCCAATCTTCTTCTCCATTCCCATCACTTACTGTAAGATTTACCCACCATAAACCTACATCATCGTTAGTAGGTATTCCAGAAAGATTCCCGGTTGAAGGATCGATCGAAAGGAATGAAGCATCTGTTTTCAGAGACCAATAAAGATTATCCATTGTAGGATCTATATCTATTGCTCTTAATTCGATAAAGAAATTTTGATTTGCATTTATCTCTGGTATAGCATAATCCAAAATCACTGGTGGGTCATTGGAATTGATAATCGAAAAACTATAATTTCTACTGAAAAAATAACCAATGTTATCGCTCACATTGATTTGCAACCACCCATCTCCAACATCGTCATTCTTTGGAAATCCATAAATCAGCCCATATTCATTTATTTTCAACCATTCACAATCAGTTGTAAAGTCATATTTCAGGTCATAAGAGGTTCCAGGAAGCAAATTATTATTTTGATATAGTTGATGAGAATAGCCTTCATCCTCAATTGGGTTATCAATATGATCTGGCAGTGTTGGAGGAGGAAATTGCCAACTAAAAAAGGGGCATGTGACATCCTCAACAATATTCCATGTATTCTCTAAATCCCATCCGTTATAGGTTGATTTCTTCTTCATTTCTTCTGTTGTCTTTCCTATACCTCCATAGCTGAAATCAACATTTGATGATTCCACATCCCAATAACATTTTTCAACCTCACCACTACCATTATTTCCGACAAAACCCCCATAATATCTTTCACTAACACTTACATATCCGAGAGAATAACAGTTTGATAAAATACCTCCATGTAGTTTTCCCACGAATCCTCCTATGTTCTCATCCATTCCCTGAACCGACCCTATGGAATAACAATCAGATATTGTACCAAGAAAATCAGTTCCTGAGAAACCCCCGACATTTGATCCTTTACCTATTACATCCCCACTTGCTGAACAACTATCTATTGTGCCTATGTATTCTCCAAGAACGCCACCATTGAAGCCGATAAAACCTCCGATATATGAATCACCAGTCACATCTCCCCTGGAATAGCAATGTGTCATTTTTCCTTCGTTATATCCCATAAAACCTCCAACGGTAGAAACACCCTCAACATCTCCAGTCGAATAGCATTCAGATACAGTTGCAGCTTCATCCTCTAAATGGTTGTACAAATTACTTCCTATCAAACCTCCTGTACGTGGTCCTCCTTTGACTTTCCCTGTCGAAAATGAGGCTGAAATAAAACCACCTTGAAATTGACCCACAAGACCTCCAATGTTCATATCTGTTCCAAGAACCTCTCCTTTTGAAAAACTCTCCAATATTGATCCAAGTCTATTTGACCCCACAAGACCTCCAACACTATGCCAACCTGTAACTTTTCCAGAATTCAAACAATTTGATAGATTACCTTCTCCGTTCTCTCCTGCAATCCCTCCTGCACTGCCGCGCCCAATAATTCTAGCTTGAGAATTGCAATTGGAAATCTCTCCTTTCCAATTACTTCCGATAATTCCACCAATAAAGGCCCAAGATCCATTCACCATTCCGGATGTGGAACAGTAAACAACTTCACCTTCGTTGTACCCCGCAATTCCACCTACATTACTGTCTCCCGTAATATTTCCATTGAAGGAACAGCGTGAGATCAGTCCTTGACTGTTTTTACCAATAATACCACCGATATTTTCAATACCTTTGATTTTCCCTGAAAAAACACTGTCTGTAATATAGCCATCAATATTCTTACCTACAATACCTCCTATTTGTCTTGACCTGGGTCCATATCCAGTGATGTTACAATCAGTCAATATGATGTTTTTCAGTGTACCACCATTGTTTATTCCAATGAATCCAAAGCTAGAACTGGGTAGGTGAATTCTGAGATTTGAGATGGTGAAATTATTTCCATTGAATTCTTTCGCGGAGAAAAAGGGAATGAAAAAATTGTGATGATCTTCAAAGTCGATATCGGAGGACAAACAGAACTTGAACTCCTCTAAATTACAAAAGCCCAAGACATCATAGAATCCTTCAACATTATCGATGCAGTAATAATCTCCCTCCTGTTCAATTGTATCGCTATAATCCGAAATTCTAAGTGTTTTATCATTCACTATCCAATCTATATACTGTTTATTGAAAACCCCACCAATGGATAGAATTTTTTCACCGTTTATCAATACAGAATCAACATTGTAATGTGAATTGATAACCTCCCCATCGGACATGTCTCCAACTAAACCTCCAAAATAGTATTCAAATCCAGTGACATTGCCTGATGAATAGCAGTCCTTGATCATTCCATTGTTTTCACCCACTAATCCTCCAACGTAATAATTTCCTTCCACAGAACCTGTTGAATAACACATTGAGATATTTCCAGTGTTTGAACCACAAAAACCACCAATATACCCTTCATCTTCCCCAACCACATCACAAATTGAATAGCAATCCTCCGTAGAACCTAAATTGCTTCCAACAAATCCCCCTCCGAAAAAACCGAAGCCCCTTACATCACCTTGTGAAAAAGATTCCTTAATAATACCCTCATTGCTTCCAACAAATCCTCCATAATTCGATGAACTGGAGTCAATAACAATATTGGAGGATGAAGTGGTTATGTTGCATTTGTTATGACCAACAAATCCTCCGACAATCCAATTTCCTTGAACTTCCATCGAGGTTTGACAATCAACTATTCTACCATTGTTTTCTCCAACTATCCCTCCAATAACCATTTCTGTTCCAGCAATTTGGCCTGAAAGAATACAATTTGATATGATACCAATATTATATCCTGCCAAACCTCCAATCCATCCCCAACCACTAACATTGATATTCTCCAAAACTAAGTTTCTTATAACTCCGGTGGAACCTATACAACCAAAGAGACCAACATATTGTCTCCTACCAGGTGGAAAAATATTTAAGTTCAAAATTTTGTGATCTCCTCCATCCAAACTCCCGGTAAAACTATCAGGGACATGAGAGCTGAAGGATCCTAAAGGTTCGAACCCACTTCCGGAATTCCAATTCTTTGTGGAGGAGGCATCTATGTCATTTACTAACATGTAATGAGCTGAAAGGTTTGAACTTATATCCTGTAATTGAGTCACATTAGAAATTTGATATGGATCAGAAGCTGAACCGTCCCCACCAGCGAAAGAAGCCGACACATTCTCGGTTAATTTCAAAGGTACGGTTCCCTCTGGAAGATTGATACCGATAATCAAGCATGAGAATACCATAATGAATACTATGAAAGAGGAAGTCAGATTGCAATATTCTTTCTTCTCTACCATTAGTCCACATCTCCTTTCAATTGATCATCATCTAACGGAACTTCCTGTTGGGTGGGTATCTCTGAAGAAATCTCTCCATCTGCAGAATCGATCTTTTCCTCAATTGATTGTTCTTGAACTGGGATTTCCAATTCATTACCCATAGATAGCTCAGAAGCCTTTTCCTCTGGATAAAATGGTTCATTCGAGTATCCGTCAGGAACATCATTTTCCGGTTGTATGATATCAACAGGGATTTGTTCTTCTATTTCATCTGGAAATTCTTCAGATCCTTTCTCCGTCTGTTCATAATTCTCTTCATCAGGTTTCTTTCTCAATAAGAAGAAAACAATTACTAAGATAACTGCAAGTATCAATACGATAGCTCCAAAGATGAACAGGATCGTTGATAATTTCATTCCTTTTTCTTCGATTCCATTTGTATCGTCGTCAGTGTTATCATCATCATCTGGTTGATCATCATCAGTATCATCGTCATTGGGTTGATCGTCATCTGCATCATCATCAATATCATCATCATTACCAATAGGTAAAACTGTCAGGACAAAGGAGATATTGAATCGATTTCCTGAAATATCCTCTACAATCACTTGTATTGAATAATTTCCAGGATCATTGATCACACCTTCAACAACATTACCATTCGCAATTAATGGACTACCTAACCATGTGATGGAAGAGATTCCAATATTATCACTTGCATGTGCGATGATATTGACCATATCTCCCTCGGTTATTGTGATGTTTCCCAGTGGTTCGATCGTGGGTGGAATGTCATCTATCACCACCAGGGAAACCTGATCGAATTCTGATATCAGATCCGAATTATCAATAGCAATAACAATGTAATGTAGTATAAGTTCAGTAGTGACTGGGACCTGAATGATTCCCAAGTATTCATTCCCTTGAGATTCCAGGTCAATGAATGAATGTTCATGCTCTCCAAACCAATATTCAACACTGACTTTACTTATCCCTATATTATCTGAGATATCAACCTTAAAAAAGAAATCTTTACCTGTACAACAACAATTTGATGAATTATCCGAAATAAGAATGGGCGGTATGGAATCCGATATGGGTATTGATTTCATTACTGTTTGGTTCCAGTTCCCAGATGTATCGTTGAAATGAAATATGTAATTGAGGTCATCCATATTATCTGAAGGAATAATTATTGAATAATGAAATGTGTTCATTCCCGACATTGAAACATTCTCATGAATATCATCTCCAAACCAGTATTCTACCCATGCATTACCGATTAAAATATTATCAGTTAGATCAATAGAGAAATTGAAAATATTACCTGTCGAGCCCTCTGTCAATGTCAGATCCTCAATAAGGAATGGTGGATCATTATCGAACACCTTTATCTCGATCTCCTTGGTCGAATTCCAATTCCCTGAATTATCCTTTACATGGAATCTGTAATGACCACTCTCCAAAGAGTTATCTGGGATCGTTGTCGTAAGTATGTAATTCGAATCTAATTCCATAGTAACATTCATTCTTTCATTCAATCCAAAGTAATAATCCACCCAAACTTCCTCTACCAAAACATTATCCCATGCATTAACTCTGAAAATGAATTTATCACCGGTTGTTCCAACGGAAGAAGTTTGGTCAGAATAGATAATTGGTTTATCGTTATCGATAATGGTAATTACTCTCTCATTCGTACTGTTCCAATTACTCGAATTATCACAGAAATGGAAAATATAATGCAGTGAGGATAGAGAATTTAATGAGATATCTATTGATAAAGCAAAGAAAATCTCCCCTTCCATGCTGTAATTGAAATGGAGGCCATTTTCATACCAGTACTCAACCGATACTTCCATTACCCGAATATTATCATTGATGGAAACATTAAATGAGAAGGGATCACCAGTTGTGCATGTTCGAGAGGTGAAATCGTTCATTAATATCGGCTTGTCGTTGTCAATAATTGTCAGGTCTTTTTGTGTAGTCTCGTTCCAGTTACCTGCACTGTCATTTGCATGGAAAATATAATGAAGCATATCTATACTTTCATAAGGTATGGAAACGGTCAAAAGGTATGGGTCGTATCCAATCATAGTGCTATTGTAATGAATGCTTGAACCGAACCAGT
>Ga0272441_10001864_pt1 | contig 44134 bp, 38 predicted proteins | sample SSMProp6N_FD_193582 | JGI IMG/M metagenome (GOLD analysis project Ga0272441, IMG submission 193582) | Marine sediment archaeal communities from Little Sippewissett salt marsh, Falmouth, MA, United States - SSM-Prop-6N | ecosystem: Environmental > Aquatic > Marine > Wetlands > Sediment ...
CGGCGGCGGCGGTTTCAACGGGCGACATTTTTTCCCAGTTGAACCCGTCAATCAGGATCAGATCGGGTTTAAAATCGATGTTGGTGTGGAAAATATTAATGGTTTTTTCCAGACGCTGCGGGTCCAAATCTTTGTCGGAAAAGGTCTGGATCAGCCTGTTTTTCGGCATGCCGGCCTGAATGCGGTCTCTTTTTTCGCTGTCAAAACCTGATGAAATGTTTTTAAACAGAGTGTCATACCAGCTCAGGACATGGTCGGTGCTTTGGGCCAGGGCAACATGCAGCACTTTCTTGTCTCTGATCAGAGCGTCCAGTCCGAAATAAACCAGGAAGGCGGTCTTTCCCACACCGGCCCGGGCCATGACGACACCGAGACTGCCGATACCCAGGCCGCCGGATATGGAATGGTTTAATGTTTCCATCAGGCTTTTGCTGTTTGATATTTGTTGATTCATACGGGCTCCTTCAGTAGGGTGCTATTTGTTCTCGGCAGCCGCTTTCCGGGCTTTTTCGATGAGTTCATCTGAAATGCTTTTGGGGACCGGCATATACTTTGAAAATTCCATGGTAAACTCCGCTTTTCCCTGGGTGCTGGACCGAAGCACGGTGGCATAGCCGAACATGTCTGAAAGCGGGACATCCGCCTCAACCGTGGCAATACCGCCGTCCTCATGGGAGCCAATGATGATACCCCGTCGCTGGTTCAGGGTGGCCAGAATGTTGCCGGAAAATTCAGACGGGCTTTCGACGCTGACCCGCATGATAGGTTCAAGAATCTTCGGAGATGCCTTTTCGTAGGCTTCCAGCCATGCGCCGCGGGCGGCTTCCTGAAAAGCCTTTTCCGATGAATCCACAGCATGCGCATTGCCATCGTTAATGGTAACCCGGACATTGGTTACCGGTGCACCGATCAGCCGTCCTTTTGCCATCTGGGCCGCAAATCCTTTTTCAACGGCCGGAATAAACTGTTTTGGAATCACGCCGCCCTTGGTTTCGTCCACAAACTCAAATTCCTGGTCATCATACGGTTCCATAAATCCGGCCACGCGGCCGTACTGACCGGCACCACCGGTCTGTTTTTTATGCGTATAGTTGAACTCAGCCATTCGGGAGATGGTCTCACGATAAGCTACCTGGGGGGCGGAAGTTTCCACCTCGGCGCGATACTCCCGCTTCATTCGCTCGATATAAACATCCAGCTGAAGCTCGCCCATGCCGTGAATCACGGTTTCGCCGGACTCTTTGTCCACATTGACCTGAAAGGTGGGATCCTCCTTGGTAAAACGCTGAAGCGCTTTGGACAGATTGGATTCCGCTTTCGTGTCTTTCGGTTTGATGGAAAGGGAGATGACCGGACTGGGAACGAACATGGAGGTCATGGACACATTGAGGCTGCCGTCGGTGAAGGTGTCTCCGGAATGGCAGTCCAGTCCGAAAACCGCGACAATATCACCGGCAGAGGCATCCTCGATATCCTCCATATCGTTGGCGTGCATTCTGACCAGGCGGCCGACCTTGTGCTTTTTCCCGCTTCTGCTGTTGATGATCATGGAGTCCCGGTTGATGGTCCCCTGGTAAATCCGAAGATAGGTCAGCTGGCCGTAACGGCTGTCTTCCAGTTTGAAGGCCAGCAGAACCACCGGTTTTTCCCCGTCGCTGTCCAGGGGGATTTTCTTTTCAATATCGCCGGAGATGTCAATAGCCTCATTGGTAATATCTTTCGGGCTGGGCAGATAACGGACCACGGCATCCATCAGCGGCTGAACACCTACATTTTTATAGGCGGAACCGACAAATACGGGGGTTAATTTCAGGTTAAGGGTCGCCGTTCGGACGGCGTCATGGATCAGTTCCGGAGTAACCGTTTCTTCAAGAATCGCTTCGGTCAGGGTATCGGAAAACATGGAGACCGCATCCAGCATAATTTCCCGGTACGCTTCGGCTTCGCTGATCAGGTCTTCGGGAATGGCCTCGGTTTTTACCTGTTCCCCGGCGTTTCCCTTGAAGTAGACAGCCTTCATTTCCACCAGATCGACAATTCCCCTCAGTTCATGCTCAAGGCCGATGGGAAGCTGCATCATTACGGGATTGTCCGACAGTTTTTCCCGAAGCTGGTCGCGGACCCGGATCGGGTTGGCGCCCACCCGGTCGCATTTGTTGACGAAAGCAATTCTTGGGACACTGTACCTGCGCATTTGCCGGTCCACGGTAAAGGACTGGCTCTGAACACCGCCCACCGAACAAAGAATCAGCACGGCACCGTCCAGCACGCGAAGCGCCCGTTCCACCTCAATGGTAAAATCCACATGGCCGGGGGTATCAATGATATTGACATGATGAGAGTTCCATGTGCAGTGCGTGGCGGCACTGGCAATGGTAATGCCGCGTTCACGCTCAAGTTCCATGGAATCCATCTTGGCGCCCACGCCGTCTTTTCCCCGCACCTCATGGATCGCATGGATTCTGTCCGTGTAATAGAGAATCCTTTCGGTCAGGGTGGTTTTTCCGCTGTCGATATGGGCGGAAATTCCGATGTTCCTTAATTTTGTTAAATCTGTAATCACAACTGAAAACCTCCAAAAAATAGAGTGGGTATCCGTTTTTTTACCGGATGAACCGGACCCGCTATAGTTTTTTCAACAACTTACCCATTGACTCCGCAGAAAAAATTAATTTAATAGAATACCATGATAAACTGTTTTGTCAAGAATAAAACAGATTAACATTACCGGGAAACTGTTAATGAAAAACAAAGAAAAAAGAATGCCCGGATAGTCGTTGAGCTTTTACAGGGTTCGTTCCGCGATCCAGATACCGGAAATAATAGTGCCGAAGGTGCTGCCGAGGTTGGCAAACACCACGACCAGGAGGATCCGGATGACCGGGTTCATCCAGAAACCTTTTATGGAGGCAATGGCATTGGGAAGGTCTTCCAGATCGTGTACCGTAGGTTTTTTAATCCAGGCCTGTACCAGTCCGGCAACCCACCCGGCCGCGATCATAGGGTTGAGGCTGGTGATGGGCGCGCCCACAAAAGCGGACAGAACGGTCAGCGGATGGCCGAAGGCAATGGCGGCACCGATGGCAGACAGGACACCGTTAACCAGTATCCAGATATAGATGGACTGGGCGGAATGCTGTGTGCCGCCTTTAAAAAATCCGGTGATCAGCAGCATCACGATAGACAGGGGAATGGCCCATTTCAGAATTTGCGGAAGGATTGATTTCGGGGGTATTTCCATAACCGGCGCCAGAGGGAGGTCTTCTTGAATATGAGCCTTGATTCCTTTGATATGGCCGGCCCCGACCACGGCCACAATCTTTTTACCGGGGGCACTGCGGATTTTCTGAGACAGGTAGATGTCCCGCTCGTCGATAAGGCGCTTTTTGACTTCCGGATAGGCCGCCGTGAAGCTTTCCATGATGTTTTCCAGCTGGTCCCGGGTTTTCATTTCTTCGATTGTTTCCGAATCAATGCTGTCGCCCACAAAAAAGCTTGCCATCAGCTGTGAGATCATGACCAGTTTATTCCACAGGTTCAGATAGCCCCAGACCCGTTTCAGCGTAATTTCAATGTTTCTGTCGGCGAGAACGAGCGTGGCGCCGGTCTGCTCTGCCTGGTTTATGCCTTCGATCATTTCGGCACCGGGCTGGACTTTCAGCTGTTTTCCGAGCCGGGTATAAAAAGAGTTGAGGATCAGCTGGGCCAGCAGGAAAAGCGCTCTCTTTTCCCGGATGACCTTGAAAATGTCCATCTTTTTCCAGTTGTCCTTCTGGACCATGGTCTTGTGCCTGGCTTCACAAAGCTCAACACAGATCGTATCCGGCCGGACCTGCGCAACGGTATCCTTAACATCCTGCAGGCTTTCTGCGGACACATGGGCCGTGCCGACAAGGTAGATCTCTTTGTTGTTCAGGGTCAGGCGATGAACATTTTCCGGCAAAGTCGTATCGGTCATCTTCGGTTTTTCCAAATTTTGCAAATCTCTCTAAGATTATCAGGTGTTGACGGAAAAGACAACGCCTATTTTTTTTAAGTGTTCAGTTTTCCTTGTAAAACCCCATAAATTCCATGAAAGGTGTTGACAATGGACGGATCGTACTTATTTTAAATGAATATTGAAAAAACGGATTTGTTTTTTAGAACCCTTCCAAAAAAGGAGAAAAAAGGAAAATGGCCAAACGCAAGTTTAAAACAGAAGTAAACCAGCTTCTACACCTGATTATTCATTCCCTCTATTCGCACAAGGAAATATTTTTAAGAGAACTGATCTCAAATTCCTCCGATGCCCTGGACAAACTCAAGCACCTGACTCTGACCGATGATGCGTTCAAGAGTTTTGATTTCAATCCGAGAATCGACATCTCCTTCGATTCCGATAAAAACACGCTGACGGTCAGCGATACCGGTATCGGCATGAACAAGGATGACCTGGTGGAGCATATCAGTACCATTGCCCGGTCCGGAACCCGGTCTTTTGTCGAGCAGCTTTCCGGAGACAGCAAAAAGGATTCCAACCTGATCGGCCAGTTCGGGGTGGGCTTCTATTCCTCCTTCATGGTGGCGGACAAGGTGGAAATCATCAGCCGCAAAGCCGGGGAAGCGCAAGCCAACCGGTGGGTGAGTGATGGCCATGGGGAATACGACCTGTCCGAAGCCGAGCGGGACTGTGCCGGAACGACCATTACCCTGTTTCTCAATGACAACGGAAAAGAGTATGCTTCCAAGTGGAGCATCGAAAATATCATTAAAAAATATTCCAACCATATTCCGTTTCCCATCTTTCTCCATTACGAAGATACGGTCTTTGAAGGAGAGGGCGAGAACAAGAAGGAAAAGAAAGAACTAAAGACCGACCAGGTCAACGAAGCTTCTGCCCTCTGGAAAAGATCCAAACAGGACCTGAAAGAAGAGGACTACAAAGAATTCTATAAAACGCTGACCCACGATCAGGAAGATCCCCTGCTGTATGTCCATACCCAGGCCGAAGGCACGCTGGACTACACCACGCTTTTTTACGTGCCGAAGAAGGCCCCCATGGACATGTACCGGGCGGACTACATTCCCGGTGTCAAACTGTATGTGAAACGGGTTTTTATTACCGATGATGAAAAGGAACTGATGCCCACCTATCTGCGTTTTGTGCGCGGGATCATCGATTCGGAAGACCTCCCCTTAAATGTCAGCCGGGAAATTCTGCAGCAGAACGTGGTGCTGGAAAAAATCCGGACGTCATCGGTCAAAAAAGTGTTGAGTGAATTTAAAAAACTTTCCGAGGACAGAGAAAAGTATGCTGATTTTTACAAAGAGTTCGGCCGGCCCCTGAAAGAGGGGCTCTTTCAGGATTTTGCCAACCGGGAAACGCTGAGCGAACTGGTCCGCTTCAAATCCACCCACGCGGAAGGGTATACCGGTTTCAGTGATTACGTGGACCGGATGAAAACCGATCAGAAGACCATTTACTATATTACCGGTGAAAAAGAGGAAAACCTGAGACACTCGCCCCTGCTGGAGATGTACCGGGAAAAGGACATTGAAGTGCTGATTCTGGATGATGAGATCGACGAGATCGTCATTCCGGCTTATGGGAAATACAAGGACTATGAACTGAAAGCGGTGAACAGAAGCGATGCGGCCGAAGAGCTGAAAACCGACAATGAAAAGAAAGAAGAAAAAGAAATTGAACCCCTGGTTGAACGCATCAAGAAGGTGCTTGGCGATGACGTCAAGGATGTCAAGGCCAGCACCCGTCTCAGTGACTCTCCGTCCTGTGTGGTGGTGGATGAAAAGGATCCCACGGTCCAGATGCAGGAAATGCTTCGCCAGATGGGCCAGGACAACATTCCCGAGATCAAGCCGATTCTGGAAATCAATCCCACCCACACCATCGTCAAAAAGCTTGAAACGATAAAAGAGGATGAGACCTTTGAAGCGATCACCCGGCTGCTTCTGGAACAGGCGCTGCTGATCGAAGGGGTTGAGATCAAGAACCCGGCCGCTTTTGCAAAGCGCATCAACCGCATGGTGGAAAAGGCGATGTAGCATGGCGCACAGCGCATGGCGTTAAATTCAATACCGAAGTTACCCTCTTTTCTCACAAGAGTCACAGCAAAGACCAAAAAAGCCTCCTTATTAAAGGAGGCTTTTTTGGTCTGACCGGCGGCCAAAAGGAAGATTTTAATTTAACGGCCTGACCGGAAAAGAATATCGTCCGTGAAAATGCCCGGAATGTGTATATCCGGCCGCACGGTAACCCCGTCATGGTAGATTTTTTCAATATCGATACCGTCATTGCGCAGAACACCGGTAACGGTAATCGCTTCTTTCTTGCTCCTGGCCCTCCGCAGCAGGTTCAGCGCATGGTTGGAGGCTTTTATGCGGTAATACCGGGTATAGCAGCGAAGGACCCGGTCTTCTTCTTTCAGCAGAATATACCACGTCCAGAATTTGGCCGTTCCAAAATAGTCGGCCGGTGCGGAAAGCTGAATTTTTTTGCCCCGATAAAGCGGATATCGCGAGAGAACATCTTCAAGGGTGGCCGTAATCACCACGTCTGCGCCAACATGGGCAGCCTGCTCTCTGACAAAGGTATCGATATCCATATATACGGGTTCCTTGACCGTGCACCCGATCTGGATTGACATGAAAAAAGTTAGAAGCACTGTTTTTTTAAAACCAAGCATTTTTCAGCGGTTAAAAAAATGATTGCCGGTTATCAAAAGTATAACGTTAGCAAAGATGCCTGTAAAGTATGGATTGTTCGATATGAGCCCCCGACTTTCAATTGAAACACCCGCGATTTTGACCTGTGGGGCAGCGGCTCAACAGATACCTCCCGTAGCAGCCAGACCGGATTTAAAGATAAAAATCTGTAAAATCAATATGTTATGGATTAATATTTTTAAATCGCTTTTTGGGGGGAAAATAAATATAATGATTGGCTGACAGATTCTATGAATAGTGTTAAGTGCAATAAGCATATGGTCTCTAATAAAAGGCCGGATCTTTTCGTCACAAAAAAACTCTTTCCGCCCTTGTCGCCCCGCATGAGGGCCCTTTTGGGTATTTTCTTTTTTGTCGTATATGTTTTTCTCTATTTGGTTATCGGCCGTTTAACCGGGCACGCCGTGCCGATGCTTGCGATTGTTCCGGTTATTATCGTCAGCCAGCTTTACGGTCTTTTGCCTGGAATTCTTATTGCCGTTTTTACCCTGCCCGTAAATTTTTTGCTTGCTAAAATACAGAATACGCCGCCTGAATCCAGTGTCCCCCTGTTCCTGAGAACCGCCGGGCTGGTTCTTGCGGCTGTCGCCGTCGGATATTTGCGCAGGATAAGCCGGAAATTGAAAGAAGAGATTTTTGAGCGCAAAAAGGTTGAAGCGGAACTGAGATATCACCAGGACGAACAGGACAAACTGATCCGGACCAAAACAGAAGAGCTTCAAAAAAGCAATGAAACCCTGGAATACCTGCTCAAGACGTCGCTGGACCCGATTGTTTTGAGTGATGAAACAGGCGTGGTTGTAAAGGCGAATCAGGCTTTTCTGGATATGCTGGGATACGCAAAAGAAGAGGTTAAAAACCGGCATATTTCAGACTTTACACTTGGGAAGGTGGGAACTTATGAATCTTCCGCAGGGGAGATGGTCTGTTTCGGACCCCGGGAAGCTGAAAAAACCCGGTCGGAATTTATGCAACTTTTAGAGACGGGAAAGCTTTATCGGTGGCACCACTATTTTGTCGGCAAAAACGGAAAAATCATTCCCGTTACCTCAAATCTTGTCATGATCTATAACCCGGCCGGTGAAATTTCCGGGTCATTCGGGATCATCCATGATATTACCGACCGTCGAAAAGCGGAAATTGAGTTTATCCGGGCCAAAGAATCCGCTGAAGCTGCCAACACAGCCAAAAGTGCCTTTCTGGCCAACATGAGCCACGAAATTCGGACCCCGATGAACGGTGTGATCGGGTTCACGGACATGCTGCTCCATTCGGGACTAAACCCGGAGCAGGAGGATTTTGCCCGAACCATCAAGCGGAGCGGGGAAACCCTGCTTTCCCTGATCAACGACATCCTGGATTTTTCCAAGATTGAAGCCGGCAAGATCAATGTCGAGGAAATTGATTTTGATATTGAAATGCTGGCCTATGATGTCTGTGAAATCATTAAACCACGGATTGTCGCCAAAAATGTGGAATTGCTCTGCCGGATCGATGACAACCTGCCGGCCACGGTTAAGGGAGATCCCCACCGTTTTCGTCAGGTGCTCACCAATCTCCTGGGCAACGCGGCCAAGTTTACCGAAGAAGGAGAAATTGAACTGTCTCTCCAGGTGGAACATGAACAGGATAAGCGGATTCGTCTGGTGGCCAGGGTCCGGGATACGGGGATCGGTATTCCCGAGGAACAGCAGGAAAGTATTTTTCATGTTTTTGAGCAGGTAGACGGTACAACTTCCAGAAAATACGGGGGCTCCGGACTGGGGCTTTCCATCTGCAAGAAAATCGCTGTTTTGATGGGGGGAGATATCTCTGTTTCAAGCATACCGGGAAAGGGAAGCACGTTCGTCTTTTCCTCCTGGGTCGGAAATGCGGAAGAAAAGCCTTCTGAACGGCTGGATTCAATTTCTCTGTTTGATAAAAGAGTCCTGATCACCGATGATAATATGAACAACCTGGAGATCCTGACCTATATTCTGAAATCCGCCGGCATGGCGGTTACCGCCTGTTCCGGCGGAGCGAAAGCGCTGCAAGCTGTTTCGCAGGCCTATGCAGAGAAAAAGCCTTTTGATATCTGTATTTTCGATGTCATGATGCCCGGCATAAACGGTTATGATGCGGCCCGGCGGATTCGCCGGCAATACGGCAGCGGTATGCCGCTGTTGGCTTTTTCTTCTTCCATTGATGACAGCGCGAAAAGCTGCGCGGATGCCGGGTTTAACGGATTTCTGCCCAAGCCGGTGAATCGGATAAAGCTCTTCAAGATGATGATTCGGCTCATTTTTGAAGCGGGAGACCAGACCGAAATTCACCGATCCGAGACCCGGATTATTACCCAGCATTCCATGCAGGAGGACGAAAAACATTCCATTTCCATCCTGATGGCGGAAGACAACCCGGTGAACCAGAAACTGATTCATAAGCTGCTGACCAAAGCCGGCTACCATGTCCAGGTGGTCGATAACGGAAGAAAAGCGGTGGACGCCTTTACGCGGGACCCGAAAAGATACGATGTTGTTTTCATGGATGTGCAAATGCCGGAAATGAACGGCCTGGAGGCCACCCGGTGTCTGCGCGAAAAAGGATTTCAACAGCTTCCGATCATTGCCATGACCGCGAATGCCCTGAAGGGAGATCGGGAGAAATGTCTTGAAGCAGGAATGGATGATTATATATCCAAGCCGATTAAAAGAGAGCTTGTTTTTGAAATGCTTCGCAAATGGGTGATTGAACGGATATGATCCACCCGTTTCGGCCTTTGGAAAACCGGCTTTCAGGAATGCGCGGCCGTTATTTATCCAACCGCTTTTTCAGCCGGTTAAGAAATTCCCCGGTTTTTTCCTTCAAGGTGTCTGTGGTTACGGACACGCCTGTTTTCAGACTGCCGGTGATGGCCCCGAAGATTTCGACCGAAGCTTCCGCCGGTGTGAGCCCCCCTTCTTTTTTGCCCAAATCTTTCAGCGTAATATCCGGGAGCGGAAGAGAAACCGCCTTATCATTCAAAAAATTTATGGCCAGGCCGATCCGGCCGTTTTCTATTTCAAGCCGGTGAATAATGAATTTTTTCCCGGGTGATGGGGGGGAACCATTGCTTTTTTTGGCCGGTGTTTCTTTTTTGGCAAAAGAGCGGATATTTTTAAGAATGGTTTGAATATTTGTTTCTTTTCCTTTTGTTTCATAATTTATTTCAGGTGAATCGACATGAATTTCATTAATTATGACGGTGTCTGAAAAAAGAGAAGCAATATCAATGGAAACGCTGATAATATCCAGCGTTAAGGCATTGTTGCGGCTGAAGCCTTTCGGATTGCCGATCACAAGCCCGCGCAGTTCGCCCCGGCCGGAAAAGACCGAAATGTCCGAGTTTTCAAGCCCGACATCCGTAAGCGTGGTTTTGGGAACAAAGGTTAAAATACCGGTTTTAACAATACGGTTCAGGGAAAAATAAAACAACAAAACAGCGATAATGCTCAACAGGATCAAAACCGCGGATATTTTCAGGAAAATTTTCACAGCTCCTCCAAAAAAAGTCTTTTTTCTTATACCACATAAAAATGCTTCTGCCCACGAACAAAAAAGACCACCGAATAACCGGCAGCCTTTGTGCTTTTGCAAGGGAAACGGTTTGTCCCTACATGTCGGGCAGAAGCGATTTGAATTTTTCGTATGAAAACACCGGGCCGTCTTTGCAGACATAGACTCCGCCCACGTTGCATTTTCCGCATTTGCCGATGCCGCACTTCATGCGGTTTTCCAAAGTTGTGTATATCTGGTCATCGCCGAAGCCAAGTTCCACCAGATTCTGAAGCACAAATTTTATCATGATCGGCGGACCACAGGTAATGGCGACAGTGTTTTCCGGAGAAGGTTTCAGGTCGAGAAGATACTGGGGCACAAACCCGACATTATTGTTCCAGCCTTTTGCTTCCGTGTCGACTGTAAGGTTCACGGTTGCAGACCCGTCCGCCTGCATGCCATTCAGTTCATGCATGAAAACCAGGTCCTGGGGCGACCGGGCGCCGTAAATAATATCCAGACCCCGGTATTCATTTTGATTGTGCAGTACATAGTTGATGATGGGACGCAACGGTGCCAGACCGATTCCGCCGCCGACAGCCAATATCTTTTTCCCTTTCCAGTCATCCACCGGAAACGGTTTGCCGTAAGGCCCCCTGACCGTGAGGGGGTCCCCGATTCCCAGTTCATGCAGTGCGGTGGTCACTTTTCCCATTTTCATAATACTGAACTGGAGATAACCTGCCTGCGTCGGTGAAGAACAGATCGAAATCATGGATTCTCCGGCACCGGGAATTCCCACCATGGCGCACTGCCCGGGCCGATGCATGAATGTTTTCCAGACATCGTCATTCTCAAAATGGACCGTAAACGTTTTTATTGCGCGTTCGCCTTCGGTTTCCTGACGAATATCCTTGATTAACGCCGGATAGGGTATATACGGATTAGCCATTGACAACTTCCCTTACCTTGTTCAAAATTTCTATTAAATCCTCGTTCACCGGACACATTTCAATACAGCGGCCACAGCCGACACAGGCAATATAGCCCAGGTTCTGGGGATAAAAACTGAATTTGTGCAGCATCCGGTTGCGGATCCGGTCGCCCCGGTCCTTGCGGGGGTTTTCCCCTGACGCATGAACGGTAAACTCCGGATACATGCAGCCGTCCCAGACCCTTACCCGGCGGCCCTCGGAGCTGCAGCCTTCATCCTGAATATCAAAACAGTGGCAGGTCGGACAGTTATAGGTACAGATACCGCAACCGATACATTTATTGCCGATTTCCTTCCACACGTCATTTTCAAAGGCCTGCGGCAGCAGTTCATGGAGGTTTTCCAGGTTCACCGATCTTTTGATTTTGGTCAGGGCGGCCTGTTCCGCGGCCTCCCGTTTTTTCTTTTCCGCGGACCCGGCGGTTGACAGAAGTTCTCCTGAAGCAGCAGCAACCTCCTCACCTTTCTGGGTCAGGACCTCTACCAGAAAAGTATCGTCGGAAATGTCGATCAGTAAAAGGTCCAGACCTTCCCGGCCGGCCGGACTGCCGCCGACGGACGGGCAGAAACAGCGATTGGTAGGTTCTGTACAGGCATGGCCGATCAATACGGTTGCCTCCCGCCGCCTCAGGTAGTAGGGATCTTCAACGTCTTCTTTGAAAAGTCTGTCAAGAATAACAAAAGCCTTTGCATCACAGGGCCGAATACCAAACACCACCGTTTTGGGGACATTCTGATCGTCTTTGATTTCAAGACCGTCCGCCCCGCGGCAATAGGCGAACAGGGTCTCGTTTTGCGGGAAAGCCGCTTTTTTGATGGTGGCCGTGTAATCGTCCAGATTGAGCACAGCGGTTTCCGGATTGTCAACCGTTTCAAAGGTTGTCCGGCCGTTTTGAACGACCGGGGCCACGAGCCGGTCACAGTTGATACTTTTCAGCAAATGTTTCAGTTTGTCTTTAGCGAGTAATAATGTATCCATAGGCCCTTCTTATAAAATACCCTCATCCGGGTCTTCAGTATTAAAAGTTCCAAAAAGCGGTTTGGCTTCCGGATCCATTCCGGCTTCGTAATCAAACAGCTCTTTTACATCCTTTGCCAGTTTGCGGTTCAGGTCCATCAGCGGGATCGACTGGGGACAGACCCGTTCACATTCTCCGCAGCCGATACAGCGACCGGCAAGGTGAAAGGCCCGGGTGATATGGAACAAGTAATTGTCGGCCGTTTCTACCGAACGCCGAACAAACTGAGGTCGTAAACGGTCCAGCACACAGTCCGAACAATAACATAACGGACAGGCATTCCGGCAGGCATAACAGCGGATACATCGGGAGAACTCCTCTTTCCATTTGGCGGCCTTTTCCGCCAGGCTCAGGCCCTCGGCGGTGGTAACATCCGCAAAGGAATCTTCCCCGGCCGGCTGTTCATCGCCGATCAGAATATCATAAATAACCGGGGTGCTGTTTTTACAGCGGCGGCATTTTGCCGCGAGCAGGTCTTCCCGGGGAACGTCCTCGGTTTTCCCGTCGAAGCTGACGGTAAAAACCCCGTCACCGGCCGTTACCGCCACCGGAGAAACCACATGCGGAAAACGGGTTTCTGCTTTTACCGGATCCACAACTCCGGAAGCAGCGATGCCGATCACCACCAGCCGTTCCCGGTCAAAACCGTTTTCCGCATTTAAAACCGCCAGGGCCCGGCTGTCACAGCCCTTGACCACGATAGCGATTTTTCGGTTGCCGATTTCCTCCCGGGTCAGGGGACCGATCTGTTCCAGGGTCAGATAGTTTGTGAGGTTGTGAACACACAGGGGTGAAATAATCAACCGGTCTGTCTGGTCCGGATCTGTGAGGACGCACGGCTGAACGCGGAACCCATAGCTGCCCGGTTCATAGCCGATCAGACAGGCCACATCCTCTCTGGACAGAATTTCTTTTGCTGTTTCTCTTAACTGCTTTGTTGCATCCATACCTGTTCTCTCTTTATTTCGTTGGGTCCCAGCGCTCTGACCCCCTCGGTTACCTCTTTAACGACCTCAGCCCATTTGGCGCCTTCCGACGCGGAAACCCAGCTCATTCTGAAACGATCGGGGTGAATTCCCAGGTGTTCCAGAAAGCGCCTGAACAGAATCATCCGCCTGCGGGCCAGATAGTTACCGCTCACATAATGGCATTCTCCCGGATGACAACCGGACACCAGGACACCATCAGCCCCTTCCAGCAACGCATTGACAATAAACATGGGATTGATACGGCTGGAACACATGACCCGGACGGTCCGGACATTGGGCGGATACTGATAGCGACTGGTACCGGCCAGGTCGGCACCGGCGTAGGTACACCAATTGCACAAAAAAGCAACAATTTTCGGTTCAAAACTCATTGTCTACCTCTATTTACCGGTTTAATAACTTCTTGAAATCGAGCTGATTACAGCCATCATCTGTTCATCGGTAAAGCCGGACTGCTGAATGGCGCCGGAAAAACAAACGGCTGTACAGGCCCCGCAGCTCTTGCACAGTACCTCATTGACCGTGGCGACGGTCTTCATTTGCCGGCCCACCGGCTGTTCTTCCAGTGCGATCGCGTCATAGGGACAGGCTTCGACACAGTAACCGCAGGCCCGGCAGGCTTCCGGGCTGACCTTGGCCACCATGGTTTCGGTCTTGACCTTGCCCCGGGTCAGCGGAATAACCGCCTTGGCGGCTGCGGCACTGGCCTGGGCCACGGTGTCCGGAATATCCTTGGGCCCCTGGCAGCATCCGGCCAGAAAGACCCCTTCGCTGCCGGTGTCCACCGGCCGCAGTTTGGGATGGGCCTCGAGAAAAAAACGATCCGGAGACGCCGAAAGCTTTAACTGCTTGCCCAGCTGTTTTGCGCTCTGGCAGGGTTCCATTCCGGTGGCCAGCACCACCAGGTCGGCTTTCACTTCCATGGGTTTGCCCAGCAGCGTATCTTCCGCCCGGCAGATCAGCTTTTCCCCTTTTCTGTAAATTTCGCTGACGTTGCCGCGCCGATAGAATACGCTTTCGCCCTTGACGCGGTCATAGAATTCCTCGTAGCCCTTGCCGAAGGCACGGATATCGATATAAAAAACAGTGATTTTCGCCTCCGGCAGTTTTTCCCGGACCAGATGCGCATGCTTGGCCGTATACATACAGCAGACCCGGGAACAGTATTCATTGCCCACGCTCTTGTCGCGGGACCCCACGCACTGGATAAACACCACCTCTTCGGGCTTTTTCCCGTGAATCAGAAGTTCTCCCTGATTGGGGCCGGAGGCAGAGACAATGCGCTCAAATTCCATGCCGGTAATGACATTGTCATAACGGGTATAGCCCAGTTCAGGTTTTCGGGCCGGGTCGAACAGGTCAAAACCGGTGGCCACGATAATGGTTCCCACATCCAGATCGACGATTTCTTCCTTCATGTCCAGGTTAATGGCATTCAGTTCTTTGCAGACCTGTTCACACTGGCGGCAGGTGCCTTCCTTCAAGTAGCGACACTCCTTTTCCGAGACCACATAGGCCGCCGGGATGGCCTGGGGAAAAGGAATATGCAGGGCCTGAAGTTTGGACAGACCCTCGTTAAACGGGTCCAGAATAGCGATGGGACAGTAGCTGGCACAGGAACCGCACGCGTTGCAGATGGTTTCATCAATGTAACGGGGTTTCTTTTTTACCGCGACCTTGAAGTTTCCCACAAAGCCCTGAACATCTACCAGTTCGCTGTAGGCCAGCAGTTCGATGTTGGGATGATTTTTGATGTCCGCCATTTTCGGGGTCAGAATACAGGCGGAACAGTCCAGGGTCGGGAAGGTCTTGTCAAGCTGCATCATGTGACCGCCGATGGACGGCTCCTTTTCAACCAGATAGGTCTTGAACCCCGAATCCGCGATATCCAGTGCCGCCTGTATGCCCGCGATACCGCCGCCCACGACCATGGCGGTCTTGGTGACATCCACCTCATTTTCCTGCAGCGGTTCGGTCAGGGCGGCTTTGGCGATGGCGGCCGCGACAAGACCCTTGGCTTTGTCGGTGGCCTGGTCCTTGTCTTTATGAACCCAGGAACACTGTTCGCGAATATTGGCAATTTCAAGACAGTAAGGATTAAGTCCGGCCGTGATGAGCGTGTTTCGGAAAGTGGGTTCATGCATCCGTGGCGAGCAGGCCACCACCACAATACGGTTCAGGCCTTTCTCACGGATATCCTTGCGGATCAGTTCCTGTCCGGGTTCCGAGCACATATACATGTAGTTTTCCGCCACCGCTACCTGAGGCTGGCTTGCGGCAAACTGCTTGATTTCCTCGATATCAACAGTATGGGCAATATTGACACCACAATGACAGATGTAAACACCGATCTTTTTTGTACTCATATGACTTGGTTACCTCTGTTATATTTCGAAAACTGTCTATTCAGCCGGTTTAAGCGCTATAGGGTCTGGGCCACGATTTCCATAATATCCAGGACCTGAATCTTGTCTTCCAGTTCCATGCCTTTGACCGCATCTTCCAGGGTCAAAAGACAGAACGGACAGGCCACGGCGATAACATCCACGCCCATGGCTTCGGCATCCCGCACGCGGATATTGGCCAGGCGGTCGGGAGCGTCTTCAATTTCGATCCACATGCGTCCGCCCCCGCCTTCACAGCAGAGACTGCTTTCCCGGTTACGGTCAAATTCGACGAAATCGATTTCCGGAACTGCCTTCAAAATGTTTCTCGGTTCTTCAAATATTTCATTCTGTTTGCCGAGAAAACACGGATCATGGTAAACGACTTTTTTTGGAAACTTTTTTGTGAAAGTGAGTTTACCTGCGGTTATCAGTTCCGAAAAGAGCTGAGTATAATGTTTGACCTCGGGTTTCAGGTCAGGGTATTCGTTTTTAAAAGTGTTAAAACAGTGGGGCGATATGGTGATGATCTCTTTGATATTTTCATAACCGTTAAAGATTTCGGTATTGGCCTCTTTCAAGGCATCAAAACTCCAGATATCCCCCAGTCTTTTAATCTCATTGCCGCAGCAGATTTCTTCGGTCCCGAAAATGCCGAAATCGATTCCCAGTTGCTGCATGACCTTGACATTGGCCTGGGCGACTTTCTGGAGCCGATTGTCAAAAGCCGGGGTACAGCCCACATAAAAGCAGCGTTCCGACTCGGCGGCATCTTTGGTTTCCAGGTCCTGGTACCATTCGGCACGTTTTTCCTTGCCCAGGCTCCACGGGTTGTAATTGATGGAAATGCTCTTGAGAACATCCCGAATGGCCGGCGGCAGGCTTCCGTCTTCCACCAGAATACTGCGAAGATTCATGACTACGTCACGGGGTTCGATCTCCTTGGGACAGCGCTGGGAACAGGTATTGCAACTGGTGCATTGCCAGAGATAATGTTTTTCACTGGCGATTTCTTCACTGTCGGCATTCAGCACATCATTGACCAGCCTGCGGATATTAAACGGCTCTTCAGCTGTGGTCACATAATTGAGCGGACAACCGGCTGTACATTTGCCGCACTGAATACAGCCAAACAATCCCAGACGTTCAAGATATACACAGCGTTCGTATGCTTCTTCCACAAACAACTCCCTTATTTATCATGTTGTTATCTTCCTGGTAGCAGAAAAATAAAGTTTCCGGCCGTTACTGATCGATTTATTCTTCCTCTTTTTCAACCCGGCGTTTCTTTTTTGTAATGCGCGAAACTCCCCAGTCATCGATCAGTTGTAAAGCATCATGGGCACATATGGCGACACACTGGGGATCCGGCGGGTCCCCGCAGAAATCACATTTTAGAGCAATTTTGGTGTCCGGTTCAAAAAACCACGGCCGACCCGGACAGGATGCCCGGCAAATCGTGCACTCGTCATATTCAACCCCGTCGATATTAACAACATTCTTTGAAGTGCATTCCGCGTTGGTAAACGGACCGGCAATAACAGGATGAAACAGGGCATTTTCTTCGTCGATAAAAATACGAATTCTCGACTTGGCCGGATTGGTCTCCCCCTCGTAGTGATTCGCGGAACAGGCGGTTTCGCACTGTCTGCACCCTGTACATTTCGTATAGTCAACCAGTATCTTTTTCATAGTGTCCTCTTACGCTGGGTTTTGATTAAAACCAGGGTTCATTCGTTTATATTTTGATCATCCTCCGGCAATCGGCGGGAATATGGCCACCACATCACCGTCGTTTAATTTCAGTTTGTTCACCGTATTGCCCTGTTTATATGAAATGCCGTTAATCACGATAATTTTGTCTTCGGGAACAGACATGCCGATATCGGTGAGCAGCTCTTCAAAAGTGGTATCCGGGTTCAGCGTCATCCGCGTTTTTCCGTCAACCGCGCCTTCGGGCAGATAGTCTCGAAAACGCATAAACAGTTTGAGTTCGATCTGCATGAACCGCCTTTAGGAGACGAACGTTTGTTTGTCCAGTCCAAGGGTTTTCAGTTTTTCCTCAGAGGGAATCCCCTCCTTGTTCCAGCCGCGCAGTTCGTAATATTCCGGCAGCATCTCCTGCAGTCGACACACCTGGCCTTTGGGACCGCCCATGGGAAGCGGGTCTTTCAGTAACCGCTTCGGGAGCGTGTCATCCGCCTTTGTAAAGCCGGCCTTCAGGTTAAAAAGTCGTTCCAGATTCCAGATCCGTTCAGACGCATCCTTGACCTCTTTTACAGTGTAGTCAAACCCGGTTGCCCCCCGCAGCATTGCCCGCATATCTTCAAACCCGAAACCCGGGGTCAGCGTCACAAAAAGACAGACACCTGCCGAATCGACCAGGGCGGTCAGATCCTGAAAAACTTTTACTGTCGCGGCCTTGTTTTCGGTAACCAGCGGATCCAGTTTTTCATGAACGCCCAGCACCTCGTTGGCAATGGTATACCCGCGGACATGACAGGCCCCTCTGTTTGAAGTCGCATAGGTCAACCCCATTCCCTGTACCCCGCGCGGGTCATAGGCCGGGATTTCCTGTTTCTTTACCCCCATAAAAGCTTCCGGAAAACCGTATTTTTCAGCCAGAACGTATGAACCGTCCGTGGCATCATCTCCGAGACCTTCGCGGGTCCCCATCTGTTTGATCAGGTTCACCAGCGCTTCTCCATTTCCAAAAGAAAGATCCATGCCGGCCTTGTCTTTCGGAATATATCCTTTTTCATAGAGTTCCATGGCCGTGGCCACCGTACAGGCGGCTGAAATGGTGTCCATGCCGTATTCATTGCACAGGTAGTTGGCCTTGGTAATCGGCGCCAGATCGTCAATATAACAGTCGGCACCCATCAATTCAACCGTCTCATATTCAGGGCCTTCACCATGACCGGCGTATTTGGGGTCTTCAATACAGGTCATGCGGGCACAGGCAATTGAACAGGCAAAACATCCCTTGTTCCGGCTCATAATATTTTCAGCAATACTTTCACCGCTGATTTTGCCGGCATTGTCGAACATGTTTTCCTGAAAGTTTTTAGTGGGTAAAATTCCACATTCATTAATGATATTAACAAGAATCGCGGTTCCGTAGGTGGGCAGCCCCTCGGAAGTCACCGGTCCTGAACCCAGTTTATGCATGGCGGCCCGAATACTGGCTTTAAATTCTTCAAAATTGGCCGCCTGTATGCCCTCGTTTCCCTTAACAACGACTGCTTTCAGATTTTTGGCGCCCATGACCGCTCCCACCCCGGAACGGCCGGCGGCCCGGTGTTTATCATTAATGATACAGGCCAGTTTTGAAAGTTTTTCCCCGGCCGGTCCGATACAGGCAATACGGGTTTCTCTTGAAATCCAGGGATCCTCAATAGTGTCGCGAATAAGTTCTTCAGTCTCGTTGGTGGTTTTACCCCACAAATGTTCTGCAGATCTGAGCTCAACCTGCCCGTGATCGATCCAGAGCATCACCGGTTTCTCGGCCTTGCCCTCAAAGATAATTCCGTTAAAACCGGAAAATCTCAGTTCTGCCGGAAAGTAGCCCCCTGAATTTGAACTTGCAATTGTACCGGTCAGCGGTGATTTGGTAATCACCATATAACGGGCGCTGGCCGGCGCACCGGTTCCCGTCAGGGGACCGGACATAAAAATAAGTTTGTTTTCCGGGCTAAACGGGTCAACGTTGGGGTCGACTTCATCACAAAATATTTTTGTGCCAAGTCCTCTGCCGCCGATATAGTCACGAGCCGTCTGAGGGTCGATGTTCTCAACCGTCCATGTTCCCTGGGTCAAGTTAACCCTTAAGAGTTTGCCTGGCCAACTGTTCATGCTATTTAACCTCCATTTTTTGAGATATGATTCCGTATGTGTTGATGGGTTCGAGGTGCCAGGTCGCAGCCGATGCACTTAAAATATGAACCGTGTTCAGCAAAAAACCTGAAAAAGCCGCACTCACTTCTTCAGGTTCCCTTAGCAATACGGCGGACCGAATTTTGTTCCGATTTAAAGCCCTGCTATTTTAGCGAAGGACCAAGCTGGCTTTTATAACATCCGATGATGCTGGAGATCCGTTTTAATTTATATGCAAATTTCCCCTTAATAACATATAATATGAGTCCCAATATATAATATAGAGAGCTCGGTTCTGTCAAGAAAAAATTAAAAAAACAGGGTAAAATCGAAAAAAATCCATATGGAATTAATTTCAGGCATGGGGTATAAAGGACTTTCAATCAGCAATAAAAACAGGACTTTAAATGAAACTGGCTGTTTTTTCAGATACCCATCTCAGGTCGCCGGACGATCTGCCCCGAAAAGCGCTGGACATCCTTGATTCGGCGGATGCGGTGATTCATGCCGGTGACTTTCAGGACATCTCCGTGGCAAAAGCCCTGATGGAACGGAAGGCTTTTTACGGTGTGTACGGGAACATGGATCATGCCCGGGTCAGGGCGTGTCTGCCTGAAAAGCGGGTTATTGATCTGGCCGGATATAAAATTGGCCTGACCCATGGCTGGGGGTCTCCAAACGGTATTGAAAAACGGGTGGCGACGCTTTTTGCAGACCAGGACCTGGACGTTCTTGTTTTCGGCCATTCTCATACGCCGTGCAACAAGCTGATCGGTAATGTTCTGTTTTTCAACCCCGGCAGCCCCACAGACAGACGCTATGCCCCCTACTGCTCCATGGGAATTCTGACCATTGAAGAGACCATATTCGGCGAAATTCTGCGTATTAACTGATCTGTCTTTTTCTTTTTTAACAGATTAACACTTCCTCATTGTGTCAACCCGGTTATATATCAGCCAGTTGAAGGATCCAATCGAAAATTAACAGGAAGAAATCCGAGGGCATCATACCAATTTAATGGTAAATTAGTTTATAGTATCAAATTGTTCGAGAATCGATGTGCTAAAAGCTGCGCATCTCAGCTCCAGGATTAGAAAACTGAGTAAATCTATGTTAAAATTACCAATTTCCTTAATCTCAAAGCTAGATACAATCCATAAAAAGATTTCAAAAAGAATTGTGTTCGATAAAAGTATCGGTGTAGAGGATACTGTTTTCTTGGCAAGTGTGGGGCGTAGTGGTAGTACCTTTCTCTCAAATGTCATCAACTATAACAACAGGTTTCGTGTTATGTTTGAACCATTTCGGTACGATGTGGTTGATGAAGCTAAAGAGTTCATATACCCCTTTTATCTAAGGCCCGACAATAGTAATCTTAATTTTTTTTTAGCAGCAAAGAAGATTATTTCAGGACAGGTTTCTTCGGATTGGGTCAATAGTGAGAATGCCAGATTATTCCCTCAAGCACGTCTTATCAAAGATATTCGTGTGAATTTTTTCTTAAAATGGATTCATAATAATTTTCCAGAAATGAAGATGATTCTACTTTTAAGGCATCCTTGCGCGGTAGTTCATTCTTGGATTTCTGCTGGTTTTGGATCTGGCCGACAGGCAAGAGAACGGCTGCTGGCAAATCATCATTTCGTTTCCGACATGGACGACATTTTACTCAAGGAATACCTGAAAGCAGAAACTGATTTTGAAAAACTTATTTTCTTTTGGTGTTTTTCTTACCATGTCCCTTTTCAACAATTTAACTTTGATGATATACATCTTGTCTTTTACGAAAATCTTATTCTCCACCCAAAGGATGAGGTGCGAAAGTTATTTCAAGTTCTCGGATATAAATACTCAGAGGCTAAGGTTTTGAATTCATTTTCCAAGCCATCTTCAACTACCAAAAAAACGGAATCCTTTTTTGGTGAAAAATTGCAACGGGTTGATCAATGGCAAAAAGATTGTTCAAAAGAGCAGTCTGCCCGCGCTTACGAAATTATGAAATTGTTTGGGATGGATAAACTTTATTGTCCTATCAGCTCAATTCCGAACATGGAAGTGCTTGAGGGTTTATTTGGATCAAGATTATGAGGGGAAGTATTATCCTCATTTCCCAAAAGTATAACAATGGGATCAGAGCTATGCTATGTAATTTTTCACTACTGTCCAAATTAAAAGCTATTTTGGACAGGTTTGGGGAAAAACAATAAGGAAAATAATTAATTTCGGGTCACTTGACCAAAAGGAAATGCACCGGATGTCTGATAAAAAAAGGAACATTGCGCTCAATGAACTGGACGCCATGTTTTACAGCCTTGAATGCCTGGGCTACCCGCTGGTAAGCAAAGTGCATTTTGTGCTTGCCGGCGGGGCTGTGGACACAGATGTGCTGCAACGTACCTGTGCCGTCATGCTCGATCGCTTCCCGACTTTTGCCGGTCTGATCCGGGAAAGGGCTACCTGGTTGCGCTGGCATCTCAGCTGGCAGTGTGGTGGGGTGGATACTGCAGAAACTGTTGTTAAAGAAATTGATTGTACGGATAAACCCGCTGATAAAGCCCGGCAAACGCTTGATGCCTGTCTTCATGAATCTGTTCAGGGGGAGAGTTCAAGGAACCGGCGACCGTTTAAACTGGTCCTTTGTCATATGCCGGATAAAACCCAGCATGTGCTTTTGATGGTAAACCACATTTGTGCTGACGGGTACGCTTTTTTCTGGTTTGTCCAGGAGTTTTTCGAGCTTTATAATCATATGTTTTCAGGCAATGCCGATTATGGCTGGACGCAACCGGCGCCGACCGCATTTCCAACCTCCCTGCTGCCCGGTTCTGTGGTCAAGAAGGTTGGTGCATTGCTGGCCGGACTTGGGATTGTGCTGAAAAGAATGTGGCACAGCCACAGGGTGAAACATGCAAATTTAATAAATGGTTCCAGTTCCTTTTCCGGTTCGGTGCGGACGCTGCACCGCATCATTAATCCTGGGGCTGCGGACAAATATCTTGCCGCTGCCCGCAGATGCGGTACTGGCCTGAGTGAACTGCTGATTGCCGCGCAGATCGTGGCACTTGAACGATACTGGGCTGAACAGGGAAAACGGTGTGACGATATCAGTATTCAGGTACATCATCACCTCCGGGTTACACCGCAGCAGCTTCGGGAAACCGGGAACCGGTTTTCAACACAGGTGATTGGTACCCGGCCGAAAGAAAGAACGGATCTGGTGCAGTTGATACACCTGGTAAAATATAAGCTACAGCAGGGCCGGATGGAAAAACTGGCTGAAAAAACAGCCGGTCTGCTCTGGATCTTTCGGTGCGGTGCGGCCCGGAAATGGCTTCATTGGTGGGCGCCCGCGGTGTTCAATAATCCCAGGGTGGGAGATTCGCTTGCGGTCAGCAATATGGCGCAAATCTGGATGGACAAGCAGGGCCATCACCTGGTTTCACATTTGGGTCCTGCCCAAGTAAAGGACTGCTACATTTACGGTTCCCCGATTCCCTCGGTTGGAACCTTTATGGTTCTCTATATGGTTAACGAACAGCTCCATTTAGGGTTCAACTATTTTGACTGGGCACTGTCCGATGAACAGGCGCAGCACTATCTGGACCTGACGTTACGGGTGCTTGAAGAATACGGTAACACATAATGGCAGCAAAGGTTTCGAATGCGGGCGGCTTCCGGCTGTCATGGAATTGCCTGCCGAGTGTTCCGGCCTATGGCTAAGCATCAACTTATTATTCCACTGAAAATCAGCAATACCGGGTTTGACACCCCCGGATTCTAACGGATAGTGTTTTTAGACGACAGGGCATGCGCCTGATTTTATGAACCGGGTCGTTTTTTGTCAAAACGTTCGGTTTTTTCTTCTTTCGAAGCTGATATTCTTCCATATCTTGCTTCAATTAAGTCTTGACAAGAATTTTTGGTATGCTATTGAGTAGTAATACTACTCAAAATATGGAGGAAATTTGGAAGATCTTTTTGCCGGGCTGATCTCGTCCAAAACCAGGATAAAACTCTTGATCAGGTTCTTTTTTAATCCGGAAACCCGGTCCTATTTAAGAGAACTGGCAAAGGAGTTTAATCTTTCTACCAATGCGGTCCGGGAAGAACTGAACCAGCTGACCCGAACCGGTTTTTTAAACTCAGAAAAAAACGGACGGCAGGTACACTATTGCGCAAACCGGAAACACCCGCTTTTCCCGGAACTAAAGTCCATGGTGGGAAAAATCATGGGGGTGGATCAGGTGATCGACGGCATAGTCAATCGTCTGGGAGATCTGGAACGGGCCTATCTCATCGATGATTATGCCCAGGGCCGGGATACCGGGATTGTTGATCTGGTTCTGGTCGGAGAAATTGACCAGTATCATCTGAATGATCTGAGCCGGAAAACCGAGCGATATATCAAGCGAAAAATTCGATCCATTGTCCTGACCCGGCAGGAATTTGAGGATTTTCAACAAAACCTGAAAGACCGCCCAAGCCTTTTGATCTGGGAAGCAAAAAATTAGGACAGCCATGCTGGAATCCGTAAAAAGACTGGCCCTCCTGTTCAGCCGCAAAAACCGGTTCGGGTTTCTGGTGCTGCTTTGCCTGATGTTTATCGGTGCAATTCTGGAGACTCTCGGTGTCGGCGCGATTCCTGTTTTTGTCTCGGTAATCGCTCTTCCGGAACAGATGCTGAAATATCCCTACCTGAATCCGATGCTTACCTTTTTTGACCTGACAACCGCAAAGCAGCTGCTGATTTATGCCGGTATCGGTCTTATCCTTGTGTTTGCGGTCAAAAATGCCTATATCAGTTTTGTCTATTACCTACAGGCCCGGTTTACCAAAAACCGCCAGGTGGATCTGGGACGGCGGCTTTTTTCTCTTTATCTCCACGCGCCGTATCCATTTCACCTGAACCGGGACAGCTCCGAGCTGTTGAGAAATGTCAACCAGGAAGTTCAGCGAGTCATCAAGGGAATTCTGAATCCCTTCCAGGCGATTGTCATGCAGGGACTGGTGCTGCGTTGTGTGGCAGCGCTTTTACTGATCACGGAACCGATCATCACGATTTTTGCCGGGATTGTTCTGGGGGGCGCAAGCATCCTGTTTCTGAAAGGACTTCATGCCCGAACAAAGAGAAAAGGGCGGGAAGCGCAAAAGGAAAGACAGCGGTCGCTTCAGGCCATCAACCAGGGACTGGGCGGCATCAAGGAAGTTCTGGTTTCCGGGAACAGCCGATATTTTATCGATCGGTTTATTGAGAGCCTTCAGCGGATGACGGCCGCAGAGGCCTTTCGTCAGGTAGCGGAAAAGCTTTCCCAGCCGTTTCTGGAGTGTATTATTGTCCTGGGAATTCTGGCGGTGGCTTTTGCCCTGCTGTTTATGGGACGCCCCCTGGAAACGATTGCGCCCACTCTGGCGCTTTTCGGAGCGGCCCTGATTCGGTTGAAAAGTTGTGTAAACACCATTGTCGCCTCATTCACCAATTTCCGCTATAATGCAGTAGCCATTCACCCGATCTGGAATGATATTCATGCCTTGAACCAAAAAGGCCCTCTTAACGCCGGTTCTGTGGAAGTGACGAAACTGCGGAAAGCTATTGTGCTGGAAAACATCCGGTACCGTTATCCCGGGTCTGAACGGTTGGCCGTGAAAAATATAAATCTGAGCATTCTCCGGGGCAGCTCCATTGCCCTGGTGGGGCCCACCGGTTCCGGAAAAACAACACTGGTGGATATCCTGCTGGGTCTGTTAAAACCGGAGACGGGACGAATTCTGGCGGACGGCCGGAATATTTTTGAAAACATCTCTACCTGGCACAGCCGGATCGGTTACGTTCCGCAGAACATCTACCTTTTGAATGATTCCATTAAAAACAATATTGCCTTTGGTGTTGCAGATAGGGAAATAGATCATCAAAAACTGGACAAAGCATTACAGAGCGCACAGCTGGAAACCTTTGTTTCTGAACTTCCGCTCGGGGTTGATACCGTTGTTGGCGAACGGGGCGTCCGGATCTCCGGCGGGCAGCGGCAGCGGATCGGGATTGCCCGGGCGCTTTACCACAATCCGGAAATTTTGATCATGGATGAAGCCACCGCGGCCCTGGATAATACCACCGAAGAAATGCTGGTCAGGGCGATCGACCGGATGAAAAAGGACCGGACCATTATCATCATTGCGCACCGGCTCAGCACGGTTAAAAACTGTGACCGGCTCTATTTCATGGAAAACGGGAAAATCACGGCTTCCGGAAAATATGAAGAACTGATGTCAGCCTGTGACGCGTTCAGACAAATGGCAAAATAAACTAACCGTATAACCCTATTGACGGATTTCGATGTTCTCTATCGGCCGCAGGATTGTTCAATATACCAAAACCCGCTCATGGCAAAAGAAAATGATGGCGGTGTTCAGCAGTCTCGATGTCTGTCACGCGAATACCAACGGCTTACGGCTGATCCTCGGACCGGGAAGAAGCGGGACGTACTGGCTGAGCAGAGGGCTGGCAAAAACATCCGCTTCCATCGTTTTTCTCAACGAGCCGCTCCATCCGTTCAAAATCCGCTTGCCCTATGAAAGCAAATGGGATCATACCGCCGTTGCCTATGCCGGGCATCTGGATTCGAACCATCCGCTGATCCTGCTTTATCGGTTGCTGTCCCGGCCGGAGGGGCCCTGGCGGCGGTGTCTCCCGGACAAAATTATTGTCCGGGACGATCCGAAACCGAAATATACACTGATCAAGGAGGTGCATTCTTTGCTGGCGACCGAAGCCCTGCTGAACAGCCTGCACTGTCCGACCGTATTGATCACCCGAAATCCGCTTTATGTGGTGGACAGTCTCCTGGCCATTCGGGGACTTCGGGCCCCTATCTGGAGAACCGAATCGGCCTATGTGGTCCAGCCGGAATTTATGGAGAGGTTCGGGTTTACCGGCAAAAACAGAATCATCAAAACCTTTTCAAAATTTAAAGATCAGCCGAAGGACAAAAAAGGCGTTATCATTGCCAAAACCATGGCGGTGGCCATGATCAACAAAATGCTGGAACAGCTTGGAAAAGAGTACAAGAATGCGCTTCATATCCGTTACGAGGACTTGTGTGCGTCAGCCGTCAAAAGGTTTGAAACCCTGGCCGCATTTTTAACCCTGGAAAAGGGACCGGATTTCTATGATTTTATTAATCAATCTCAGGAGAATGAAAAGTGTCCGGCAGACCCGTATTCGGTTTTCAGGAATACCCGGGAACAGCCAAACCGGGCGTTCAAGTTTCTGAACCCGGAGGAAGTCAAGCTGGCCATGGATGTGCTGGACACGTGCAACCTTTTATAGGGAGAGACCATGACAATCGTACTCATGGAATGTTTTTCCCGCTCCGGGGGGACCCTTTTAAACCGGATCATCGGCAGCCTGCCAAATGTCGTGATGCTTTCGGAAGTGAATCCGCTCGGCGGCGGCTGGGGCGCACGGCGGGAACGCTCCTACACAACGCCAAAGAAACAGGCCTTACACTGGTACGGGATCGAACTGAAATCAAGCGGCTACCGGGAAAACATTCTGGAACTGAACCGTATCTGCCGGGAGAAAAACAAAACACTGGTGGTCCGGGACTGGCCCTACGTTAATTTTATGCCGCACCCTTTAAACCGTCAGCAGCCGCCCCACCGGCTGCTGGCCTATGAAGCGTTGCAAGATGACTGTGAACTCAAAACCTTTGCGCTGGTCCGGGACTGTATTGATATCTGGATATCCCAGGGGATGCCGGTACCGGCGGAAGATTATTTCCAGCGTTATTTAAAATATATTGAAGAAATAGTCCGTTATGGAATAAAACCGTTTAAATATGAAGACCTTTGTTTAAGGCCGTCGAAGACTCTTGTCGACATTTGCGCCCATACCGGACTGACCTATTCCGAGAGCTGGGAAAACTTTTTCAGATTCGGCAAGGTAAATGGGGACAATCAAAGTTTGACTCCGTCCCGGGGGGCGCAAAAAAACAGCCTGTATCTCCCCAAACGGCAACGCATCTCAAAGGATAAGATCAAGTGTCTCGAAAAAAGCGAAAGCCGGAAGAAAATCGGTCAGATGACCGGCTATCCGGAAAATTATCATAATGGTAATCTTGAGAACCTTTTTTTAAAGAAAATGAAAAACGCATCGTTATTTCTGTTTCAACAGGCAGTGAACTTCCTCAAAAAACAGCGAAAAATAGTTTATCCGTATCGGTATTTGGTCTACGGTGGTATCCATCCGACCGTAGCCATTGCCGCGAACACCGATCTGAAGTCCAAAGCCAACATTTTTCTGGAAAAAGATGTGAAGGTGAACCGGGGGGTGGTTATCTGGCCGGGTAAGGAAAAGGTGATTGTCGGTGAAAACACCGGTCTCAACCCCTATGTGGTCATATACGGTCGGGTGGTCCTGGGAAAAAACAACATGATTGCACCGCATGTGATGCTGGCCGGCGGGACACACCATTTTCATTCTACAGACAGACCCATGAAGCGCCAGGGCGGAAGTTCCATCGGAATTTATGTTGAAGATGATGTCTGGATCGGAGCCAACAGTGTTGTGGTGGACGGGATCACTATCGGCAAAGGGGCAATCGTTGCGGCGGGCAGTGTGGTAACCAGGGATGTCCGTCCTTATGATATCGTAGCAGGAAATCCGGCCACAAAAATCAGGAGCCGGAAAGACAGTGCTCAGCAGTAATCATAAAACAGCCGGTTTAATAATTTTATGTGTTTTGTCCCGGATTCGGTTTTAAATGGACGTTTGCAGCAAATACCCAAAATTTTACCATATCGGGCTGCCTAAAACAGGGACCACTACCCTGCAGACCATTTTGCGCAGAGACCCACGCGTTCACTGTATTGGCAGCCGGTATTTCAACACCCATCAATGGTGGACGGAAGATTACGAAGGGGAGACCGATGAAGGAAACATAATAGATATTGTCAGCGAAGAAAACATTGTTTTGCAAAGCGGCAATTTCGGTAAGCTGATCAATACCCTGTACCGGATCCAAAAGATCAGACCCGATGCACACATCATTTTAACGGTTCGAGAACAACGGAACCTTCTCTGCTCACGATACAAATTCAACATTCCTCAGGTTGTAGGGTTTTCTGAATCTTTTGAAGACTGGCTGAAATCGGGACAGGGAATGGACTATCTCAGCCTCTGTCTTTATGAAAATCTTTTCCGGACCATTAATTTGTATTTTCCTGAGGAACAGATCCATTTTTTGCTGTTTGAGGATTTGGAGATTTGTTCGGAGATCTTCTTTAATACTTTTTACAGTATTCTTGGACTTGATGTTCCTGATTGCAGGAGCAGGGTCAAAGAGAATGTTTCCCTCACCGATAGCGAACTGTATATTATTAAACAGTTCAACAGACTTAAGCTTTTTCGGGGCAGTTCTTTTTTGTCCCGCATGGAAGCGAAAATGTTTCGCTGTATGGCTAAACCGTTCAAAAATAAAAAAAGGAAAATGGATTGCTTCAAATGGGGCACATCCCTTTTATTTAAAAATATTGAGAAGGATTTTGCAGAAACAAACCGAAAACTTGTGGCCCGTGGCATTTTCAGCCGGAATAAACTGGCAGGTAGTGGATATCTTTTATGATGTTTAACGTCAAAGCCTTTATTTTCTAAATAAGCACATATTTCTCAATATGATTATTGTCAAAATCAGTGGCGGGTTCGGGAATCAACTGTTTCAATATGCAGCGGGGAAATCGCTGGCAGAACACCATTGTACCGAGCTTAAACTGGATTTAACCGCATATAATAAAACGCAAAAAAGAAAATATGAACTGGACCGACTCAATATTACCGCAACACCGGCAACAACAAAGGAAATAGATGTTTTTACCCTGGATAAATATCCGAACTGTGTTCGCTCCTTTATCGGTCGGCTTCAGGAAAGAAAACCTTATTATTTACGGAAGATTTATCAGGAACAGTACTTTTATTTTGATCCTAACTTTTTCAGGGCGCCGGCAAATGTGTATCTGGCCGGATACTGGCAAAGCGAGAAATATTTTAAAAATATTGATTCCGTGATTAGAAATGAATTTAAAATTGTTGTTCCGCCGAAAGGCAAAAATGTGGAAATGATCAATACCATTCAAAACGAAAATGCGGTCAGTCTTCATGTGCGGCGAGGAGATTATGCGGAAAATACCCGGACCCGGGATTTTCATGGTCTGTGCAGCATGGATTACTACCATCGCGCCTGTGAAAAACTGGGCCGGACGATTGCTGCGCCGCACTTTTTTGTCTTTTCAGATGACATGGCCTGGGTACGGGCGAATTTAAGGATCAGCGGTTCGGTTACTTTTGTCGGTCATAATAATATTGAAACCGCTTTTGAGGATTTTCGCTTAATGTGCCGTTGCAAATATCACATCCTTGCTAACAGCAGTTTCAGCTGGTGGGCGGCCTGGCTTTGTGAAAACAGGAAAAAAATCGTGATTGCCCCGCAAAAATGGTTTAACCATAACGACCTTGATACGAAAGACCTTTTTCCCGAGGGATGGTCAACAATTTAATGATAGGATCATGAAAACGGAAAACCCCCTTGTCACCGTATTGATGCCAGTTTATAACGGAGAAAAATTTCTTCGTGAAGCCATTGAAAGTATTCTCGATCAGACCTGTTCTGATTTTGAATTTTTGATCATTGATGACGGATCAAGTGATCAGAGCCGGGAAATTGTCTGCTGCTATGATAACAGCCGTATATTACTTTTTGAAAATGGAAACAACCGGAGGTTGGAAAGGGCCTTGAACAGGGGGGGGCTTTGTTTGGAAAAAAGACTTGAACTTTATTATACACCAAAGCACGATAGCTGGTTAAACATTACAGAAATTGAACGGAACGTTTTAACAAAACATTATTCTAATAGGCGGATAAACGTTCTTGAAAAAGGACAAGCTGAAACAAAAGCCTGGACGCATAACCCTAATAATAAAAACAAAAAATTGACTGGCAATTTAAGACCTGTGACACACGTGTTGAGTTAAAAAAATATATTTACGAATTCTACTGTCGGTCTGGCGGACAATAAAATTTGATAAAGCTAAGGATCTTGAAAAACAGATATTAAATTTCTGAATCCAATACAAATTTTTGTAGGTAAAAAAATGAAAAAAACCCCAGAAGACCTTGCAGTGTTTGGCGGACCATCCGCTTTTTCAAAAACCCTTCATGTGGGACAGCCAAACATAGGAAATCGTGACAGCCTGATCAACAGAATAAATCATATACTTGATCGGGGATGGCTGACCAATAACGGAAGTTTTGTTAAGGAGTTTGAATGTAAAGTTGCACAATCCTGTGGTGTAAAACACTGTATCGCCATGTGCAACGGAACTGTTGCGCTGGAGATCGCCGTTCGCGCGCTGGGCATGACCGGAGAGGTTATTGTTCCCTCATTTACATTTGTCGCGACGGCGCACTGTCTTCAGTGGCAGGAGATAACCCCGGTTTTTTGTGATATCAGCCCGGAGACGTATACCATTGATCCAGTCTGTATCGAAAGGCTGATTACGCCTCGAACCACCGGAATCATCGGTGTACACCTGTGGGGGAGGCCCTGTGAAACCGAAAGAATTGCAAGTATTGCAAAAAAACACGATTTAAAACTGCTCTTTGATGCTTCACACGCTTTTGGCTGTACCCATCAGCAAAAAAATATCGGCGGATTTGGCCATGCGGAAACATTCAGCTTTCATGCAACGAAATTTCTGAACACCTTTGAAGGCGGGGCCATAACAACAAATGATGACCGGCTTGCTGAAAAAATACGGTTGATGAAGAACTTTGGCTTCAAAGGCATGGACAAAGTTATTTATTTGGGAACAAATGGAAAAATGAATGAGGTTTGTGCGGCAATGGGAATTACTTCTCTGGAAAGCAGAGAAGAATTTATTAGTGCCAACCGTCAAAACTACCATAGGTACTGCTCAGAACTTTCAGGCCTTTCGGGAATCCGAGCAAGAACTTACGATGAGGACCAAAAAAATAATTTTCAGTATGTCGTTGTGGAAATAGACAAAAACAAGACAATTTTAAACCGGGATCAGTTTATGAAAATTCTTCATGCTGAAAATGTCCGGGCACGAAGATATTTCTATCCGGGCTGTCACAGGATGGAGCCATACCGTTCTTTCTATCCCAATGCCGGCCTGATGCTTCCTGAAACAGAAAAAGCTGCTGAAAAGGTTTTATGCCTGCCGACAGGCACAGCTGTTCTTCCGGAAGATGCGCAAAAGATCTGTCAAATCATACGTGTTGCCGTGGAAAACAGAGAACAAATATCAAAACGTTTAAAAACGGAGTAAATCGGTCATAAGTTCTTCGCAAATCATCGACAGCCTTTTAGGCAAGGAACATCAGAAGCTATAACGTTATTCGAGTTTGCAGCGGATTTATTCAAAGGACCGTTTTCAGATAACAAACATTAACAAAACAGGCCTGCTTATGAGACTGGCTATTATGCAGCCATATATTTTTCCTTATATCGGCTATTTTCACCTGATTCAGGCCAGCAGCTTATTCGTTTTTTACGATGACGTGCAGTACATTAAAAGTGGATGGATTAATCGTAATAGAATCTTCAATCAAGACACGGATCTTTTTTTTACGGTTCCTCTCTCAAAAGCCAGCAGCAATAAACTGATTAAAGAAATTGCACCTGCCTTTGATTTCAGGTGGATAAATAAATTCTATAAGCAGCTTGTCCTTAATTATAAACGGGCACCTTTTTTTAAAAGCGCTGTCGATTGGGTTATGTCTCCTTTTTATAAAGAATATGCGGACATCACCGATTTGGCCATTGCGTCTATCCTGGCAATCTATTCATATCTGGATATAGAATTTAATTATACAAAATCCTCAATTTGCTCACCGGAAACCAAGGGCACGGATAAGGCAGACCGGCTGATCCAAATTACGAAACATCTGGGATATGAGCATTACGTTAACGCGGCCGGGGGGAAAGAACTTTACTCGAAAGAATATTTTCTTAATCAAGGTGTTAATTTATCCTTTATCAAGAGTAATGCAATCAAATACAAACAGTATTCAGAATATTTTGTCCCGGGGTTATCGATAATAGACATCATCATGTTCAATGACAAAGAGACGACAATTAGGTTCATGGAGTCATATTGCCTGGAGTAATCCTTTTAAAACAGCGAGGTCTATATGACGGATCCAAGTAAATTCAAAAAAATAGCGGTTCACGGTGTTCCCCGTTCCGGAACATCATGGGTGGGAGAGATTCTGAACAGTTCGCCAAACACCGTTTACCGGTATCAACCGTTGTTTTCGTATGCACATAAAAATTATCTGAATAATATCTCTACCAAGGAAAATATTGATCAGTTCTTCAGAAGACTTCGCAACTGCAACGATGACTTTACAAACCAGGAAACAAGGCGCACGTCGGGTGATTTTCCTCAATTTAGAAAGGGCCAAATCACACATGTTATTTACAAAGAAGTGCGTTACATGAACATCCTGTTCAATCTAATGAAAAAAGCAGAAGATGTCCTTCTCCTTTCAATTATTAGAAATCCCCTGTCGGTTATTAATTCCTGGTTAAGAGCCCCTCGTGAATTTCGCCGCGATCTCGGGTGGTCAGAAAAAGAGGAGTGGCGCTATGCACCAAAAAAAAACCGCAATTGTCCGGAAGAATTTAACGGATATGAAAAATGGAAAGAGGCTGCAAACACCTTTTTGAAATTACAAAAGGCATATCCCCATCGTGTGTATATACTTAAATATTCTGATTTATTAATGCAACCGGCCGGGGAGACAAAAAAGATTTTTAATTTTCTGGGGCTTGAGTTTACCGAACAGACAAAGCGTTTTTTGCAGGACAGCACAACATGCAAAAGGGGAGATGCCTATGCAGTCTTTAGAAACAATCCAAGTGATGATAAATGGAAAACTGAATTGAACCCCGGGATAGTAAAAGAAATCCAGGCTGACCTGGAAGGCACGGTGCTTGAAATATTTATTTAACAAACCGCTGCAAAAGTGCATATTTTAAAATCTGATAAACTATGAAATAAATTAAAATATCAACATGTCCTCAAAAAAACTAAGTGTTTCCATAACAACCTATAATCACCGGGATTACATTGAACAGGCCCTGGACAGTGCCCTGATGCAGAAAACAAATTTCAATTATGAAATAATGGTTGGAGAGGATGACTCTTCAGATGGAACACGGGAGATCGTAAAAAAGTACAGGGCACAATGCCCGGATAAAATCCGCCTTTTCCTCAATGATAGAAAGGATGTCATTTATATCAATGGAAAAGCGACCGGCCGCTGGAATTTTATCAACAACCTGAAAAACGCCCAGGGTGAATATATTGCTTTGCTGGAAGGCGATGATTACTGGACAGATCCGCACAAGCTGCAGCGCCAGGTGGATTTTTTGGAAAGCCATCCGGAATTCTCAAGCTGTTTTCACTGGGTCGGCTGGCTTGACCAGGGCTCCGGTAAAATCGTAAATCCCAAATACGGCCCCAGCGTTATTCTTCCCCATTACACCATAGACGATTTGCTTCAATATGGTAATTTTGTTGCAACCTGCAGCGTCGTGTTTAGAAATTATATGCCGGATTATATTCCCGGCTGGTTTTACCACATACCGGTGGGGGATTTTCCGCTGCACATTTTAAATGCTCAGCGAGGCAAACTGGGACTGATTGACAGGCCCATGGCCATTTATAGAAGACATGAAGGCGGTATATATGGCAGCCAGACCCATTTGAATAATTGTAAAACATCGCTGCAAACCTACGCAATTATTGGAAAAAATTTGAATGTTCATAAACGGGTCTCTTACAGACTTGGCGTTCTCAACTGGAAGATCCAGCTGATAAATAATGCCAGACAGGGCAACTTACTAAAAACACTTTTTTGTGGATTACAGGCCTTGAACATTGCGCCGGGCCGAAGGAAAATAAATACTTTAATTGAGGTGCTGGTAATTTTGCTTCCGATACCAATCGGTACACGAATAAGAGCATTTATAACGCTGACCAAGCAAAAAATCAAAACGATCACCGGCCAGAACACTGTCTGAAAACGATAGACACATGAAAAGCATTTTTGCAAACTGAAAATATCATCTTGGGACATACAAATGCCAGGGCCAAAAGTTTCCATTGTTATCTGTACCTATAACCGCGGATACCTGCTGGCGGAGTCGATTCAGTCTCTTGGTCATCAGAGTGTTGATCCTTCCTGCTATGAAGTTATCATCGTCAATAACAACTCCACAGATAATACCAAAGACATTGTAAAAGATTTTACGGATAAATATGATAATTTTCGAATGGTTTTAGAATTAAAACAAGGTTTAAGCCATGCCCGCAACAGGGGATACCGGGAGGCGGCTTATGACTGGGTGGCTTACATGGATGATGACGCAAAAGCCTTTCCCAATTATGTTGAGAGAATACAGTTTGTTATCGACAATTATTCATTTGACTGTTTCGGCGGGGTGTACCTGCCGTGGTTTAAAAACAAAAAACCCAAATGGTATAAAGATACCTATCAGACCAACCGAAACGTCAAGCAGGTAATCGGAGAATTGGGCCCGGATGAATACTTTTCCGGTGGAAACTGTGTATTCAAAAGGGATCTGCTTATCAAAAGCAACGGATTCTGCACACAGATTGGAATGACAGGCGATGTCCCTGCCTACGGGGAAGAAACTTTGATGATCCGGGAGCTGCGAAAACTGAACTGCCGAATCGGGTTTGATCCTGAACTCAAGGTGAAGCATCATGTTGATCAATATAAACAAAATGTTCGATGGTTCTTCATCTCTGCTTACGCACACGGCCGGGACAGCTGGAAAGCATTCGGCATCAACGTATCTTTATTTCGAGTTGTCAAATCTCTGGGAAATGTGTTTTTGCTGCCAGTTGTCCGTTTCCCCGGGAATTCTTTTAAAGCTATTCGCGGAGATGGTTATTTGCAAAATTTTATCATAGATACCTTCTCGCCGTCGGCAGCCGCCTGGGGAGAGTTTGTCGAAGGAATACGGTTGTTGTTGAAAAGATAACCGTCTCTGGAAAATTTTACAGATGACGGAAAATCGTCAATTTAAGGAATATCATGTTGGAAAAATTCGTCCGGCTGATTCAAAGAGTGGCAAAAAACATTTGCCAGGAATTTGAATGCCGAAAATACATCAAAATGTCACGGCACAGCAGCCTTAATAATGCTTACGAAAGAATATACTTTTATCATATTCGAAAGGCGGCAGGGACAAGCCTGAATCACATGTTTTTATCTTCCGGGGGGGAACCGGGCGGAAAGGTGTATGCCCGACTGGTAAAGGCTTTTACCCGTCAAACCGTCAGCAACGGTCTTGTCTTTGCAGGGTGGGACAAAAAACTTATCGAGAAGGGAAACTATTATTACGCCTTCTCACATTTGCCTTTTCACAGGGTCAGGCTTCCGAAAAACACTTTTTCCTTCACCTGCTTGAGAGATCCGGTCTCCCGGGTGTTGTCCCATTACAAAATGCTGGAACAATGCCGCCAGAGCCTTTCGCCGCCGTTGTGGTTCAATAAAGAAAAAATGTGGCTGGGTAATACCTTTAATGATTTCCTGGACAAGGTTCCGAAGGTGCACCTTTTAACTCAGCTGTTTATGTTTTCAAAGGAATATGACATCGAGGAGGCTTTCGACAGAATAATGGGATGTACCTGCTTTATATTTACGGAAAAGTTTGATCAGGGCGTTCAGCTTCTTTCTTCCAGAACCGGCTGCACCCTGGAACCGATTCATACCCGTAAAGCTTCATTTAATTTCAAGCTGGAGGAAATAGAGATGGAACGCTTACGTGCGCTGCTGGAACCGGAATATCAGTTGTATAATAGACTGAAAAAAACTTCCCCGAAAACAGCTGATTCGGTATAACGGCAGTCTGGAAATATTTGTATAAAACAAGACATTTTAATGTAATTAAGAGGTTTGTGTGATGTTTCGTGTCATCAGTTTCCGTCCAGGGGTCATCGGTAACGATACGGCTTTCGAATGCATGGCTTTAATCTATAAAACCCTTCAAAAAAAATACGGTTACAAGTTTACCATTGTAAAATCACAACAGGATGATTATCACGATTTTGATTTAGAAATTGTTTCCGTTTCGGGAAAAATCTGGAAGCCTTTGCCGGACATGCCTTTTTTCCCCTATGCCTTTGCGCGGCGAAAAATACTTGAACCGCTCTTTAAAAATCATGATGTCATTTTGACGGTTGATCCGACCCGGTATTACCAGGGGTTGATTGCCATTCGCTATGGGCACCGGATGGGCCTGCCGGTATTCTTCGATGCCTCGCTGACCCTGCTGGGCCAGAACATGGGCATTTTCTGGAAATTCTTCCGGCCCATTATAAAAAAAGCCCTTTACCAAAGCACCGGGATTATTGTCACCGTTCCCAAATGTATCGAACGCTTCAACGATCTTCGTCTTTTTAATGGCAGCATTGCTCCCAAATTTAATATTATGGGACATCCGGTGGATACGACAGTTTTCAAGCCCAAACCGAAACGGTCTGAGCAGGACGGAATCCTGCGGATCCTGGCGGTTTCGCGCCTGGTACCGGAAAAGGGGTTTCTCTATATTCTGGAGGCGATGGATCCCCTGTTAAAAGAAAATAAAAGATGTGTTTTTCAGATCTTAGGTTCAGGCCCGATGAAAGGGCTGCTGGAAAAAGAGATTAGAGAAAGACACCTTGACCGGCAGGTGGAATTTATCAAGCCGGTACCGCATGCCGAGCTTCCCGAAGTCTTGGGTTCCGCAGATGTTTTTGTCAGCCACATGGTTCCGGATTCCCGTGCAGAAGAGGCTTTTGGTGCTGTAAACCTGGAAGCCATGGCCTGTGGACTTCCATCAGTATTGAGCCGGGTGGGTGGGATCCCCTATGCTGTCCGTGAAGATGGGGTGGCCGTTCCGGTGGAACCCAGAAATATTATAGACCTGAGACGGTCTCTTAAGAACCTGATAGTAAGTGAACAACAACGAAAAGAAATTGGAGAAAAGGCCCGAGCCTATGTCCATAAATATTATGGAATTGATCCGATAGCGGAAAAATATCACAAGATGCTGGAAAGCAGCAGCGTACATAAATGAAAGTACTTCACCTGAATGTATCCGATCTATATGGCGGGGCTTCGCGGGCGGCATACCGTCTCCACACCGGTCTGAAAAATACAGGGGTCGATTCAAAAATGCTGGTACAGTTCAAGCAGAGTAAAGATCCAGATGTTTATGGCGCATTCCTGTCTGGATTTTTTCCAAAGACACTTCGCTTTATTGACCGAATTCCCGTCTTTTTTAAATTGAAAAGGGTGGAAACAACCTTTCATCTGCAATGGGTTCCGGATTTTATCACAAAACAGATCAATATTTACAATCCTGACATTATTCACCTGCACTGGATCTGCGGCGGGTTTGTCCGAATCGAGTCTTTTGCTCAGTTTCAAAGACCCATTGTGTGGACCCTGCATGACAAATGGGCGTTTACCGGGGGGTGTCATCTTTCCGGGGATTGCAGAAAATATGAGGGGGAATGTGGAACTTGTCCGCAGCTGAACAGTACCCATGAAAATGATCTTTCAAGAAAAACCATAAATAGAAAAATCAATGCCTGGAAAGAAGTTTCGCTCAACATTGTAACGCCAAGCCGGTGGCTTGAGACCTGTGCGAAACGGTCTACAGTTTTGAAAAGGAAAAATATAATCAATATACCGAACGGGATAGACATTTCTCTTTTTATGCCGGAAGATAAAGTTTTAGCGAGAAAAAGGCTGGGGTTGCCATTGAATAAAAAGCTTATTCTTTTTGGGGGTATCTCTGCGACCGACAATAAGCTGAAAGGATTCCAACATCTGACACATGCGCTGAAAACACTTGGCAGGAATATGCCTGGAGAAAAACCGGAATTGATTACTTTTGGTTCATCCGAAAGAGAGACGGGAGTTTTGTCCGGGGTTAATATGCATTCTTTTGGAAATATCGATTCGGACAAAATGCTTTCCCGCCTTTACTCGGCCTGTGATGTTTTTATTGCGCCGTCAAAAGAGGACAACCTTCCGAATACGGTGATGGAGTCAATTTCCTGCGGAACACCGTGCGTTGCCTTTGATATCGGTGGCATGAAGGATATGATTACCCATCAAAAAAACGGTTATCTGGCAAAACCTTTTGATGTTCACGATTTGGCAAAGGGAATTCTCTGGGCCATTGCATCTGAGGATTGCTGGAAAAATCTTTCCCGCAAGGCAAGGGAAAAAGCTGTCGAGAAATTTGCGGTTGAAAAAGTTGCCAAACAGTACACAGACCTGTACCGTAAAATCAAGAAAAACAGCTAACAAAATATGAATCCATTTTTTACCATCATTACCGCTTCCCTGAACCGGGGGCCGCTCATTCAAAAGACACTTGACTCTGTTCGGAACCAGACCTTCAAGGACCTGGAGCATCTCGTGATTGACGGCGGATCCACGGACAATACCCTTGAATTTCTCAATGCCTTTGCCGGTACCTATCCGCTGGCCTTTTTCTCAGAACCGGACCAGGGCATTGCCGATGCCCTGAACAAGGGGCTAAAACATGCCCGGGGGAACTATGTGCTGGTGCTTCAGGCCGATGACGGCTTTTCGGACTTTCATGTTCTGGAGAATGTTCATGCGCTTTTAAACGATCAGGCGGCGGACATTTATGCCTTTCCGGTCATGATGCACCATCCGGAAAAAGGGAAAATAAAGCTGAAGCCGATCCGGCTGAAAGGATGGAACCGTTTCAAGTTTATCTTTCTGCACCAGGGAACCTTTGTTCACCGGCGGATGTTTGAAAAAATCGGCCATTTCAATACGGATTATAAAATCGCCATGGATTATGATTTTTTTTACCGGGCTCTCACGATTAACCCGGTAATACGGTTCGGCCGGTTTCCGGTTGCGGAAATGTCGGGCGAAGGGATTGGCACCTGTCACAGTTATCTGCCTGAAAGGCTCAAAGAAGAAGAGAAAGTCCAAAAAGGGAATGAAAAAACTATTGGATGGCGATGCCTACAGGCATTTTTTCGGTGTCTGTATGTCCCCTATAAACAGCTAAAAAAATAGCTATGTAAACAGAATTTGGGCTGTTACCAGTTTATCGTTCGCTGAAAAGGCGTCTGAAAACAAATTAAAATAAACAAACTGTAATGATGAATATTTTATGGCTTATCAAACGCAGAACCATGGGACAGGATGTTATCAGCCAGAAATATGGGCGTTACTATTACCTCCCTGTAGGGCTTGCCGGCCAGGGTCATAGGGTAACCGTTCTGGCGCTGGATTACAAAAATACACACTCTGAATGTAAAACCTTTTCCGGTGTTACCTGGTATTCGGAAGGGAACTTGATTTCAGGGCTTTTTAGTTATGTTGGGAAAGCGCGCGAATTAATCCTTACTGAAAAACCGGACTGGATTATCGGTGCGACAGATATGCACTTTTCAATCCTAGCCGACCTGCTTGGAAAACATTACAATATTCCGGTTGCCCATGATATTTATGATGATTTTGAAACATTTTCTTCCGGCCGTCGGTTTAGGCTGAACAGGCTGTTTTACCATGCATTGAATCGTTCACGACTGGTTGTTTCGTTTCACCGAAAGCTTTCAGACTATCTGCAGCGAAGAGCATCGAAACCGAGACATGCAGTGGTAACAAACTGTGCCGACGCTTCAGTGTTTTATCCAATGGATCGGCTGGCGTGCCGAAACCGTCTGGGTTTGCCGGAAGATATTCCGATTATCGGTTATTTTGGTGCGATGCAGTCGAAGAAGGGCATGGATGTGTTGTGGAAGGCCTTTGAACGGATGCGTGTAAAAGAGCCGGATACTCTGATGGTGGTTGCCGGCAAGGCAGATAAAAATATTCATCTGGATAGAGAAGGTGTTCTGTATCGGGGCTTTCTGCCGCATGATCAAATTCCGTATTATATAAATGCATGTAATATGGTCGTGATCATATGCTATAAAACGCTAAATGATCTGAAACACAGCATGCCGCTGAAAAGTTATGAATATATGGCTTGCTCCATTCCCTTTGTTGCTCCTGATGTTGGCGCTCTTCCGAACGAAAAAGGTATTGCCGGCGAAATGCTTTACAAACCCAATGATGTTAAGGCGCTGACGCAGGCGCTGCTCAATCATCTCCACCGTGAAAGACAGGATTACCCGAAGCAGGTTACCTGGACAGAAGCTGCTGCACATCTGGCGGAAACACTAGTGAAAGCGGCCCCCGGTGGGAAACAATGAAATGAGAGCGACAAAAAAATATAAACAGTATGCTGAAAAAGTTCATCCAGAAAAATAAAATTTATTCTCTTTTTAAATCCTTTCTACCGAAGGATACAACTGTCAGCACCGATGCTTCCTTTTATGCCAAAAAAGATCCTGTGCTCAGAACGGGTAAGCCAAAGGTTCTGGATCTGGGTTGCGGTGCGGGTAATTCAATCGATCTTTTTAAAAGTATCAATCCCGGTATCTGCTGGTTTGGTGTAGATGTTGCGACCTCACCGGAAGGAAAAGACCGCAGGCGGTCGGACGGAAAATTTGAGACCTTTGACGGAATGCACCTGCCCTATTCAGACAATTATTTCGATCTGATCTATTCTCAACAGGTTTTCGAACATGTTCGTTATCCGGATGCATTATTTCAGGAGGTTGTCCGCGTGTTGAAGCCCGGTCATTATTTTACCGGTTCGGTTTCCTATCTCGAGCCCTACCATTCCTTCAGTATTTATAATTTTACACCTTACGGTTTGATGGTTTCTTTAAAAGATGCCGGCTTTGAAATAAAGGAACTGCGGCCGGGGATTGACGGGCCGACGCTTATCTTGAGACAGATGCTGAATGCGCCCGAGAAACTGGAGCGGTTGTATCACAAGCTGTCTCTGTTTAATGCCGTTGTGAATGTGACCGGTTTTCTGTTTCGATTGACCCCCCGGGAAAGAAATTTTTTAAAACTGCAGTTTGCCGGGAAAATTTGTTTCCTGGTTCAAAAAAAAGGCAGGGGCAATTTCGCCGGGAACCCCGTGCCGGCAGATTAACGCATCAGTTCTGTTTTGACAGCGGCACCGATTTTTTCAAGGGTATACGGTTTTCGAATATATGTGCCGGCACCCAGCTGCCGGGCATTTTGGACCTGCGTGGTTTCAGAATATCCGCTGGCAATGATCGCTTTCTGGCCCGGGCGGATCTCCAATATTTTTTTATAGGTTTCAAAGCCATCCATTCCCGGGTCCATGATCATGTCGAGGATGATCAGGTCCGGCTTTGTCCCGCCGGCCATCTGGACGGCCTCTTCGCCACTGGCGGCAGTGCAAACATGATAATTCAGTCTCCGGAGAAGGGCCGAGGCTATTTCTCTTTGGGCCTCAACATCATCCACCACAAGAATGGTTTCAGCGTTACCCGAATATTCTTCAATTGAAAATTCGGTTTCCGTGTCCCGGCGTTCTTTTCGCGTTACCGGGAAGTAAAGATAAAACCGGGTGCCTCTGTTTTTTTGACTTTCCACATCAATGTATCCGTTCTGGTCTTTGACCGATCCCCAGACAACTGCCATTCCCAGACCGGTGCCATTCCGCCCCATAATTTTTTTGGTATAGAAAGGCTCAAAGATTTTTTTCCGGTCTTCCGGTGAGATACCGATACCGCTGTCTTCGACCGTCAGAACTGCATAATCACCTTCACGGACATGATCATACCCTTTGACCGGTTTGTCCAGGTATCTGTTCTCGGTACTGATGCGGATGATCCCTTCTTCCGGTATGGCCTGAACCGCGTTGAGGACCAGGTTGGTCAGGATCTTTGACAGATGAACAACCGAACCGATTATATTCAGAAGGTTATCATCCAATACGGTTTCTATTTTAACTCGCGGATATTTTTCCTTGAGTTCCAGATGTTCTCGGCTCTCCAGATAATTTTTTATAATCAGGTTCAGGTTGACAATTTCCTTTTCCTGGATACCCCTTCTGGCCAGGGCCAGCAGATCCTGAACCACGGCTGCGGCCCTTTCTCCGGAATCTTTAATTGCCGTTATTGCCGGTCGGAGCGAACTGTCCCGGGGCAGATCATCGAGAATCAGATCCGGATAGCCCACAATGGCACCCAGAATATTGTTCAGGTCATGGGCAACCCCGCCGGCCAGCACACCAACGGTTTCCATGGTTTCTGCATGTTTCAGCTGTTGTTCCAAACTTGTTTTTTCTTCTTCCGCCTGCTTCTGGCCGGTGATGTCCCGGACAACGCCAAGCATGCGAGACGCATTCCCGTTGTCATTCCGGATGGCATTTCCCAGTGCGGAAATCCAGTGTACAGATCCGTCCTCCCAGATCACCCGGTATTCCACCGACAGTTCCCGACCGGTTCGAAGGCAATCTTTGATCGATTTTAAAACTTTTTTCAGGTCTGCCGGATGGACCAGCGCCCGGAATGTCCTTGAGCTGGTGCCGAGGGTACCCTCAGGGTAACCCAAAATTTTTTCAGCACCGTCCGACCAGTGGACTTTATTATTTTCAACATCCCAGTCCCAGGTTCCCAGTTCGGCCAGGCGCTGGGACAGCGCGTACCGTTCCTCGCTTTCCCGAAGGGCGTTTTCTGCGGTAAGCCGTCGCTGTTCCACCCGAAATCCCTGAATCACAATGTAGGTGGAAAGCAGCAGAACAATAAAAACAATTCCCCCGCTGGCCCAGAGCAGTTTTTCCAGCACAGCAATAATGTCCCGGCGCACATCCTCGACATAGATACCGGTTCCGATAATCCAGCCCCAGGGGTTGAACCCTTTCACATAGGATATTTTGGGAACAATTCGCTCAGGGTCGTCTTTCCATTGCCACATGTAATCCACATACCCGGCGCCGTTTTTTTGAACCACCTTTACAAACTCTACAAACAAATGTTTTCCCTTGGGGTCGGCAAAGCCGGAAACATCTTTTCCTTCCAGATCTCGACGATACGGATGCATGATCATTTTCGGGGACATGTCGTTTATCCAGAAATAGTCCTTGTTTTCCGGTCCGTAACGCATTTCTCGAATCCGTTTCGCGGCCCTTTTTTGTGCCACTTTCAGCGGCAGGATACCATTTTTGACATTCCGGTCATATTCGGACAAAAGACTCCAGACGCTGTTGGTCAACTCTGAAATCATCTCCCGTTTCTGGTTTTTTAACTGGCTTTCCATGGTGGGAAGGACGATGAAGAAAATAGTCACAGCAAAAAGCAGTGCGGTCAGAATTGCCGGTAGGACGATCCGGAAAAAATTTCCGGACAGGAGGGGATTGAAAAACTTTTTAGTTTTGTTCACGCCTATGTCTAAATAATGTTTATGGGGAAGGAGAATTAAATATACATCATATTTGTGACATATTTGTGGCTAAAGTCAAATACGGTTGGTGCTTTTGAAAATATTAGAGCAATTCACAAAAAGCTATAGCCAATAAAGTAATGACCGATAATAATGGTCATGAAAACAATATCAATGGATTTACGAAAAAGAATAGTAGAGGCATACGATGCAAAGGAGGGGACCCGAC
>Ga0272441_10001865_pt1 | contig 44125 bp, 72 predicted proteins | sample SSMProp6N_FD_193582 | JGI IMG/M metagenome (GOLD analysis project Ga0272441, IMG submission 193582) | Marine sediment archaeal communities from Little Sippewissett salt marsh, Falmouth, MA, United States - SSM-Prop-6N | ecosystem: Environmental > Aquatic > Marine > Wetlands > Sediment ...
GGATTTGGGTTGTCGCCCCACAAAAACGAGGGTTCGAATCCCTCTATGACCGCAAATTTCGATTCCGTAGTATAATGGCTAGTATTCCGCACTGTCTATGCGGGGGAGGGGTTCGAATCCCACGGGGTCGGCAAACATTTAATTTATTGACATATTCTATATTTTTTTCGAACACATAAGTATTTATTAATAAAAATTGTTATATGAAAAAAATTGAGGAAAAAATATTAAAAAATGCGGTATTAAATGCAAAAAATTTAACACATGTAATGTTAAATTTAAAACGTGCAAATTCATCTGCAGGTAGAAAAATAGTGATTAAATATATTAATTATTATAATATAGATACATCACATTTTGAAACAACAAGTGAAAGATTTGAGAGGGTATTAAGACCATATTTGAAATATGTACACAGAAAACCAAATAGTGAGATTTTTGTTGAAAATAGTACATATTTAAATGGATATAATTTAAAAAAAAGATTATATGAGGAAGGTTTAAAAGAACGTAAATGTGAAAAATGTGGACAGGATGAAAATTGGCACGGTGAACATATGAGTTTAATACTTGACCATATTAACGGTATACATAATGATAATCGTTTAGAAAATCTCAGGATTGTATGTCCAAATTGTAATGCAACATTATCTACACATTGTAAAGGTGCTAAAGGATTAATTGTTAAAAATAAAGAAAAAATAACAATAAAAAAAAATAGAACAACAATTAAAAAAACAAAAGATAAACAATTAATTTCATTAAAACAACGTAAAGTTAAACGTCCATCATACGAACAACTATTAAGTGAGATTAAAGAATTGGGTTATTCGGGTACAGGTAGAAAATATGGTGTTAGTGACAATGCAATAAGAAAATGGGTTAAATTTTATGTTAAACATAAATAAAAATGCTGCCGTCTTCTAATGGTTTAGGAATTTTCCCCTTCAAGGAACAAAATGTGAGTTCGAATCTCATCGGCAGTACAAATTTTTATATTAGGTTCTCTACAGATTTTAAAGTATTTATTAGTAAAGTATATTATGGAAAATCTTTATATTGAAAGTACTTTAAATACACCATCAATTAAAATTGATGTATTTGAAAAAACCTTTGAAATCACAGGTGTTTCATTACCCGAAAATGCGTTTGATTTTTATGATTCGTTAATGAATCATATTGATAATATTAATTTAAATGAATTCGACTTAATATTTGATTTACAGTATAGTAATTCGTCTTCAACAAAAAATATTTTATTATTAATAAAAAAATGTGTTGATTTATATAAAGACGTTAACATTATTTGGAAATATGAAGATGATGATGACAATATTAAAGAAATGGGTGAAGATTTACAAGATGCTATTAAACAATCATTCAATTTTATAGTAAAACAATAAGTTATGAGAACAATTAAAATTGATAGCACAATAAATACACCAGAAATTGTGTTCGATATAACAAAAAAAACAATAATGCTTCAAGGTAATTCATTACCCGAATATGGTGGTACATTCTATGATGATATTGAAAAACATTTACGTTATTTTTTATCGTATGTTAATAATGATTTGACAATCATATTTAATTTAACATATATGAATACAACATCAAATAAACGAGTTTTAGAACTATTCAAAATATGTAAAAATAGCGTTAATAACATAAAAATTATTTGGAAATATTCTGAGGATGATGAGATGATGAAGGAAGAGGGTGAAATTTTTGAAAAAATTTTAGAATTAAAATTTGAATATATTCCCATTACCGTTTAATTACAATGCTCCCATCGTCTAATTGGTTAGGACATCACCCTTTCACGGTGAAGATTACGGGTTCGAGTCCCGTTGGGAGTACAATTTTATTAGTTTTATTGCATTTTTCAAGTGAATAAACTATTTTTGTTAAAAATTTAAAAATGAAAATAGTTGTATTAGGTAATGGACTTCTGGGTTCAGAAATAATCAAACAAACAAGTTGGGATTATCTATCATCAGATAAAGATGGTATTGATGCTAATGATTTTATTGGTACATTCATAAAACTACTTTCAAATTATGATACTATCTTTAATTGTATTGGGTATACTAATACATATGATAAGGAAAGACAAAATCACTGGAATATTAACTATAAATTTGTTACTGAATTAGTTGATTATTGTAGTAGACAAAATAAAAAATTAATTCATGTTTCAACAGATTATATCTACACTAATAGTACTGGTAACAATACCGAACGAGATATACCAGTACATCAAGAAACATGGTATTCATATTGTAAATTACTTTCTGATGCGTATGTTCAATTAAGGTCAGATAATTATTTAATGTTTAGATGTAGTTTTAAACCCAAACCGTTTCCATATGAAAAAGCGTATGGTAATGTTAAAGGTAATTTTGACTATGTTGATGTAATTGCAAAGCAAATGGTTGATTTAATTAATGAAAACAGAACTGGTATTTGGAATATTGGTACTGAATTTAAATCAGCATACGATTTAGCAATACGTACAAAACCAGATGTTGGTTATTATCACAATGAGTTATTACCAATAATTGAAATGGATTTAAGTAAATTTAATACTAGAAACAATGGAAGAGATTGAAATGTATAAGAACAAAATTGTCGAATTGAAAAAAGAAAATGATAAACTAAGTGATGAATTACTAATAGTTAAATCAGCATTAAAATTTTCAAAAGAAAATGTGTTATTAGATTTTATCAGAACACTTTATCGTGAAATTAATGAAGAAATTAACGAAAAAGAAAGTCCAATTGGTAGAGAAAAATTGCTAAGAAACATTAAATCTTATCTACAAAAATTCGCAAAAGATAATAAATTAAGTTTATAAAAACATGAACATTAAAATATTAGATGATTTTATTCAAGAAAACGGTACTCCTGAACAAATTAAAGCATACCAAGAATACTGTAAAAAACTTGATAATGCACCAGCACCTGCATCATTCATAATAACAAGTGCTGAAGTTGCCAAAGCATTAACCAATGCATTGGATAATAATAAATAAGTTCCCTTAACTCAGATGGTCAAGAGTGCCACCCTTACAAGGTGGAAGCGTATAGTATAACGCAGGTTCGAATCCTGCAGGGAACACAAATGCCTTTAATCTGAGTAAATGTCTGAAATGAAGCCAGAGTAACTAATAACCTAAAGTGAAGGGGTTTCATGATTAAAGGTAACAATGAAAAGTTGGTCACTTAGTAGTTGTTGAATATAATAGTGTAAGGACGGGAGCACACCTGCGGGAAGCAGGAGGACGAGAGGTTCGAATCCGAGATATTCCAAACAGGGGATTGGTGTAATGGCAGCGCATTAGGCTTACATCCTAAGTGAAGTAGTTCGATTCTACTATCCCCTACAAAATTATAAGGTCAGTACCTTATAATTATACAATATAAGGTCACAGACTTATATCGGTTAATTGCCAATATCGTATTAAAACACGATAATACACCAATATCGGTTCTGTGACCGATAATTTAATGCCAATGTAGCCGAATTGGAATAGGCAACTGTCTAAGAAGCAGAAATTTGTGGGTTCGAATCCCACCATTGGTACTAAATGTCTGGAATCTCCAGACAAAAAATGCCAATGTAGCCGAATTGGAATAGGCAACAGGTTTAGACCCTGAAATTTGTGAGTTCGAATCTCACCATTGGTACAATGTCTGGAAATTCCAGATAAGAATTGTTTGTATTATAAAATTGTTTCAAATCTATTTTTTATTATTTCAAATGTTTCATCGATTGTTTGATTTTCATTATTAATTACAAGCCATGCATTAGGCATGTCTTCGAAAGGTGAATCAATACCTGTAAAATTTTTAATTTTACCTTGTCTTGCTTCTAAATATAAACCCTTAACATCCCTTGTTTCACATACATTTAATGGAGTTGAAAGGTGAATAAATTTAACATTTGGAATTATTTTAGATATAATGTTTCGAGTATCATTTGTGGGGGTAATAAACGTTGCTATTACAATTATATTATTGTCATTCAAAATCTTAGCAACTTCTGCTGCTCTTCTTAGGTTCTCGTTTCTATCACCAATTGAAAAACCCAAATCAAAGTTTAATCCTTTACGTAAAATATCACCATCTAATAGATAGATATTTTTATTTTTATAATACTCAACAATTTTTTTTCCTAGTGTTGTTTTACCAGAACCTGATAAACCATTAAACCAAATCGTCATACACATTTTTTTTATAATAAATACATGCAAATCAATTTAAATATGGGGTCGTAGCATAATTGGCTAATGCACCTGCCTTGCACGCAGGATACTGAGGGTTCGAGTCCCTTCGACTCCACTGCAACGGTTCGCACTACACGGTGATTAACGAGGAAGTGCATTTTTTGGGGCAGTAACTCAACGGCTGAGTGCTTGACTTGCAATCAAGTGTATGCGGGTTCGAATCCCGTCTGTTCCACAACATGGCACTGTACTCTAATTGGTAACGGGAGCAGATTTAAAACCTGTATAATGTGAGTTCGAATCTCACCAGTGCTACAATTTTGTCTGGAGATTCCAGACGAAGTATTTATAATAAAATTTATAAATATGGAATACTTAATTTATTTTTATTTTGCAATGCTTGCAATTTTTTACACATATGTTGGTTATATATGGGTAAAATATGGGATATTACCATCAATATCTGATAGTTGGTATCACTTACCTGAAAAACAAAGACAATTATTCACACTATTTTGTTGGGGATTTGCATTACCTGCTGCAATAATTGGTTTTACAATCAGTGAAGGTAATCCTTTTCAATTCTTAATGTTATTTGCTGCTGGTGGTATTATGTTTGTTGGTGCAGCACCCGATTTTAAGAAAGAAGATGGTATGGATAGAAAAGTTCATTACATAGCAGCACTTACTGGTGTGATAGCAAATACTTTATATCTGTTTTTAGTTTTTCCAAAGTACTGGATTTTTCCAACAATTTTTGTTTTGGGTTCATTAACATTATATGCATTAAAACGTAAAGTTGAAGAAATTTGGTGGATTGAAATACTTTCATTTACAAGTTTTGCAATTGTTACGGGAATTATAGTAAATAAATTATTGATGTTAATTTAATATACGCAAGTGGCAGAGTGGTCGATTGCGCTGGTCTCCAAAACCAGTAGAGAAATCTCACGTGGGTTCGAATCCTACCTTGCGTGCTTTTTTTGTAACATTTCTTGTTTATTTACGTATAATAAATTAAATTTGTAGTGTTATGTATATTATAAGTAAGAAAAAAGATTATTACGATGGTGTTGCTGGTACTGTTGGTATTGATAAGACCATTATATTTAGTCGTGAAACAATAGAAATTGATGATAATAAAAAATTTCCTGATTTTATTAATTCGAATAAAAGAAATTGGAAAGAATTAAGAGAATATCCAATTTCTAGTCTTGGGTATTATCATATTAATAATGAGTTTTGTAAAAAATATGATGATTATAGTTACTTCATAATTGGTTTTTGTGGAAAACTATATGTAGGTTGGAAATTATATAAAATGGTGGAAAATAATTTAGTAACGACAATTACATATGATAGTGAATTTATGTTATCAATATTAAAACCACGAGGTTTTAATTTAAGTAATGGTTTACTTGATGATATTAAATTCATTGAAAATCATGTTGTTCTTGATGTATTTAGAAAATATAATTCACCAATTTTTGTATATGATAATGATTTTGAAAGAACATCAATTGGTAAATATAGACACAGAAAAAATGAAGTTTTTATTGTAAATCCAATATTAATTAGTTATGAATTCTATAAAGTATTTGATAGTTTTCAAGCATTTCAAGAAATATCAATGTTTATTAGCGGTGTTTTAGGAAATAAAGAAAAAGAAATTATTCAAGTAAGTGATAAAAATAAAATTGAGCAACACGGATTTGATTATAAATGGAGTTTTAGAAAAGAAAAACAATAGTTCTTTTAAATATTGGGGCATACAGGTATTGATTGCAATGTAGAGAGATTTGTAAGCAGGTAGTGATTGAACACTCACTATAATAAGATTCAAAACAATAAAAGCAGAAGACATAATGTCAATTCCAACTTCCTTAACTAAAGGAAAAAGCGTATTTGCTAAGAATACTGAACTTGCATTTGCAGCGTAGGAATAAAGTAAAACAGTAAAAACAACCAACTCATTCAAAGTTTGTTTGTTCTTAGGAAATGTAAGGTTGCTAAATAAAATGTAAAAAACAACTATTTTGTTGGCTTAGAAAAACCAAATAAACCTGTAGAAAGCATGTTAATCACTGGCAAGACTTGGGTTCGATTCCCAAATGCTCCACAAATGCGAGGACGAATAAAACTTAATGACCGTCTGCAGACAAAGTTAATTGGATTTCATGGTGAAGATTAACAAAGGATTGATATGGTAGTTGAGGTTCGAGTCCTTTTTCAATCACATTAAGAAAGTCCTCGCACCCTAAAATTTTTAATTATGGAATTAAAAGATTTTGATATTAATGAAGAAAGCGTTAATGAATTCATTAATGAATTAAGAGAACGTGATGGTGTTCAAGAAAATCGTTTTTTAAAATTCGAAAAATATTTAGAAAACAATGATTTTGATAAACTAATGTATCGAATAATTCTTGAACATGGTGAAGATTGGCGTGATAAATGTTATCATAATGGTTGTGAACCGTTTCCAAACAATAAGTTATCATTTATCTTGAACTATATTGAAGATAGATGTAAGACGATTAAAGTAAAAAAATTGAAAATTGATTACCCTAATGAAATTAGAGAATTTAAGGGTTACTATTTTCAAATAATTTACGGTCAGGGAGTAATAACCAGAATTTATAATAAAAATGATTTAAGGTTAATGCTTCAGGTATAGTAATGGCGAAGTGGTGAAATTGGCAGACACGCTGGACTTAAAATCCAGTGGACAGTAATGTTCGTGCGGGTTCAAGTCCCGCCTTCGCTACAAAATTTTTAATATGGCAAATAAAGTACTTGTTGAGAAATGCAATGATATTATTGATTCATTAATTGCTGTTGATTTTCGTGATGAAGCAAAAGAAATCATGAAATTAACAACGAATAAACATCGTAATGATTTCATAAAATATTTTAAGTTAGACCAAGGAAATATATGTTGTTTAGTAATTGATACTGCAAAACGTGATTTGATTAATAACGGTGTTGTATTTGAAAATAACGGTAATGCATTTGGAAATCCATTGATATGAAAACAAAGAATGACGATGATTGCAGGTGTGGTAGACCTGTTAAAATAACAGAAAGGAAAAAATTACTACCGAAGAAAAAAATAAAGAAAACCCCCAAGTGATGTAACTTAGGAAAACGTGTTCGGCTCAAACCCGAAATTTTGTGGGTTCGAATCCCACCTTGGGGACTAAATAGTATTTATAAATAAAATTAGTAATCATGAAAGAAAAATTTAAAGTCTTGTAACGCAACTCTAATGGTGCGTTTACAAGAAAATGAAAGTAAAAAAAGTTGTAGACCAAACCACAAATCGTGGTGAATTTAATCGTGCTTACAAAGAATACCTTGAAAGAAAAGGTAAAATTCATTGTTCCTATTGTGGGTATCATCGTGGTGAAAATTTTACCGAAAAATGGTACGGTGGATACAAGGTGGAAAATATTGATAAAATTGAAATCCGTTATCCTAATTGGAAACTTGTATCTAAAAATTGTAAACAATGGATGAAAAAATCTATCAGTATTAGCGAAGAAAAATGTCGCTGGAATAATGATAGAACTTATGTTGAGATTAAATTCTCAACATAATTTGGCGACATCGTTCAACGGTAGGACACCTCTCTCATAAGGAGTAAATACGAGTTCGATTCTCGTTGTCGCTACAAATAAAAACCCTCGAATTCGAGGGTTTTAAAAATTCCAACATGTTAAAATTTAACACTACAAGTATTTGTTTTAAAATCAAAAATTAGTTCACTGATATATAATGAACCACCCTTAATTAGATTTGCTCCCTCAATTACGAATTTCCAATCAATTTCTTGAATATTTTTTTGTGTTTCTTGTTTTCGTTCATCAGTATGCTTATCAAACAATTGAAGAGTATACGTACCTTCAACACTTTCAACGTCAATAATTAGATTTTCAATACCCATTTGATTAAGCCAGAAACTTACTTTCCAAGTAACAACAATATCACTTTGAATAATATCAGAATCAAATTCCGTAGTAAAACTTTCATAGTTATAAAATGTTGAATTTGTTAGTCTTTCTTTAAATTGAAATCTATCGTCTGACATTACATATGCTTCATTTAGTAGACCCTGTATTTCTTCTTTAATAATATCATTAAAATTCATAATAATTACAATTTTCTATAAATACTTTGGTATTACTTAAATAGTTTTTATATTTGCTAATTAAATAATAGTATTTATGCAAGAATATACTTCAGCAAAATCTAGTATTAAACAAATTCCAGCAGGTTTTAAGATAATTGATAAGTATTTTGGTTGGAAACCCAACACCGTTAATTTTGATATTGGTGGTGGTAAATATAATTTATTTACTGAAAAATTAAAGGAAAAAAATGTAACAAATTTAGTATTTGACCCGTATAATAGAACTGATGAACATAATAATAGCGTTCTTTCAATTGTAAGACGATTTGGTGTTGATAGTGTTACTGTTTTTAATGTTCTTAACGTAATTAAGGAATATGAAGTGCAAATAAATGTCCTTAATTTGGCATTAGAGACACTTAAATCTGGTGGGTATGTCTTTGTTCGCTCAACGTATATGAACCCTAAAAAGGTATCAAGTGAGACAAAATCAGGCACATTTCAACACTATTTAACAATGAAAGATTATCTGGAATTGGTTAAAATTGTTTTTCCAAATGCAGAATTAAAATATGGAATAATATACGCAATGAAATGATAAAAAAGGAAGAAATATTTGTAAATGAAAGTCATTGGGTAACAATGAATGATGAACAACTAGCAATTTTTGCTGCTAAAATATTTGGGTATTATCGACTTAACGGTTTTCCTTATTATCCTGTTGATATGGATTATAGAAAAAAAGAATTTGAAAAACTAAAAAATTTTGATTTTAATAAACTTTGGGATGGTAATATCATAAAACAATCAATGCATGGATTGGCACTGGCTTGGTCATATTTTCCACATGCATTTAATGTTAAATGTAATGATAAGATGACACCATATCAAGCATTCATGGATGACATTATTTTTGAAAAAGTTATTGCTAAGAGATTGAAAATAGGCACATACATATCAGATGCTGGTATTAGAAAAATGTTAAAAATTTATACTGGTGTTCAAGGCGTATCCAATTTTAGACCTACAGCAGCAGCATGTATTTATAATAGATATGCTAAAAATGGTGTTGTTTGGGATATGTCTGGTGGTTGGGGTGGTCGTTTACTTGGTGCAATTATTGGTGGTGTTGATGTTTATGTTGTTACAGAACCCGCAACAATGACAAATAATGGATTAGTTAAATTAGCCAATGATTTTAAGGGTGAAATGGAGTTTGAATCATATCATTGTGGAAGTGAAGAATTTAAACCATATAAAAACTCATTGGATTTATGTTTTACTTCACCACCATATTTTGATTTAGAAAAATATGCAGAAGAACCAACACAAAGTTATGTTAAATTCAAAACAAAAAAAGACTGGGTTGATGGTTTTCTTGCACAAACATTCGAAAATTGTTACTATGGGTTAAAAGTCGGTGGCAATATGATAATTAATATCGCTGACGTTAAAGGTAAGTATAATCTAAATTTGGAAAATGAAACAAAAATACTTGCAGAAAAAATCGGTTTTAAATCCAAAGGTGAATTAAAATTAGCACTCTCTAATATTAATATGAGGGGTAAAGAAGTAAAATTTAAATACGAACCAATTTTTATATTTGAAAAATGAAAACATTACAAAAGGTTGATTGGAATACATTAAATGTATATATCGACAATAATTTAATAACAGCAAATAAGCACCCAGAATATGATATCTGGATACTTAACTACTCACCAAAAGTTCAATCAAAGAAATTTTGGGATGAATATACATTATCATGTAGAGGTCTTGTTATTGATGCTGAAGGTAATATATTGGCACGTCCATTCCAAAAGTTCAAGAATTTTGAAGAACACGACCCATCAGAAATTGACTTAAATCAAGATTATGATGTTTTTGAAAAAATGGATGGTTCTTTAATTATTATTTTTTACTATGCTCCACGTATGACATGGATTGTTGCATCAAGAGGTTCATTTATTTCAGAACAAGCAATGGAAGCACAAAAAATGTTGTCTAATGATGTTTTTGATTATTTAAATATTGACTGTACTTATCTATTTGAAATTTTATATCCAGAAAATAGAATTGTTGTTGATTACGGTAATCGAAGAGAATTAGTGTTATTATCAAGAATCGAAACAAAAACAGGTTTTGAATTATTCTATGATGATTTGGTTAGCATATACTCAAAATATTTTACTGTTGTAAAAAAATTTGACGTTAAGATTACTGACCTTAATGAATTAAAAAAACTTGAAGAAGAAAATAAGGAAGGTTTTGTTGTTCGATTCTTTAATGGATTTAGAGTTAAAGTAAAATTTAGTGAATATGTTAGATTACATGGTATACTAACTAATGTTTCTAATTTAACAATTTGGGAACATTTAAAAAATAACTATGATTTTGATGCGTTATTAGATAGAGTACCAGATGAATTCTATGATTGGATGAAAAAAACAACAAATAAATTACAATCCGATTTTAATGAAATCGAAAGACTTGCATTAAAAGAATTCATTAGAATTTATCATGTTAATAACATTGCTGAACGTAAAGATTTTGCAATGGAAGCAATGAAAACTAATTATCGTTCTATTTTATTTAAATTGTATGATAAAAGACCATATGATGAAATTATTTGGAAAATGATTAGACCTGAATACTCAAAACCATTTAAAGATGGTTATGGTGATAATTAAACAAGTCATAGTTATTGCTATGACTTGTTTAATATTTTATATAAATGAATAAAATACATGGAAATATTAGTAAAACAAAGACCAATAAAAATTGATGGTGCAAAAAAAGTAAATTCTTTATTTGACATTACTAATAACTCTCGTCTTTTCTATGAACTAGGACACTGGTTTATTTTAAAAAGATATAGAGATAATAATGGTAATATTGTTGAGGATAAAATGTGGTTTAGAGAGGGTATTTTCAAAGAAATTAATAATGTTAAAGAATTTCTTACAACAAATAAGAAATTTTTGGCAAAAAAAGAATTTATTGAACACCATAATTTTGTTGTCATATGATAATGAAACATGATGGTTCGCAATTTAGTTGCGGACTTAAACACATAAAATTTTCAAATTTATAATAACATAAATAAATGGCACAAATGAAAAAGATTTTTGCACAATTAAAAAACGGATTACCCATAAATGTTGATGTTCAAAATGCAATTGATGGTTTTGAGTATTTGGGATATGATGTTATTGGTTTTACATTAGAAGATGTAATGAGTGGTAAGATGGATTATAGGGCAAAAAATAACCCATTTGTAGGTTCTATTGATGGAATGTCAACGTTATTTAAAAACATTGGGAAATATCCAACACCTATTGATTTTCCAGAAAGCATAATAAACTCTGGATTGCTAAATAGAGAAATTGTAATAATGAAGTTGAATGATTTTGTTGATGCTTTTAAAAGGACTAATAAACCAATGTTTGTAAAACCAGTACAAACTAAATTATTTGATGGTGCTTTAATTTCAAAACAAGAACACTTATCTTATTTGAATTTGGAAAACTGTGATGTATTGGTTTGCGAACCAATTGAAATATTAAGTGAACATAGGGTTTATGTTCATAACAAAAAGGCGATTTATTCTTGTAATTATAGTGGTGATTTTAGAATAAACCCAAATTTTGATTATGTGGATAAATTGATTGATGCGTACAAAGAACAGCCAATTGCTTATACCGTTGATGTTGCAATTTTAAAAGATGGCTCGATGACGGTGATTGAGTTTAATGATTTTTGGGCAATAGGTTCTTACGGATTGTACTGTATTAATTATGCTCAAATGTTATTGGATAGATATTGTGAAATTGTTTCAATCGAAGCAGTTTCGTAATATTGTGTATAACTGTAATAATAAGTATGTGTTGGTGTGTGGTTAAAGTGTTCCACTGGCTAATGGACAAGTACCATAACTGTAAGTGCCTAAAACTTACCATACCATGCTACGGGCAGAACACGCCAACACATACAATTATTTATTAATTTGATAATTTTTAATATGAAAGTAATAATTGCAGGAGGAAGAACATTTAACGATTACGATTTGCTTTGCAAAAATTGCGACAAGGCATTGAGTTTGCAAACTGAAATTGAAATAGTAAGTGGAACTGCTAATGGTGCTGATAAACTTGGAGAAAAGTATGCAAATGAAAAAGGATACCCAATAAAGCGATTTCCTGCCGACTGGGATAAATACGGTAAGAGTGCAGGATATAAACGAAATGAAGAAATGGCTAAATACGCAGACGCTTTAATTGCTTTTTGGGATGGAAAAAGTAAAGGCACTAAGCATATGATTGATTTGGCAAAACGTTATGAATTAAAGGTGAGGGTAGTAATTTTTAATTGAACATAATAGTAACCATTTGCTACGTTGGCGATTAAAATTAACAAATTTTATCAAATTACTAAACACTTTATAAAATGGACTGGATATTATTTATTTTCAAACGTGGATTTCATCACTATTTAGTTTGTGGTGAAAGCGAAACTGATGCTTGGAAACAACTGTGTAGTAAACAAAGTTGCAGACTTGAAATAGCACAAAAAGAATACAAATTAATAAAAGTAATGAATGGGAATCAAGGTGTCGTTAAGTTATAATGACACATAACGGTTGCAAATATGAGAAGTAAATTTTACCTTTCAAAATTTTTTTCTTATATTTGCTGTTATAAGAATGTATTATTTTTATTTTACCTTATAAAAAAAAAAATTAAATTATGTTAAAGGAAATACACGAAATTGAAAACTACGAAGAAAAATCTAAATTACTTCGTGAAAATGGTTGGGAAACTTGGTATCATGATGACAATTGGATTAAAACCGAATGGAGGGAACTAGGAAAGAAAATTGATATGATGGGTCGTTCAACTGATGATGTATATGAGAATATTATAGAAAACTCAAAATAAAAATAATATTACTTATAACGGTACGCAAGTATGAAACGTAGTGTTTAACTGAACTTAAAATTGAAATATAAAACTTAAAAATATGTTAAAAAGATTGATTGAAAAATTGAAAACATTACGTTTAAACTCTGTTATGTTCAGTTATAAAGACGAATATGTTCAATATGGAATGTGTCCCAGTTTTACTGTTTGGACTAATCGACATAGTTGTATATCTGGACATATGATGATTAAGAAAACCGATAATAAGGAACAAATAAAAGATAACATGATTAAATGTGTATCAAAGATATGTAAAGATGAAAACTTAACAGAAGAACAAACAGTAAAAACAATAAACGACAATTTGAAAAGTAATGGATTGTTATAATTGAACATAACGATTGCAAGTAAACCATCGTTTTAATGTGGTTTACTTGCTGTTATGCTCTCGTGCCGACTTATTTAGTACTAAATTATTTTATATCCTTAATAGAAAAAACAAAAAAAAAATAGTATTTATAATAAATTTATAATGATATGAAGAAAAATACGAACAATAGTAAGCAAATGCTCTTCGAAATGATGCATAAAATTGCTAAAATGCCATTAAATGAAAATATTGAACCAATTTATAGATATGAAAATATTGATGATTGGTTAAATACATTAAATATTCCAGAAGAAGTTAAGTTCAAAATTGAAGATTTTTGTGAATATTTTATGAATGAAATTAATAAGGGTATTAAAATAATGAATGTGCCGTTAACTAAATTAAGTGAAATTTCATTCGATAGAGAGGTAAATCCAAATGAAGAAAAAACACCAATTAATAATGAAATGATTACATACTTACAAGCATATTTTGCTAATGTTATGTATGAAAATTATAAAGGGATATTAAATTCGAAAGATATGGATTATCATGGAATGTTTAATTCTAATTTTGGTGATATTTAATTTTTTTTGTTTTTCATCACGAAACTCAAATTGAAACACTGAACTAAGGCATGGAGCATAACGGTTGGGTATATGTGAAGTACCTTGTCACAGAACTTTAAAATTTAGTAGAAACCTTATGAGGTATTTCACATATACCTTGTTATAAACAGTACGGATTATGAAGATAAATTTAGAATTAGAATTGGGTGATGAAGAAATAAAATACCTAAAATGGTTTAAGACAGAAAACAGACCCATATTAAATGGGTATCATCCAATTGTGTATAACTTAGAATATTTAGGTATTTTATTAACAACAGAATTAGAAGAAAATGGTAAATGTAGTGATAAGACATATATTTTACCAAGTGGAATTGGAAAAATGATACTTGAAATGTTGTGATAATGTAGTATTGTTTATAACGGGATTCGGCTATGCTTAGTTGCCAACCCGCCAAACTTTAAAACTAAGCACAAACCAAACATTGGCAATTAAGTATGAGCCGATGTTATAAAACGTTTTTATTATGGAAAATATAGTAACACAGTACGATAAAAAGAAATTAATTTTATCTGATGAAAATTGTGACTTTGTTTCAATAACAATTGATACTGGAGATAAATATGATAACACTAAAAGAAAAAATAAAATTAATTTATCAAAAAGACAAGTTGAAAAATTGATTAATGCTCTTCAAAATGTTTTATAACGTTTAGTATAAGATTAGTGCGCTAAACGATAAACTTTGAATTAAGCACTAACATAACTTGCGCATTAATTTTATACATTGTTATGCGCTTTTAATACTTGAAACTATGAAAGAATGTAGTAAAGAACTTATTGATATGATACTTACAGAAGTTGTTAAAGCACCAGAAAGCCAAATAGACAACGAAACAAGAATTAAACTTAAAGAATGTAAAGGAACTTATGCTGAAAAGTACGATACTATTGTGGAAGTTAGTAAAATGGACTTAACTAAAATAAGTTCTTTTGTTAGAGAACTTTGTGCTTTAGATAAACATTATGTTAGACCTAATTGTGCATAACGGTTGCAAATATGAAACGTTTATTAAACTAAACTTAAATTGAAAAACAGAATATAAATATAAACATGACAATAAATTTGGAACACTGAAATAAATGTTTCATATTTGTTGTTATAAACAGTATTAAATTAATTTTAAAAATATGAAAACAGTAGAATTTAAAGAAGAAGATTTGGTTAATGTAAATGAATTAACTGAACAAAGGAACGATAAAATCCAACATTTAGTTGATTTTTTAAAGATAAATGATTGTATAACAGAAAAGAAATCTTCTGAATTACTTCAAGAGATTTTTAAAATTAATTCACAACTTAAATTAGAAGAAGATAAGTTAATTGTTAAAACACTAACTAACAACGGAGCATTGTAATGTTGTTTATAACGTTGAGTATAACAAACGTTTATAACTGAACTTAAATTGAAATAAATAACTTAAATATTAATCAACAATGTATAATTGAAACACTGATAAATGTTTGTTATACATTGTTATAAACTTTTAAAATTATGGATAATGAATTAAAACAATTACAAATAGATAGGGCTAAGTGGGAACTTAAGATAAAACTATTGAAAGTTATAGGTGATTTTAAAAGTGAAGAAGAACCGACAATAGAATTGGATGAAAAAGATGTTATAAATGTTTTATCTTCTATAATAGCGAGAAGAACAGAATAATTTTTATTGTTTATAACGTAATTGTGGTATGAGTAGTAAATAAAACGGTTAATTAAAACAAAATATAATATGAATACAGAAAATTGGAGAATACGAGAAGTTAGTGAAAGTATGTTTTTTATTGAAGCAGACTTGCCAAATGCAGAAGCAAATGGACACTACCCAAGAGTTGAAGTAATGCAAGAAGATTACGGAGAACATAATGGCTATACAGATGAAATGAGAATGAATGATGCTAAATTGATAGTTAAAGCACCTAAGATGCAAGATGCTATTAATGATGTGTTAGAGGTTTTAGATGGTAATGGTGTGCCAAATATAGAATGGATAAAAAACAGACTTTTAGAAGTGAAGTAGTTTTATTTATTACTTATACCACTTGTTGTGCTTAACGAAGTGGCGTTTTAATGAAGCACAACGGTTGGCAATATATGTAGTTGCCAAGCACGAAACTTAAAAATTAGTATAAACATTAATAGGCAATTACATATATTGCTTGTTAGCAAATCGTAAAAATTATGGGAATGGATGTAGATTACATTGCTGGAAAACAGGCAATAGAAGAATTAGAAAAGTTACTTAGCGACCAAGAACACGGTGAACGTGAAGAAATTGCGGATGAAATTATCGAGTTTGTAGAAAAGATGAAAGTTAAGTACGGTAGCGAATAATTTTTATGTTTGCTAACGTTTACGGGTATGTTTAGTGCCTGATTTAGAATTACAAACTTTCAAAATATATATAAAGATGAAAAAAGAACAAAACTTTCGCAGACCACAGAAACAGGCATTAAATATACCTGTTGTTATACACAGTACGGACTGTTAAGATAGAATGTTGATACAAAGATAAAATATAAACTTTTTAAAATTTATTATATGAAAAATGATGATATTGATTTAATTTTTAGTGAAACTACCGATTTAACTAGAGATAAAACATACATTGTAAATTGTGAAGAATATACTGGTGTGAAATTAACATTAAGAACTGGTTATTTTGACACATCAATAATTAAAGGATTTATTAAAAACCTTAATACCGAACTAAATACTTGTAGTATTATTTATACTGAAATTACTTTTGAAAATTGTATTTTTAATGATAAATCTTGGATAGATTCTTCATCATTTAATGGGTGTAAATTTATAAATTGTAATTTCTATGGGGATTTTAGATGGATTACTTTTAATAAATGTAGTTTTGAAAATACACATTTTAATATGACTTATATGAGAGCAACCACATTAAAGAAAAACTGTAATTTTAATAACGTAACAATTAAGACAAAACACATAGATGAGTATATTTGGGTATTTGGTAAAAGATACACTGATATTAGTAATGATGGTTTGAAGTTTTAAAAAGTTTTTTACACAGAACTTAATTTGGAATATGAATGTAGTATTGTGTATAACGTTGAGTGTAAAAAATCGTTTTAATGTTTTTTTACACTTTGTTATAGTTTAGTTTTAAGTTTTTTACCACAAATGTAAATTAGTATGAAGATAAAATTTGTGAACGAAATACCACAATGGATTATTAGTAGTGATATTGCAGCATATCACCCAGCGAGTAAAACAATATGGATACGGAACAATTTAGGGTGGAAAACCATTCCGATACTTCTACACGAAACGTGTCACTGGTTCATTCACAAATTTTTAAATAATAATGAAAAATTGCACAATAAACTTGATAGAAAAACTTAAAATTAACTATAACGTTTGACGGTAAACTCTCGTTGCCGTTTTAAATACGAGAGATAAATTTTCAAATTAGTAAAAACTATGAACGAAGCAGAAAAGATTGATAAACCACAAGGCAATGGTGTTTTACCGTGTGTTAGCACACGTGTTTTTTGCCCTAAATGCGGAAGTGAACATTTTGAAAAGTGGGTAGAAGGAGACCCGCATGGTGTAACACACAAAAGTAAATGTAAAGATTGCAATTGGATTTGGATAACGACACAGTTCTATTAACATGTGTGCTAACGGTTTGTATAAGATTAGTTGCGTATTTGATGCATGACTTTTCACAAACCGCAAATGATGATTAAAAGTAAATAGATTAAATAAACCAACAACATAGCAATTAATTTTATACGTTGTTATAAAATCGTAAAAATTATGGGTAAAAGAGAGGAAGGATATTATTGGGTTAAAGTCAATAAAATTTGGTGTATTTGTGAATATAGTGATTCTCGCTGGTGGATAGGTGGACAAGAAGAATCTGTTTTAGATGATTCGTATTTTGATGAAATAGATGAACGAAAGATTGTGCGAGAATAATTTTTATATTTTATAACAATTATATATCAACAATAGATTGTAATGAATTAACTTTCAGATTAATATATTATGAAAAAGACTGATTATTACGAAATTTGTAATGAAAAATTGAAATACTTAAATTATTCAGATAATTCACGTAAAATATACTTGTCATATATCAGTAAATTTTTAAATGAAATCACAAATCCATCAAGAATTAACCCATTATTATTAAGTAATGTACAATTACCAATATAAATAACTATCAATCAATTATTTAAATTTATTTTTAAAAATAGTTATAAAATTTTGTAACATTTACTTGTTTTTCTCGTATTTATATTATATTTTTGCAACGTAAATTAAAAAATTAGAAATCATGAGAGGTCGCATCAGTTCATATTACATTTATAAATCTTATAAGAAAAATCTTATGGGAATCGGAAATGGTGTGTCTAATCGTAAGAGGTAAACAGGCAATGATTATCAAACCAAAACCCGATTCCAAAAGAGTCGGGTTTTTTATTTATATGTTCTTTGAAAAATATTCTGAAAGTGGAGTAAAAGACAAAATGAAAGTCTTGTTGAAAGCATGTGAATAGTACTTTTGTAACAATCGCAAAGGCTATAAAAACCGTGAGCAGAGGAAGGGTCTGACAGGCATAAGTACTTGAAGTATGTAAGTAATCTTGATTAGTAATGATGTTAAGTAGCAAAATGAGTAGGCACACTAATTGCACTTGTATGTCTCAATGGATAGAGCAAGGGTCAGCATTTGCGATTCTTAAACCCTGTGTGCGGGTTCGATTCCCGTCAGGTGAACAACAATTAGTGTGATTTGCGTTCGTAACTCAATTGGTAGAGTACCACACTTTTAATGTGGGAGTTAAGGGTTCAAGTCCCTTCGGACGCACAATCGGGAGTACGCTAACGTTGGAGAGTTGGGTCTGGCTGTAACCCAGATGCTCTTAACCGAGTTTAGGGGGTTCGAATCCCTCTACTCCCACTAAGATAGAGTTTAGGTATTTTCTGTATCCAAAAATCCGTTTATTAATTAAACGGTGATAACTGAAAAATCCAAATGCACTCGTAGCAAAGTGGAGACCTTGTGTCGAGATGCCCCAGACTTTTAATCTGGTTACGTTGGTTCGATTCCAACCGAGTGCACAAAAATTATGGGAGTACGGCTACGATGGTGGAGTGGCGTTGGACTGTAAATCCAATACTTTGATACTCAGGGGGTTCGAATCCCTCTACTCCCACACCAAATAAAATTATGATGATAAACGGATTAATACACCGTTCTCAAGTATTTATGTTTAAATATAAATATTATGGGAATTTTTTCGGAATGTAAAACAAATAAAGACCAAGGAAATGTTGGTTTAGCAAAAGCACTTTATGAACTTCAATTATTGGGATATAGAATTTCAATACCCATCACAGAAAACCAAAAATACGATTTAATTGGTGATAAAAATGAAAAACTTTATCGTATACAAGTAAAAACAACAAAAAATAAATCAAAATATGGTGTTTTTATTGTTGGTCTTCGCACACTTGGTGGCAATCAAAGTTTTCATTCAATAAAAAAACGTAAGACTGGTGATTATGATTTACTTTACATATTAACTGACGAAAATATATCATATCTCATTCCAGACGATGCCTTCAACAACGAAAATTCAATTCATTTGAATAAAATTATGGATATGTATATCATTGAAACACAATAACAAATATTTTTTAAAAAAACTTGCATTTTTAATTAAAATTGACTATTTTTGAAACAAAATAATTTTATGCTTAAGTATTATGAAAAATGGCAAATAAAAAGAAAAAAGTAACAACAACAGTTACGACAACAGTTACGGAAGAAATTGTTAATGTTCCAACTAACGAAAAAACTCACATTATATGTATTTTAGACCGAAGTGGTTCAATGGCTAGTATTATTGATGATAGCATTGGTGGGTTTAACTCCTTTTTAAAAGAACAAAAAAAATTACCTGATGAAGCAACGATTACTGTGGCATTATTTGATGATAAATATGATTTAATCTATGATAATATTGACATTAAAAATGCTGAAGAATTAACAAAAAATGAATGGATGCCAAGAGGAACAACGGCATTGTATGATGCAATTGGAAAAACAATAAATGGTGAAAAACAAAGATTTGCTAAATTAGGTAAAGAAGCACCAGCGAAAGTATTAGTTTGTATTGTAACCGATGGTCATGAAAATGCTAGTAGAGAATATAGTGTTGAAAACATTAAATCGTTGATTAAAGATTGTGAAAATGATGATTGGAATTTTATTTATTTAGCAGCAAATCAGGATGCAATGACTGTTGGTCGTTCATTTGGTGTAAGTGCTGGAAATACCTTCACATATACTGCTAATTCAACAGGTGTTGTTGATATGTCAAATATTATGTATACTGCAACTGCTAATTATAGAGCAATGAACACATCGAGTGGTGATTTTAATCTCTTATCAAAATCGTTAATTGATAATGACGACTTAGATGATAAAAAATCTGAATAATTTTTATAAAATATAATTTTAATGGGTGTGTTTATCACCCATTTTTTTTTAAATTATTAATCCTGAATTCATTAAAAAAAATTGAAAAAATATTTTAAAATATTTCATTAAATTATCTAAAACTATTGTATTTATGGAAGCCTTTCAATATATTTGCAAACATAAAAATTATAAAAAATTATTAAATCTATGTCAGAAAAAAATAAAAAAAATTTTCCTAAAAATGAGATTGAAAAAGCCACACTACAATATTTTGGTGGTGATGAACTTGCAACGGATGTATGGATTAGAAAGTATTGTTTGAAAGATGAAAACAATTATTTTGAACTTACGCCTGATGACATGCATCGAAGAATTGCTAAAGAATTAGCAAGAATTGAATTAAAATACCCGAATCCGCTTACCGAAGAAAAAATTTACGAAACCCTAAAAGATTTTAAAAGAATAATACCTCAAGGTTCTCCTATGTCTGGAATTGGTAATGAACACCAGATAGTTTCACTGTCAAATTGTTTTGTCATTGGTAATGAAAATGATAGTGATAGTTATGGTGGAATATTAAAACTTGACCAAGAAATTGTTCAATTACAAAAAAGACGTGGTGGTGTTGGATTGGATTTATCTTTTATTCGTCCTGCTGGTAGTCCAGTAAAAAACAGTGCTATTACAAGTACTGGTGTCATTCCTTTTATGGAAAGATATTCAAATACAACGAAAGAAGTAGCACAGGATGGTCGTAGGGGTGCATTAATGGAAAGCATTTCAATAAAACATCCAGATGCTGAAAGTTTTATTGATGCAAAATTAACTGCTGATAAGGTTACTGGTGCTAATATATCAGTAAAAATCGATGATGAATTTATGATTGCAGTTAAAAACAATAATGATTATATTCAATCATATCCAATTGATATTAATATTGATTTAGATTCTGGTATTAGAAGTACTGATATGGAATATGATAAAATATATAGAGGTGCTTTAGGATACTATAAAAAAATTGATGCGCAAAAGTTATGGAAAAAAATAATATTTAACGCATGGAAATCTGCAGAACCAGGTATTTTATTTTGGGATAAAGTTCTTAGTGAAAGTATTCCAGATTGCTATACCGACCACGGATTTAAAACTGTAAGTACAAATCCTTGTGGTGAGATTCCATTATGTCCAAATGATAGTTGTAGATTATTAGCAATTAATTTGTTTGGTTATGTGGTTAATCCATTTACAAAAGGTGCATATTTTAAATGGGATTTATTTAAATCTGATGTAATTATTGCACAACGATATATGGATGATATTATTGACCTTGAAGTAGAAAAAATTGATGCTATTCTTGCTAAAATAGATTCTGACCCCGAAGATGAATTCATTAAACTATATGAAATTAATCTTTGGAAAAAAATTAAAGAAATGACACTTAAGGGTCGTAGAACAGGACTTGGTGTTACAGCAGAAGGTGATATGCTTGCTGCATTAGGTTTAACTTATGGTAGTGATGATGCAACAAATTTTAGTGAAAAAATACATAAAACATTAAAATTAGAAGCATATCGTTCAAGTGTTATAATGGCTAAAGAACGTGGTGCGTTCCCAATATATGATTTCTACAAAGAATCAGCAAATCCATTTATTGAAAGAATTCAAGATGAAGACCCTGAATTATTTGATATAATGTTACAATTTGGTCGTAGAAATATTGCAATATTAACCATTGCACCAACAGGAACTGTAAGTTTAATGGCACAAACAACATCAGGTATTGAACCAGTTTTTCTTCCAGTATATATGCGTAGAAGAAAAATTAACCCACAAGAAAAAGATGTTCGTATTGATTTTGTTGATGATGAAGGTATTGCTTGGATGGAGTATCCAGTATTTCATCATAAATTTGAAATGTGGTTAGAAGTAAATGGTTTTAATGTAGAAGTTGTTAAATCGATGACCAAAGAACAAGTTGATGAAATTGTAAAAAAATCACCATACTATAAGGCGACATCAAACGATGTTGATTGGGTTAAAAAGGTTGAAATGCAGGGTAGGATTCAAAAACATGTTGACCATAGTATTTCTGTTACAGTAAATCTACCTGAAGATGTTAGTGAAGAAATTGTTGCTAAAGTATATGAAACAGGATGGCATAGCGGTTGTAAAGGAATGACTGTTTATCGTGATGGTAGTCGAAGTGGTGTTTTAGTTACGAATAAAGAAAAGAGAGAAAAAAATAATGATTTCCATGAAAATCATGCACCTAAAAGACCAAAAAGATTAAAAGGTGAAATACATCGTTTTCAAAATAATCTTGAAAAATGGATTGCGGTTGTCGGATTAAAAGATGGTAGACCATATGAAATATTTACTGGTAGACTACAAAACGGATTAAGTTATTTATCACCAAACATTAAAGAATGTGAAGTAGTTAAGAATATCTTTGAAGTTGAAATTGACGGTAAACTTGTTAAGAAAAAAAGATATGATATCGAGTATGTTGATAATGAGGGTAATAAATCCGTACACACTGGATTAAACCATGCATTTGACCCAGAATTTTGGAATTATGCTAAATTAATTTCTGGTATTCTTAGACACGGAATGCCAATAATATATGTATATGAATTAATAGATTCTTTAAATTTTAAAGATGACCATATTAATACATGGAAAAATGGTGTAGGTCGTGTTATTAAAAAATATATTAAAGAAGGTGAAGAAATAAAAGGTAGTTGTCCTAATTGCGGTAGTACTGAAGGATTACATTTTGTTGAAGGATGTCTTACATGTAAATCATGTGGATTTTCAAAATGTGGATAAATTAATGTAGAAAATATTTAATTAAAAGCAAGATTTTTTCTTGCTTTTTTTATTTTAAATAAGTAATTTCGTTGTTTATAAAATCAATTTCTAAGTATTTAAATTATACAAGTAAAACTGTAACATTTAAAACTGAAATTACGTATATTAAACTGTAAAAATAAATAACTGTAACACAAATATTATTGTATGAAAACAAATCTGAAGTTTGATGAAAACTATTACCTTATTACCCAAAAGGTTAATAGTGATGTAACGATTGAAGTTGCAAAAAAAACAAACCACATCTTCGTGGTTGATGTATCTGGGTCAATGTACTCAGAACTTCCATTAATTAGAACCCAATTGAAAAACAAACTTTCTAATCTTATGAAAGAAGGTGATACAATTTCAATTGTTTGGTTTTCGGGTAATAGAGATGCTGGAATTCTTAAAGAAGAAGTTGAAGTGAAATCGTTAAAAACTCTTACCGATTTACACGATGCAATTGATAAATGGCTTCGACCTGTTGGATTAACTGCATTTTTAAAACCACTTGAATTAACCAAAGATTTAATTGGTAGAATTAAAAAGAATCGTCCTGATTCAGTATTTTCCATGATTTTCCTTACCGATGGTTACAACAATGACTGTCCTTGGACTGATGTTATTAAAACCCTGAAAAATCTTGAAACCGACATTGCTTCATCTACATTCGTTGAATATGGTTATTATGCTGATTCACGTAGATTAACCGAAATGGCGGGAATAATTGGTGGTGAAAAAATTAGTTGTGATGGTTTTGATGAATTCGAACCAGTATTCGATGCTAAAATATCATCAACAATTAATGGTGGTAAAAAAACTGTTGTTGATATTACAGATAATTATTTATATGATTTTGCATTTTCAGTTTCAAATGGAAGTGTATTACTGTATAATATCATTGACGGTAAAATTATGGTTGGTGGTGATGTGAAAGAAATTTATTTCTTTTCACCAAAAGCGATTGGTAATGAATTAATGTCAGCAAATCAAGATATTGATACTTCACTGTATGCTGCAATTTATGTTCTTGCGGATAAACTTTTGAACGATGATGCTGAAAAAATATTCTACGCACTTGGTGACCAACATTATTATCAAATGCTTACCAACGCATTTGGAAAACAGAAATTAAACGCATTTAAAGCAGCAATTAAAGAATGTATTGTCGATATAACCGAAAGATTTCCTGCTGGTCGCATTAAAATTCAAAGGGTTGACGATAACGCATATTGTTTAATGAATCTAATTGAAGATTTAGGTAATTTAGATAATTGTTTATTTTACCCAAACCATTCAGATTTTAATTATAATAAAATCGGTAGGAAAAAAATTGCTGCTGGTTCAGTTTTAACCGATGCCGATAAGAAAAGATTAACAGAAGCAAAAGACGTTAATGAAGCATCTGCAATTCTTAAGGAACTTGAAGAAAAGAAGGTTGATGTTAAATTTGTTAATACCAATCCCGATAGGGGTTATCCAATGACTGACCTTGTTTGGAACGAAAGTCGTGCCAATCTTAGCGTAAGAATTTATATTGAAGGTGAAGTATTACTTCCTAAAAATAAATGGAACGTTGAAAAAGTAAGTTCATTTAAATACAACACATTTACACTTATTAAAGATGGTATTGTTAATGTACAAAAACTTCCAGTTAATTGGTCTGAAAAAATTCAAACCATTTTGACATTAAATAATATTCAATATAGTGTTTCTGAATATGATTCAGAAAATAATGTTCCAAAAATCGTTGTAATTGATTTAACATCACTACCATTAATTAATAAAGGTATGATAAAAGCAATTAGTGCGAATGAACTTGCTAAAAAAGAATGGGAACTCGTTAAACTTCAAGGCGATAAGAAAGTGTATGATTACTACAAAAAATCGTTGTTTCCAAAAACCAGCAAATCATTTGTTGAAATGCTTGGCGAAGATTGTGCTAATTGGTTGAAAGAAATTGGTGTTACCGATTATAACGGTTTTGCACCAAAAACTACTCAAGCAGAAGCAACAGATTTTTACATGTCGGTTAATCTTGCAACCAAAATTAAAGGATTATCAAGTCTACCAAAAGTAGAAGATGTTATTGCAAAAATTAAGGCAGGTAAAGAATTGAAGTTAAATGAGTGGGTTATGGCTGATGCTATTAAAAAATACCTTGCTCAATTAGAATCTGACATGTATAAGACATTATCAGAAGAACAACAAAAGGGTGTGCTTAAAACATATCTTGAAACTAAATCGGCAATCCTTAATAAACAAAGAAGAAGTATTTTGCAAGAAATTGCTCAAATTAAATTCTCTCTTATTCTTTCAAAGAAATGGTTTACCGAATTCAAATCATTTGATGAAAATAAATTGAATTTGAAACTCGATGGTAGGGATTTAGATTTTACTTTTGATTTAAGTGAAAAAGAAGAAAAAATCTAAATAGTTGATAACTAATTAGTTAAACCCCAAATCAAAAAAATTTGGGGTTTTTTTGAAAAAATGTTTGCTTTTTTTGTAACATTTTATAACTTTGCAACGTATTTAGAAGAAAACGATTTTAATTATTAATGAATAAACAAATGAAAACTCAAACGACAAATATTACAGTTTCTACATCGACATCAAGTCGCAATGGAAATTCTATATTCTGTTCATTTATTAACGGCAGAAATAGTATTATATCGGGTGTTGGTTTTCATAAGTAAAGAAAGCAAGAAAACTAAATAAAAATCAAAACCCGATTCGAAAGATTTGGGTTTTTTTGTTATAAGTTCTTTTATTAGCCAAAATAGTTCAACGGTAGAACGTTTGTGTGGTAAGCAAGAAATACAAGTTCAATTCTTGTTTTTGGCTCAATTTTGTTCTTTGACATATTGGGAATTTGTCGGGATGCCTGAGTGGTTGAAAGGGGCGGTCTGCAAAACCGTTTGCTATGCACACGTGGGTTCGAATCCCACTCCCGACTCAAACAACATTAAGTACCTGTAAGCCAAAGGCACTCTGGGCGATAGAACACCAGAAGTAAACGGATATGGACAGGGGAAATATGTTGGGCGTGTGTATCGTACTATCCGCAATGGCACGCCAATGATTCTGTCTTGTAGCACAGTCTGGTTAGTGCGCTTCTCTGATAAGGAAGAGGTCGTGAGTTCAAATCTCACCGAGACAACAAACGATTATTAGGAGTGCCTATCATGAGGAATTTTACTAATTCCCCTAATAATTAAGAATCTAACAAGGAAAGTTATCTTGGGCGCAGGACAGATAGGAGGGTATGCTGAAAGGAGTGCATTTTGGGCGGTTCGAGTCCGCACTGTTAGATTAATATTGTGACGTGGATGAACGGTTTAGTCACCAGTCTGATACACTGGATTCTTCGGAATAATGTGGGTTCGAATCCCACCGTCACAACAAAACATCAGACGTGATGTTTCTTGTTGCAACAAGGACAATCAGATTTTATGTAGCATAATTGGTAATGCTGCCCTTTTGGTAGGGTGAATATTGGTTCGAATCCAATCATGTTATTTGGTTGTCAACTTGGAAGGATGACAGAATGGTATTGTATCGGTCTTGAAAACCGTAGTCAGGGTCACACCTGCGGGGGTTCGAATCCCTCTCCTTCCGCAAGATTTTTTTGGAAGATTGACAGAGTGGTAATGTGCCAGTTTGCTAAACTGAGGTCAGGGTAACACCTGCATAGGTTCAAATCCTATATCTTCCGCTAAACAAAACTACCTGCAAGTAGATTTGTTTCTCACACAATACTATAAACAATGAGTTGTTGCAGCAATAAGTTGATGTAATGTGTGCGAGTCTCTGTTTTGCATAAGACGCTGCTTATAATGTTCGGTGGAATCTTGAAAGCACCCGTGGTTGGCAACACGGAACGTGGAAAATTTTCTAAGAGACATTCTGATATGCTTGAAATAGTATAATAAGTGTGAGTATAAGGCTCACGACAGAGACATTTATGGAGTGGTAACTCAGTGGTAGAGTGTCTGCCTGAAGAGCAGATGGTCGGGGGTTCAAATCCCTCTCACTCCACAAAAGACAGGTAAACGGTTCAATTCTTGTTCCCGCATGAAAAGATTTATCGCCTTAAATGCGAACGTTTACATCGGGACTGTCTTTATTATAGGTCGGGCAGGAAGGAGTCCTGTTCGGGTAACGGTCTCACAAGGTCGCCTATAAATATGGTGCAGTAGCAAAGGTGGTCTATGCAGGGGACTGAAAATTCTCGGATGTTGGTTCAACTCCAACCTGTACCACTCCACCCAATACGGTTAGTACTATACAAATAGTTAGGAAGTACACCGCCTTGCAGATGTAGCACAGTGGTTAGTGTTCCAGACTTCCACTCTGGGGACGTGGGTTCGAATCCCATCATCTGCTCGATAGGGTCTGAGGGAGTCCCTTAATGGTATAAATAACCAGTCCCTCTCCATGCGAGTATAGCACAAAGGTAGTGCATCTGGTTACCAACCAGAGGATGAAAGTTCGAGTCTTTTTATTCGCTCAGAAATATAGTGATGTGGCGCAATGGTTGGCGCAGGTGTCTTATACACACAAGGTTGTGGGTTCGAATCCCACCTTCACTACAAATGCACAGATGGCTGAATGGTCGAAGCACTTGACTGTTAATCAAGGTAATATAGGTTCGAATCCTATTCTGTGCGCAATTTGGGTCGGTTGCTTTAGTTGGTCGAAAAGTCCAGACTGTTAATCTGGTGAGTTAAACTCCATCGTGGGTTCGAATCCCACCCTTCCCTCAAATATTTAAAAATTATGTACAAACTCGATAAAAATGGTGGTATTATACTATTAAATGAAGATGAAAGTGAAAAACAAAAACTTTCACAATTAGAAACCATATATTTTTTTGCAAAAAATAAACTAACTAATAGTGATAAATATCTTATTCGATTAATTTGGAAAAGATACATTAAACTATATGAACAGTTTAAATCAGACCAAAAACGTGGTGAAATAACTCAATTAATGAAAGAATATGCAACACGTAGAAGACACTATTTAAACATGATTGATGAAATTTGTGGAAATTAAGAATGCCGAAGTCGCATAGTGGTCGATTGCACTAGTCTTGTAAACTAGCACCGTAAGGTCACGTGGGTTCGAATCCCACCTTCGGCTCTCAATAGTATTTACATTAAAAATAATTTCATTAAATAAATAAGCATGGAAAGTGATGAAGGTTCTAAACAGGGAAAAATTAGCAACATTTTTTATATTTCTAGGGACATTTTTCAATCCTTTAGGATACGATGCCCTATTGAAATTCTTAATCGACATGACAGGAAGTTACTGGTTTTCAATTTCCATTTTTTACCTATTATCAGTATCCTGTTATATATTCTACTTCTTCTTGGCTAAAGTTAATCCACTTAACTTATTCAAGTTTAAATTAGTTAGAAAGGGAAATTAAAGTTTCCTTTTTTCATGCCCCTATAGTACAATGGATAGTGCATATGTCTTCTAAACATATAATCGTGGTTCGATTCCACGTAGGGGTACTAAAGCGGATTATACGTGCAGTAACCACAGGGAAGCATGCTCCCACTGCACTCTATGCTTCCATAGTCCAATGGATAGGGCAAGTGTTTCCTAAACATTAAATCAGGGTTCGATTCCCTGTGGAAGTACAATTGTAACAATTTGAATTTAATTTCGTATAACAAATAAAAAATGTTATGGAAATCGATTGGTCTAAAATGACAAAAGAAAAGTATGAACAAGTAATTAATGTTAGAAATTTAATCAATGAAGCAAAACGTGAATTAGCATTACTTGAAGTAGATATTAATGGTGAGGGTGATATTAAAGAACTTGATGATATAAAAGAACAAATTAAAGATTTAAGAAAAATTGTTAGTCAATACGATAATGATTTAAAACAATATGAATTTTAAAAATCCCCGTAGTTCAATGGATAGAACGGTGGTCTTCGAAACCAAGAATACGAGTTCGAGTCTTGTCGGGGGTACAAATGCACCTGTGGCGCAATTGGATAGCGCACCACACTACGAATGTGGGGGTTGGGAGTTCGAATCTCTTCAGGTGTACACCGAGACAAGACCCATATTCTACCCACCGTGGTTCTCAATACTAACAAGAATATGGGCATTTTGCGAGTGTAGTTCAGTTGATAGAACATCTGCTTGCCATGCAGAAGGTCGTGGGTTTGAACCCCATCACTCGCTCAAAAACGTGATAATACATGGCAAAGACCTACCCCGCCACGTAAAAATATAACACAGAGGATTCATCGCTACTTGGACATAGTGTCTAAGTTATTGTCCAAGTAGAGGAAGTTCAGAACACCGTTGCTGGACGCAGGAGGATAGTATATCGGACATGTCCGATAATGTGTCCGTTATCACTGCGGAGTGGTGCAAGCCAAACAGACTTAGAGGGAAAGCAACTCTATGATAGTCGGGTTGGTGCTTAGATAAATGATGATTAATAACAAAATTCTGGCTACGCTCATGTTATATTTTTAATTTTTTTGTAACAATTCCCAATTTGTTTCGTATAATCAAATAAATATGTTGTTAATTAAAAAATTTATTGTAAATTTGTTGTTTATAATTTTAAATTAATATAATTATGATTTCACAAAGAGCAAAACATGCAGGTCTTAATGAACTAGAAATTTTTGATAGTTTTCAAATTGACCGTAATTTACCAAAGTACACCAACGATAATGATTCAATAAATCATAATTCACTTAATATATCTGTTGATACTACAAGTGGTTGGTTAGTAGCACCGATGTCAGAAGATGGTAGTGTTGATTATGAGAAAAAAAACATTAGAACCCGAATTGGTAATTGGATTTTAGGTAAAACAAAAAAACCTAAAATAAAAAAAGTGAAGAAAATATCAATTCTTGAATTTTTCATTTCATTATCTAAATCATATGAAGAACTAACACCAATTGCTGAAATAGCAGAACATTATGAAAAGGCTTTGATTCAAGCAAAAATAATGGGACAAGTATCGCTAGTTGAAAGTCTTAAGAATATAATTGACGTTGCAAGGGGTGAAGCACATCTTATTACAATGGGGTTAAAAAAATATGTTACTGAAAAACAAGTAATTGATTTCTATGAAAAGGTTGGTGAAGATAAAAATCTTAAACTAACTTGGATTAAAAATTTCGGTAGAATAATTCCAGAATCAATATATGAAATTAAAAAAACTGTTGATGAACGCAAAATTTTTGATAATTATGTGATTTTACATTACGACCCAGCAAATAATGGTGAAAAATTAACAAAGGAAGAAATTGAAAAAAAGAAAGACCCAATTCTGTTTGGTGTAATTAAAAATAGTAAAAAACTTTATTTCATTGCTGATTGGAAAGATGAATATTGTGACCTTACACTTGAAGAAATGTTTAAAAAATTAAAAGGTAAGGTATTGAAAATTAACAATAAAACAGTAAAAACGTTTATTGATAAAACAACGATTTAGTGAAAAAATATTTATTTGTTGGTGAACGCAGAAGTAATACTGCAATTAGAATGAATGTAACATGAAAAGATAAACGTCTTGCAGCATCGCATTTAAGTAAAGCAGTTGAAAGTATTGGTATTGATTGGAATGAATGTGAATTTAAAAATGTATTTGAAGACGATATAAAAGAAATACAAAAATTCAAAGGAGTTATTGTTGCAATGGGACGAAAAGTCGAACGAGAACTGAAAAAGAATAACATTAAACACGAATTTATTTATCATCCAGCAACACGTGGTGAAGTTAGAAATATTGAAAAGTATAAGAACCATGTTAAGGAAAGAATTGGACATATTGTAATTTAAATATAATTTATATGAGTACACGTAAAAAATTAAATGTTGAATTATTTGCTACCGACCCAACAGGTATTGTATTAAATAATGATGTGGCACAAATAATGGTTATTGATGATAATGAATCAATGAAAGTTGAACGTATATTTATTACGATTGGTGAACATACCTATAGTATTAATAAATGTGGTGAAATTTTAGATGAAATAGTATTATAATATTGCGGATTAGAGAAGTTGGTCTATCTCACTGGTCTCATAAGCCAGAACACCCATAAGGTGTCGCAGGTTCGAATCCTGCATCCGCTACTAAATTTTTCATAAGTATTTATTATTTTAATAAATGCTTATGTGGGAATATAAAAGAGTAAACGTTGAGTTTTTAAAAACTATTGAAATTAATGAATATTTAAATAAATTAGGTTCTGATAATTGGGAGATAATTCATTATAATGAAGATAAACCTGATAAATTTGGTTCTTTCTATAAAATAACATTAATACTTAAAAGAAAAATATTATGAACATATTTGATAAAATTGTTGAAATATTCAATAAGTATGAACTAAAACCAATTGTTTTTGATGAAAAATATAATAATGTTTATCAATATTTGAACGAATTTCCCGATAAAAGAAAAGATTTTGAAACAGAAAAAAATGATTTTTATTTCATTAATAAATATAGTAAATATATTGGTGAAGGACATTATGGTTTTTCAATTGGAACACCAATAGTACCTGAGTGGAATGAAATTATTGAAAAAATTTTAGACCTTTGCATTGAAACCGACCCAGATTTTAAAATATTACAAATTAAGTTAAAATTTGGCGGTATACGTTTTTATGTACAAACCAATATCATTGAAGATATTGATGATATTGAAATATTAATCATGAAAAAAATGCATGATAATGCATTAATATATTAAATTTGTAACATTTTTAATTATTGTTCGTATATAATTAAAAATAATTAACTATGGAAAAGAAAAAGGTAAATGTTCAAATAACCGAAATTTTCACTGCCAAAGCGGGAAAAGATTGGAGTCGTTATTTTCATGGAACTATTCGAAGAGAAAAAGACGAAAATGATAATCCTGTGGTATATGGTAAGATTCTTGTGAAAAATAAAATTCATGATGGTCATATATTAGCAACTGCTGTTGACCAATGGGAACTCGGAAAAAATCTGGACGATTTAGTGCTTATGATATTAGATAAAGGATTACATAATAATAAGGGTAAATTCTTTATGCGATACGGTTTCGAATATTCTTTAAATTAAATGCATGACTTTGAACTACTCAAACGTACATATCCTATTTCACAATTTGACCGATATTGTGACGGTTATGATTATATTGTAAAAAATAGTAGTGAAGAAGAACGTCATGAATGGGGCATTAAACTAAATGAATTACAGAGAGTAATTAAAGCAGGTGAAAAATACATATATCAGGTTGCAAAAGAGGGAAAAGTGTTTAAAGTAATGTGTTTGTGTTTTGAAAATTATGCAATAATTAGAAAAAAAATATTTAAATTAGATGATGAATAATGATTCTATAGCACAATTGGTAGTGTAACAGTCTCTAAAACTGGTGATTTGGGTTCGAACCCCAATAGAATCACAAATAAAAAATAAAAATTTCCTTGTTTTTTTGTAACATTTTATTAATTTTGTCGTATATATAGTTGTAAGCGTTTTGATGAAATATTAATATTAATTAAATTTAAAAATTATGAAAAAGTAGATTAAGTTAGTAACAGTAACAAGAAAAGACCTTTCAGCAGGTCAACAGTTAGTGCAAACTGGACATTCAATTGCTGAATTCGCACACAAGCATCCTTCAAAATTCCACGATTGGATGCAAAATTCCCAATATTTAGTATCGTTATCAACCGATAACGAAGAAAAACTCAAAGACATATATTACAAATTAAAGTACTTTGGTGCTGATGTTGTGTCATTTACTGAACCCGACATTGACAACCAATGGACTGCTATTTGTTTTTATGGTACTCCTGAAATTAGAAAAATTACAAAAAAATTAGATTTAGCACTTAATAATTAATGATTATGGAAGATAAATGGTTAATGTTTAAGAATTACATGCACAATGAACTTGGCATAACGAAAGAAGATATTCGCCAATGGATTGAAGATGCAGTGGAAAAACAAGCAGAAAAAATGGTGAAACATGAGTTCAATAATTTTGATGTACATAGAGTTGTTGAACGAGTAATTAACGATGATAAATATTTTGGTGCAAAAAATTTAAAACGTGATATTGCTCAAGAATTATCAAAACAAATAATGGAACGTTTACGTTTAGACTAAAAATTAAAATTATGAAAGATACATAGATTTATATAAGACCACCATAATTGTATGATATACAACAAATTCGTGATTTGCGAATTGTGAATATCGCATATTGCGATATATAATAAAATGTAACTTACAAAATGTAACTTTTAGGTAACTTACTAAAAAGTAACTTAATAATAAATTAAATTAAATCATATAATTATGGAAACAATAGTAAAAATAAATGTTGAAAAATTAAAATCAGACATTAAAGAACTCGCTGAAAAGCAAAAATTTTATAGAAATCAAAGAAAAACCGAAAAAATTATCGGTGAAAGAAAATTACAACCTTGGGAAGCAGCATGTGCACATCATGAAAATAGAAATAAATTAAGAATTATGTATGCTGCATATGGTATAATAAGAGGTAAAAATTTTTCAGAAATTGAAAATCATTACCCCGAAGAAAACCATCCATTAAAAGAATATCAATATCAAATTGATAAGTTAATTAAAAAGTATGAAATTCATGAATAAAAATGTAAAAGGGAGAACAATTCTCCCTTTTTTCTTGCATATATATTTAGAATTACTTATTTTTACGCAAAATAATTTTTATTATTAAAACAATTTATTATGTTAGATACAGATAAAGAAAAAAAACAATCAAAACTCTTGTCATCACAAGACCCAAATGAAAACATAACATCGATTGATGATGAAAATCCTGAATTTGCTGAAGGTGTTAATGAACCAACCGAACTTACTGATGAAGAAAAGCGTGAACTTCTTATTAAAGAAATAAAAGCATCAAAATTTAAATTTAAACCAATAAAACAAGATGGAAATATAACCACTAATAAGTATGGTACTAAATTTAAAAAAGAACGTAAACGTAAAAACGTTCAAGCACGTAAATCACGTAAAGCAAATCGTAAATAATTATGGGATATTCAGCACACTCGGAAGCACCAAAATCAATTATTGATGCTTTTAAATCAAAAACACAATCGACAAACTATTCTTCAATAGTTTCTAATAGCCATTTTTGGACTGATTTAAATCAATTAATTAATATGCTTGATGTTGGATATAAACCAACACAAGAAGAATTAATTATTGGATTAAATAATTCAATAAAATATGGATATGAATTAAAACAATTAATTAAAACAAAAGAAATTAATAATGGTTTTATTTCATTACAACAAATGGTCGAATATATTCAGGATGAAAATTATAGTCAAGGTGCTTTCTATACAATGCTTTGTCAAACAATTCAATCTGGATTTAATTTAACAACAAAATTAAAATCCAATCGTCAAGAAATTTATAATAGAATTGATGGTGAAAGAAAATATCAGGATGAAAACTGGAGCACTAGAAGAACTGCCAATGGAACACCAGATGAAGAAAAGCCAATTGCAGAATGGATTAATTATATTGAATATCATTTAAGTAAGGCAAAAGAACGTGTTTATCATCTTGATGATGAAGGTGCACTACATGAACTTCGTAAAGTAACCGCTTTGGGTGTTAGAGCAATGGAAATTCATGGCTGTCCTGAAAGAATTGTTAAATTAGATTATAATCCAGATACACTACGTGATGGTTGTTGCGGTGCGTGTGAAAATTGTTAATGATGGAAAATGTTGATTTAAATAATACATATTGGGATAGAATAAGAGGATTTGTTTCAGAATTACGTGTTGATGCTCGTTGGGTGTTACGAAATAATGATGATGACAAATCTTATGGTTCATTAAGAATCGTATCACATCCTGATTTACCACCTGGATATCTTCGTGCGTTTTTTACATATGTTATCTCAATTAAGAAAAAAAGTATTGAAGAAAAAATTCAAACAATTGAAGATTATCAAATGGAAATGACCGAATTAGAAGTTTATTCCATTGATGATAATATTAATACAGAAACACAGCAATATGAAGCACCATATAAAGAATTAGAAGAAATGTTTGGTGTTAAGGTATTTGAATAATAATTAAAATAAAAATGAAATGAAAACTAAAGACAACAAAACTGAAAAATTAATTAAAGATATAATAATGGAAAAAAATAATGAACAAAAAAAAGAAAAGGACTTGACCTCAACAACAGGTAAAGGTAAGGGGTTGAGATTCAATCAAGGCAAATTAAGATATGATTTGGTTGAACCACTTGCATTTCAAGATTTTGTTCAAGTATTAACGGATGGTGCTAACAAATATTTTGATAGAAATTGGGAAAATGGTTTAAGTTGGACATCGGTACTAGCATCTTTAAAAAGACATATTGCTGCTATTGAAAAGGGTGAAGATTATGACCCTGAAAGTGGAAGATTACATATAGCACATGCAGCGTGTAATGTTCATTTTTTAAATGCATTTTACTATACTTTTCCACAGGGCGATGATAGACCAAAAAGATTTTTAAAAATCCCGAAAATCGGATTAGATATTGATGGTGTTCTTGCTGATTTTACTGGTGCTTGGAATAAAAAGTATCCAGAAATATCCGCATCTCCTAATTCATGGTATATTGATAGAAAAATTAGAGCAAGATTTGAAGAAATGAAAAGTGTTAATAAATTAGATGAATTCTATTTAAATATTAAACCATTAATAAAACCTGAAGAACTACCATTTGAACCACATTGTTATATAACATCAAGACCAGTTTCTAAAGAAATTACCGAACAATGGTTAGATAAACATAATTTTCCAGCAAAACCTGTTTATAGTATTGATGTAAGAATGAGTAAAGTAGATGTAGCAAATGAAGCACAGGTTGAGATTTTTATTGATGATTCATATGAAAATTTTGTTGATTTAAATAATAATGGTATTTTCACATATTTATTTTCAGCACCTTGGAATAGTAGATATGATGTTGGACACATGAGACTCGATTCATTGAAAAACATACCAATATTAAAGTAATTGTTTGGCTTAAATTTTGTCAATAATATTGGATTTATTCATTGTTTTTGTATTTATAATGGTAATTAAATTAATATTTTATGAGTAATATTATCGATGATGTGTTTCAAGATATTGAAGTCAGACCAAAAAAGTCGAAAATTATACTTAAATGGACGATTAGAATATCAATAATTTTAATAAGTGCAGCATTTATTGTTGGGCAATTTAAAATTGTGTATTTTAATAGATTAAATAATATTGAAAAATCTATTGAAAATAATAATCTTGAATTAAAAAAAACTAACGATAAAATAGATATTGAGTTTGATAAAATTAATACCAGAATTGATAATATATATGTTGATGGTGTTAATGCATTTATAGAATTTAATGATTATAATAAAAAACAACTTGAATTAATTATCGATTATAATAAAACTGATAAAACGTTTTTAAAAAGAATGTTAGATATTAATACTATTGAAAAAAATAAAAATGTTGAAAATAAATTAAAGCAAATTAAAGCAAATTAATATGAACATCACACCTAAAACATATACTAAAGAAGAATTTTTAGATAACCTAATTAATATTCAAACAAATTGTAATATTGTCAATAAATATCACAAGTTACCAGAACAAATTAGTGTTAAGAACAATAAATATATCATTTACATCAATGTAACAAAATACGGCACAAAAAACCCAACATATAATTATGAATTTAATTATTATTCTGAAGAACTTGTTGAATTTTTATTTAATTCAAAAGTATTTTCAAGTGTTGAATTAAGTATTAATAATTTACTATGTGACTTAATGAATATAAAAATTTCATTAAATTAAATCTTTTAGAAATAATGAGAATTTGTTTTATTAGTGATACACATAATAAACACAAACAGTTAAGTTTACCACCTGCTGATGTAATTATTCATTGTGGTGATATGACTTCTGTTGGTAAAGAACATGAAATACGAAATTTTTTTAAATGGTTTTCTAAATTAAACCAATTTAAGTATAAAATATGTATTGCAGGTAATCATGATTGGTTGTTTGAAACAAGTAGGTCTTGGGCAAAAAGTCTTGTTCCAAAAAACGTGATTTATTTGGAAGATAATGAACTTATTATTGACGGTATTAAATTTTATGGTACACCAGTTTCTAAACCATTTGGTAATTGGGCATTTAATCGACCTGAAGAAAAACTTAATCAACACTGGTTAGCAGTCCCAGATGATGTTGATGTACTAATAACTCATGAACTTCCACATACAATTATGGATTATGTTGAATGGGATAGAGTACATGTGGGTTCACCATCACTATATTTTGAAGTTATGAATAGAATTAAACCAAAAATACATTGTTTTGGACATGTTCATAGCGGTCATGGAATTAAAATTATTGAAGATACTATGTTTATTAATGCTAGTAATCTTGATGAAGATTATAATTGTGTTTATGAATCAATAGTTATTGAAATATAGGTCAGAATGTCCCATATATTGACCTATAAATAACAAAATAATGAGCCAGAAAATATTCTGGCTTTTAACTTTTCAATAAAAACAATCTATTTATGGAAAATTATTTTTATTTTTATGAACATTAACGAACTTTTTGAAAAACTACAAGATAAATTTTTACCAGAAGAAATCAATGGTGAATTTACTTTAAATGGTAATTGTATTATTTGGGAATTTACTTTAGATTGTAGCACACATTCAGATGAAACTACAATTCCTGTGTTTAATGATGATGAGGAATATGAAATCATTTATGAATATAGCACACCAGAAGAACAATTATTAGATGAATATAATAAAATTTTTGAACAAATTGAACTGTTTTTAGATGAGTTAGATGAACTAGATGTTTGGACTATTTCAGATTCTGATATTCTTGAAAACAGTATTTCTTTTAAAATTTTTTAGTTTTATCGTAACAAATACTAAATATTTTCGTATCATTGTAAAATAAATAGTATTGTATTATGGGAGGAAAAGCATTAAACAAATACGGTGTATATACACAAAGAAAAAATACTGAAGAATTCAAAAGAATTGGGTGGCAACTCAAATATTTGTTGAATATGAAACTTAATTTAAATTCTGAAGTAATTAAATGTTATCATACAAAATCCGACCACGGTGATTTAGATTTATTAATTGAAGTACCATCTGGTCGTGGTATTAACTGGAAAGAATTTATTTTAGATGCATTTAAACCACAAGCAATTAATGCAAATGGTGGAGTTTATTCTTTTGATTATCAAGATTTTCAAATTGATTTTATTCCAATTCCTAAATCAAAATGGAGTTCTGCTTTGGTTTATTTCTCATACGACCCATTAGGGAATATTATGGGTAAAACATACCATAAATTCAATCTATCATATGGATGGGAAGGACTTCACTATAAATTTAGAAATTTTAACGGCATTAATTCCAAAGATATTTTAATTAGTAACGATACTAGAAAAATTTTTGAATTTGGTGGTTATGATTATGATAGATATTTGTTGGGTTTTGATACACTTGAAGAAATTTTTGATTTTTGTGTTTCAAGCAAATATTTCAATGCAGATATTTTTCAAATGGAAAATCTTAAAGCAATTGATAAAAAAAGAAATCGTAAAAGAGGTTCATACCATATGTTCTTAAATTATATTAAGGATAATAATATTGTTGGTAGTAATTATCAATTTGATAAAAATAAAGATTCTTATATTACAAAAATTAATGATTTTTTTCCTGAAGCAAATTTGCTTGATATTTTAAAAAATTTGAAAGAAGAGGATGCACGAAGAAAAATTGTATCACAAAAATTTAATGGTGATATTGTAATGATGTGGCTTCCAGATTTAAAAGGTAAAGAATTGGGTATTGCGATATCAAAATTTAAAGAAAGGATTGGTGATTACTATGATGAATTTATTCTGAATTCAAATTATGATACAATTCGTGAACATTTTATGATAATATATAATGAATGACATAACAAAGAATAAAAAAAATAATAATACGCTAAAAAAGGGCAGTAAAAATTTAAACAATGAAAACTGGAAAGTCTACCATCCAAATGGTAGACATATGTTTACTTGTGGTGAAAGAAAGGCTTTTTGGTATATTGAAAGAAAATTAGCAACAATTATTGGTAAAAAAAAGATTAAATTTACTTTTATGCCAAAAGGCAATGGTTTTGAAAATAATGAAGTATTTGGTTTATATGAAAGAGAAAACATTTGTGTTGTTAGCGGAGTAGAACATGAATTACAACGGCATCATATAGTACCGTATTGTTATAGAACATATTTTCCCGATGAATATAAATCAAAAAATCATCATGATGTTGTACTAATTAATTATGAACTTCATTGTGATTATGAAGTTTATGCTAATAAATATAAAAATGAAATTGCGAATATGTTTAATGTGAAAACAATAAACGAATTAAACATTGAATATACAACACAACTACGTGAAATTGGTAAAAATAATTCAATTGTTATTAATGCAATTCACGCCATTTTAAAAAAAAATAAAAACATACCAAATCAAATTAAATTAGATAAATTACAACTAATATCTAAAGGAACTAATATTGATTATAAAACAATTTGTAATTTTACTTATATTCAATTATATAAATTGTATTTAATGTTAAAGGAAGAGCATAAAATTGAAATTGAAAACTTTAAACAAAATAATCGGTATAAGTTTGACCACGGTTACCATGTGGTTCAAAAATTAAAAACAGAAAAAGATATTATGGAATTTGTAAAACTATGGAGACATCATTTCATCGAAACGATGAAACCAAAATACATGCCGAAGGGATGGTCAATTGATTTTCGTGTAAAAACAAAACTATAATTTTTCTTGTATGTTTAATTAAAAATAACTAATATTGTAAAAAATTTAAAAATGAAACTACATAAAGCACTTAAACTAAGAAAAAGTTTGATTGGTGAAATAACTAAACTCAAACAACAAATAAAGGATAAGAATTCTTATCTTGAAGGGTCAATAAATGCTGAAAAATTTAACGTTGACGAACAGTATAAAATTTTATTAAATAAAATTGATGAGTTAACGGGTTTAAAATTTGCAATAAATGAAGCAAATCGTGAAATACAATCAAAAATTTATGTTCTGGCAGAATATAAAGCATTAATTGCATTTTGGAACGAAGTAAGTGTTGTTGAAGGTAGCCAAGCAAGCACGTATGGCGATACAATTAGAAACTATAAAGTTCAAATTGATGAAAATGAACGAAATGTGATAATTAATAATTTTCAGAAAAGAGTTGATGTGCTTCAAGAAGAAATTGATTTATTTAATTATAACACTGACATTCCTTGGGATGTTGAAGATGAAAATATTATAACAACAGAAAATTAATGCATTGAAGTGTATTGTTGAGTAAATATTGATTGTGATGATACTTCCTACTATGGCGAATGATAGCGATTCTGAATGTTCAAATTTCGTGAATTCATGGTATGAAAATTTAAAATTTAAGCATTAAAACTCAATATATTGTATCTAAATCAATTTTGAAAAACAGTACACTTCTTTTTATTATCATAATTTAAAATATGAAAAACTTACAACCACAATTTGATTTTGATGACATACTTATCGTAGCCAAAACTAAAACATATATAAAAAGTAGGTATACAGATATTCAATTACCAGATAAACTACCACTATTTACTGCTCCAATGGATACTGTTATTGATTTAAATAATTTCGAATATTTTATTGATTCAAAAATTAACGTAACACTACCAAGAACCATAAAATATAACGATATTATATTACGTGATGTTATTCATAAAAATGTATTTGTTAGTTTGGGGTTTGATGATATTGATATTCATTATAAAAATAATTTTAATGATTTCTACATTAATGCACATATTCTAATTGATGTTGCAAACGGTCACATGCAAAAAATTGTTGATTATGCGAGAGAAATTAAAAGATTAAGACCAGATGTTGTTATAATGGTTGGTAATATAGCCAATCCCAAAACATATGAATGGTATGCGAAAAATGAGTGTGTTGATTTTATTCGAGTAGGTATTGGAAACGGTGGTGGATGCTTAACGACAAAACAATCTGGTGTTGGATACCCAATGGCATCATTAATTAATGGCATATATGAGGTAAAAAAGAAATTTATTAAAGACAATCCAAACATAAAACCACCCGCTATTGTTGCAGATGGTGGAATGAAAGATTATTCTGATATAATAAAAGCACTTGCATTGGGTGCTGATTATGTTATGATTGGTAGCATATTTAATAAGGCACTCGAAAGTTGTGCTCAAAATTATTTATATGGTATAAAAATAAACAAAAAACTTGCTAAATACTTTTTTGATAGGGGTTATCCAGTTAAAAAGTATTTTAGAGGAATGAGTACCAAACAGGCACAAAAAGCAATGGGAAAATCAACATTTAAAACATCTGAGGGTGTTGTTAGGTATCGTAAGGTTGAATATCATTTAAGCGGGTGGGTTGCTAATTTCGAACACTATCTACGCAATGCAATGAGTTATTCCAGTGCAAAAAAATTAGATGATTTTATTGGCAATGCAGAAATTTGTCAGATTACGAAAAACGCTTATGATAGATTTAATAAATAATGATGTTGAAAAGGTTAATATTTTAATAAATAAATATAAAACGGTTCTTGAGGTTTCAAATCTTAGAACAGTTGATGATGTACAAATTTTTGTTCTAATTATTGATGAAGCAATAAAATATATTGAAGATAAATACAATCATTTAAACGCTGACATAAAAGCATGGTGTATTTTAATCTTAAAACATAGTATTAAACAAATAAAAACTGATGACGATGTTAAGAAAAATATTGATGACTTCATTAAATTTTGGAATAGTGAATACCAAAAATATATTGATGATTTGAGTATGTCAGCATCTGAGTTTGATAGGGATTATGGGTTTGTTCAAATATTCATACATAAAAAAAATCGGTGAAATACTCACCGATTTTCTATTCCAATAATATTTCTTCTAATTCATCCTCATATTTTAATTTCATAATTCTGAGTTTTTCAATTTTTTTGTCGGAAATCATATACTCTTCAAATTTAGTAATTTTTTTTTCTAAACCAGCAATTTTATGCTCTAATACTTGAATATTCCTTTCTTTACTCATACTTCATTATTTTTTAAATTATTATTATTATTTACTAATAAATACTAAATTTGTTGGAAATCTGGATTAAAAACATTAAATTTGTTTTTTATTTTTATGGAAAAATATATTAAATATAAAAGAATTGAAACCACAATCATTAAAGAAGATAACGAAATTCAATCGTTTCTCGATGATTTAATTATTAATGGTTGGGAAATCATAAACTATTCTGAAAAAAATATTGCAAATACTGTTATAACAAAGTATATTAATGTTATAGTATTAGTAGGTAAAAAACAAAGTAATGTATTATGAGTAAAAATTCAGGGTTTTTAGTAGAAACTAAAACAGGTAAAAAGGGTAGAACATATCATAAAGAAAAACTAATTAATAAAAAAACTGTTGTACATTTAGTTGATGAAAATAATGAGGAAACAAACGTAAAAATGTTATGTGATTCCAAATCATTAAAAATTACTGGATATATTGACTAATTTAATGAATAAAAAAATATACCAAGATTATTTAGTGTTTAAATCAGAGTTAATTATGTTTTTAGTATTAAACTTATTTAATAAGTATAAACATTTAATTGATTCAAACGATTTTATTTTTGTTGGTTCAATATTACATAATAAAATAGGATTTCAAAATAAAGACATTAATGATATTGATATTTCAATCAATCAAAAAATACATGATGATTTTCTATTTGATTTTAAAAACCATATCAACACCCTAAATTTAAAAGATTTTGAAGACTATTATAATCGTAATATCGGACATTACATTAATAATTTAGAGTTTAAAAATTTATTGGCAATTGATGTTTTTAAAAACGAACATCCAATAAATTGTGATAAAATAATATATGTGTTCCCTAATATCTATACCAAATTTTTTGGGTACGAATGGAATTTAAATGCAACATATAATTCATATCAATCCCTTTTAGGTGTTGATAATAATGAAAGAAAAAAAGAAAAATATTTACGAATTTTTAAAAATTATTTGAACCTTATTAATACTGACAACATAAAAAATAAAGAATTATATAATAATATTATTAAAATAATTAATGAACCATGAATAACGAACTATTAATTAATCATACGTACTTACTAAAGTACCGTAATTTAAATAATTTATCACAAGTAAAAGTATTGAATATAACAAATACCGCATATCAAATACGCTGGTATAATGGAAGTGATACTTGGGAATCAAAAGAACATTTATTAGATGATTATAAAGTAATTGAAGATATTTCAGATTTT
>Ga0272441_10001866_pt1 | contig 44104 bp, 35 predicted proteins | sample SSMProp6N_FD_193582 | JGI IMG/M metagenome (GOLD analysis project Ga0272441, IMG submission 193582) | Marine sediment archaeal communities from Little Sippewissett salt marsh, Falmouth, MA, United States - SSM-Prop-6N | ecosystem: Environmental > Aquatic > Marine > Wetlands > Sediment ...
GTCAGTCGGCTTACTTCTTGATTTCCGAAGATGGTAGCGATGGTCGTTCTTTCAGACTACGTCTTAGCAGTCTCCCAATACACCACATGCTTGGACTCTACTAATCCCAGGCCTGCAGGCTGGGAATCGGGTTCCAAAGCTCATGGCTACAGTGAGAGTGATCTCATATCCAGAGTCGTAGCGGCACGGAGGGAATAAGCTTCTCGAGTTGTGTTTCAGGACTCGCATCCCGATCTAGTCGGAACTTTGATGTCCAGTGTCTCTTCGCTGTAAGATACCGATATGCAAAGCGATTCAAGGCGCAGAGATCGCAAAGCAGTAGCCCGATTCTGGATGTCGATTATCCTTGTGGCAGCATTGACCTGGGCGGTCATGGAGTACTTCGTGGGGCCATCGCGGGAGCAGAAAGGATACACGCGAGGCAAGGCACTCGCGTGCGCAGTTCAGTTCATCGAAGGTCGATATGGTACTTCTGCGGATACGTTCAGTCTGAATCTGGAGTGCTCTTCCGTTCGGACTGTAGACTCACGCTATCAGGTATCAGGCACGACCAAGGGTCTGTATGAGGTGATTCTCACGTACCGCTGGGCCTGGCGCGGGGCGCAGGGAGTAGGAGAAACCAGCGAACTACCCACTCGGCTATCAGGCACACGAAGTTTCATCTGCCTAGTGGGACACTCGGTGTACTCCAGAGAGTCCGATGAGAAGTGGTCAGTCTGTTTCGCTACCGAGTTCCGCGACGATGCAGTGTGGGGAAATGGCTATGTCGCCCCCAGTTGGTGGGAGATCTTCGATCATGCCGCCTTTGAGGTAGATGGCCTGTCGCATAGATCCGAGGCTGATTGGCGCAGTATCGGCTTGCTCGCTAGAGAACAAATCTCTGGACTAATGAAGACTCACTTCCCATGCGAAATAGGATATGGCTACATGACTGAGATGCTGGAGCGAACACTTCTGAATGAACCCCCATCAAGACCGTTGGCTTGGATAATCGAGGAAGCCGCCTACATAGCTGCAAGAGAGTTTCTGGAGCATGCTGATAGGGAGGAGTTCTCCAAGATGCCCTCGTGGTATGCGCTTGACACTGAGTACTCGCCAGCATTCGTCACTGAGGTGTCCACAAGCTATACAGATCTTGATCCGACTCTGGGGACGTTCGTGGTCCACTTGGATTGCGGTCCGAACGCAGACTGGTACTACGATGTTGAGTTGGTCAGGATGCTGGATGACTCCGTTGAGAGCTGGAACTTGCTCTCAGTCGAAGAACACCAACAGGACCTGCCTCAGGAGAGCGAATGCATCTACGTGTCTTCAGCTGTAGTGGAACTGCTGGTCCCGGGGCTGCCGCGCGTAGCTGCGGGTCTCTTGGTTCCGCAGTGGAAGGCTGTTCGGGAGAAGCTAGAGACGGAGCTTGGCTATGAGCCAGATGCCGCCCAGTACGCAGCGCTTGCCGAACTTGACTTCTTCCAGCGCTTGTCGCTCCGGATGATTGCCCACGTTGGTCTTCAGCAGGGACTATTGCTAGCTGAGACCATAGAAGACATCGTTAGCCAAGATCACGAAGACCCCTCGCAGAGCATCCCCTTGGACCAGAAGTAGATCAGCTTAGTAGGCTAGCGGCCAGCTCGAGACTCGGCCATCTCGCGGCTCCGAATTCGTCCACCGAGGGGTGCATGGTCTAAAAGCGCCTTTTGAAGGGCTCTTCAGAAGCAGCCTCTGTGCAGGTTTGGAACTCCGATTTCCATACCCCTGATTGCAGGAAATGGCGCAATCCCAGGCCTGAAGGCAAGGAAGAGGCTTCCAAGCAGAGCAAATGCCGCTAACCTTCTACGAAGATCTAGGCCAAATCATTACCTTTTCCACCGAACCAGGAGATTTCGCAATGGCAACTCCCCAGGACGGCGTCTCGGTTCACGAAGGGGTTCTTCAAGACATACTCCTTATGTGCTATGATATAGTCAATCAACTTCTTAGGTGGAGGTACAGATGGATCTCAAGGAATTCGTTGAAACAACGCTCGGCCAACTTGTTGCTGGCATAGCCTCTGCACAAACGACGATTGAGGAACATGGGGGGGTACTCAATCCAGGAAGCATCGCCGGAGGGAGTCCATCAAATCGGCTCTTCATAGCCGATTCAGGGCGGAATGTTTCTCTGGTCGAGTTCGAGGTTTCGATCAGTGTCACCAAAGAGGGAAAGATCGCAGCCGGGATTGGCTTCTCCTTGGCCGGTGCGGAGGCAGGCATCGGCGGAAGCAAAGGCTCGAAGATCGCAGATGTGGGAAGAGTGTCATTCTCACTTCCCATCGCCTTCCCTGGAGAGTAACTCACGAATGTCGCTTGTGACCAGGAGGAACTAGATGGCCAATGGACGTCGGCGGAAGAAGGTAACCGAAGCTGTGCTAGCGCAGTTTGAACTTGAGGGCAACTCGCCTGTGTGGATCGCCTACGAGGAAGCATTCACGGAGATGTTCAGTCGAGAAGATGGGGCGGGGCACGAGCGACATGAGAGCACCGCAATTCGTCTTTGGTGCCCGGAACACGAAAGAGGAAACTGGGACTGGTACATAACTCAGAGGTTGCTCTCAGGGAAGCTGGGCTCTCCTCAGGAGACGGAGAAGAAGCTCTACACTCGGTTGTATGGCGATCATCCATGTCGGTTGGTGTATCTTCATGGCCACACAGGGGTTGGAAAGACAACTCTGCTTCGCTACTTCTTCTCCGAGTACATTCCCCATCTCTCTGGTATGTCACCTGAGCGTCTGAAGACGTTCGTCCCAACTAACATACCTCTTGCATATGTCACTGAGGAATCTATCGAACAGGAATGGGATGTCCGTGTCTATGACTATCTGCGCGAGCAGTTTGAGGAGTTATCCAGCCTAACGTTCCTGCGGAATGTTGCGCGCCACATCGCCTATCCCGAAACACGGGGACGAGTTCTGGTCATGGATGAGAAGGGGAATTTGGCTCCGAAAGGCTTCTCGGATCACCTTGTACAGAGCATCGAGGCAACGATCTTCGGACTAGATACCGTTGACCCAAGAGACTACCTTGACTGGATTGACTCTGAAGTCGCTGTTACTTCAGACCTCAGCTTGGGCATCAAATTCAATCGCCCAGTAATCCAGGTGCTTGCGCAGCACTACGGATATGAGTTCACCTTCCTTGTCGATAATATCGATGACCTGCCCGGCACGATTCAGGAGACCATTTGCCGGCTAGTGAACCAGAAGATGCGAGCCTATGCGAACTACGCGTCTATCAGATTCATCATCGCAACTCGAGATAACTTCCTTGAGCCTGTGTTAACTCAGACCTATCCTGCAGCGCAGGGATTCAACCACGCGGCAATGAACCTACCATCCCTTCCGTTCTCGCAGGTTCTTCGAGCGAGGAAGAAGTCCTTCTTCGATCCACTTGCCGATAAGGGAGGCAAGTGGATCTCTCTATTCGCAGATGTAGGTGGTGCCGTAGTCGATCTTGACGGATTCATGGAGTCTGTCTTTGACTCATTCGACAACGTCGGGAAGCTCAATGAGCTCTACTGCCTGGCCAATCACAACACAAGGATGATGCTCGATATGGTTTGTACGGTCTTCAAGTCGCCTCACATAGACTCGTATCTCCTTTCCGATGTTCTTAGGGCAGCCTCCCGAGATGGAACGCCAATCCGCAAACGAGTTGGTGAGAGCTTCATCTCCACCAACCGGATAATAGACGCAATAGTGCGCGGTCAGAATCTCCTGATTGCCAGACGAGCGGAGAATCTGCTGCCAAACGTTTTTGGCTCTGGCTCTTCAAATCACTACTCGTCGTCACTCTGCAGAGTCTTCGTCTTGGCGATTCTCATCGATGAGGAGTGGATACCCTATGGTATGCTGGCTAGGATTCTCAATTCCCTGGGTCATCCTGAGACTGCAGTTCGACGAGCCGTGACAACGCTGATGGAGATGAAGGTGATCTTCTCAACAGACGGATACCGACTGCACGAGGAGAGCATCAAGCGGGCAGAACAGCCGCTGGAGACCAGGGATCTACCACTGGCTGAGTATCTGCTGTCTGATCTGATGGGCTCACTACGCTATTTGCAGGGGATGGCATATGTCACGCCTCTGCACGGCCGATACCTGGAAATGATCAAGACACCTGACAAGATCCAGGAGCCGGTGAGGGATCTTGCGCACCGGCTTGCTGCCGCATCTGCCCTATACAAGCAACTTCGTGCGGATATGCACTCGCAGCTTCAGTTTGCCCGCTCTGCTGAGGACAGCTCGGATCTCCTGCGTCTGATGACTAGGTATGGTTTCTGCGCAGTGCTGGAGAACATGCACGCGCAGATTCTGAACGAACACCGCAAAATCAGGAGCGTAGGGACGAATACAGGGATTGATATTCATAGGATGTTTCCTGCCATCCAATGCAGACACTAGATATGTCCTAGCGTTCCGATTTACCTCAGCCTCTGAATCGAGGGAGTTGGATGCCTTGTCCGCTAGGGACTTGAGGCAATCATTGCTGCGCTATGCGTGAGAGTCTCAAGATCAATTCCCCGCAGTTGTGTGTCCCCGTACCCTTCAGCATGAGCGCGGGTGGCTCGGTCCAGAGACCAATCGAGAAGCAACTTCTTGACTAGGCCACCTCGCGGTTCCAAATTCGTCCACCGAGGGGTGTAACCCCTGAAAACGCCTTCTGAAGTGCCCTTCTGAAGCACCTTCTGTGCAGGTTTGGAACTCCGATTTCGATACCCCTGATTGCAGGAAATGGCGCAATCCTAGGCCTGAAGCTAAGGAAGCGAGTTCCAAACCTCAAAGCCTTGAAACTGCATCCGGTGCACAGGTTGCGCCCGCCACTCAGTCAAGCCTAGACTGGTCTGCCCATGAAGAGAGCTAAGCGTACAGACTGGAAGACCGAGTCCCTACCGTCGAGAACGACAACCATCCTCTTGGACAGGTGTTACGAGCCTCGTGAGATGGAGCAGATTCGCCGTGGCTTGATACCGCAACAGATGGAGGACAAGTGGTTCATCTTCTGGGAGGAAGATACGTTGTTCTTCCATCGAAGCTGGACTGGGTTCTGCATCTACGCTGTTCATTTCAGTTGCAATGATGAGTGCTGCCGGATGATCAGTGCCAACGTGAGCCGCGATCCCTCTCAGTACTCGGTAGACTCGGATGAGCGAGATACAGAGCTGATTTCGTACCCAATAGACCTACTCCTGCTTCAGCGAAGGGCGGACTTCCCAGACGGCGAAGCAGGAACAGGCGGCTCAGCCCTCGAGAGCTGGGGGCTGGTTGGCAGAGCAGCTCTTGGGGAGCATCCCAATGCTCTCGGCCCGGCTGAGGGATGAGGGGAAGTAAGGGCCACGTGAAGCCAAGGCGGAACTGTCGCGTGCCTACGTTCGCCTGCGTCTGTGTATCAAGGCGATGAGGTTGATTCCGGCTCCTGAGCCTCCAGCCAATATGACGAACATTCCCCTCAGATTCCCCCCCTTGTGAAGGAGGATTGCCAAGGCAACCATCGCTAGAGCCCAGAGCGCCACATTAACCATGGCTACCATGTAGAGCGCTTTTGCACTCCCACTAAGTGGATTGTCAGTCATCGTCTTCTCCCTTCAGAGCGGCACAGAAAGCTTTGGCCCTGCACGAATCCCATCGCACAGAGTGCCGCTGCTTACCCCAGCGAGTAGTCAGTCTGTTCGACCTCTGCCCTGCCGCTACCGAAGCTGGTAGCTCCCAATCCAGACATCTCCGCTCCAGACCATCGTCTCAAGGCGTAGTGTCCCTCCTGCGTTTACCGGCTGCCAGGAGTTCTCTTTGATTGGGAGATCAGTAGAGGTTGTACCCATGAGTAGCCAAACCCGATTCTCGCCATCTACTGCAAGCGACGCGGGGCAGTCGATCCCGTCTCCTCCAACCTGAAGCACCGTCGCTTCAGTGAGCCCCTTGTTGAGAACCGCGAGGAAGCCCTCGGCTGCAAATGGATTGCTGCCTTCCTGCTCAAACAGCGTACTTAGGAATGCACTTGAATTGGTCTGGCCCGCAAGAGCCCAGCCATCTGCTACAGGAACCAACGCGGTCGCGTTCTCCCACCCCTCTCCTCCGAGGTAGGTGGATGCGACGACGTTGAGCCCGTTGTCTAGCACCGTCACGAACACATCGTCTCCCTCTCCTTCGCCGCTTGCACCCTGATACGACCTCTCGATCGCACCTGCCGTCGTCTCAAAATCTGAAGAGGCGGTATGTCCGGCGACCGCAATGGCATCCGGTGTGACAGCCATCGCATATACAAAGTCCCAATCGGAGCCTCCGACAAACGCCATCTGCGTAATCGATAGATCGGCTGTCAGTCTGACGACGAAGCCGTCATACGTGCCACCGAGATAGCCTGGCGAGCCCTCGTAGGAGGCGAGATCGTGCGACTGGGTCCAACCGGCCACCACTAGGTCTCCATTGGGATGGACGCAGAGCGCCTCGGGAATATCATCGCTGCCTCCCGGGAGGAGTCGCGACTGCTTCAACTCCGTCAGCCCGGCATCAAGGATAGAGACGAAGACATCCCCATGGCGGCGTCCGCCAGACAAGCTCTTGGGATACTCCTCAGTACGAGGGAAATTCCGTGAGAGCGTAGAGCCAGCTACAACAACGTCTCCGGATGCGGTGATTGCAACAGACACGGCCCCCTCGACGCCGCTGCCGCCGAGGTACGTGCATGCGATGATCGTCGAAAGGTCCAGTGATAGCCGAGCAATGCCAATATCATAGTCGCCCTTGCGTGTTGGCTGATAGGCGCTCTCAGTGGTCGGGAGATTGAGGGAATTCGACGGGAATGCGACAACCAGGGAATCCTCGTCCAGCACCATGTCGATTGATGGCCATGGGCCTTCTTCGCTCGTGCCTCCCAAGTACGTTGATGCCTTCAACTCGGACAGGTCCGCACTGAAGCGCGCAATGAGCAGATCCCCCCGGCCGGCGTAGGTGTCCTGTACTGGACTTCCAGCGAGTAAGTTGTCAGAGGAGTCTGTGCGTATGGCAACGTAGACGTCTCCACCTTCGGCCACAACAATCGGGAATGTGTAGCCACCATCCCCTCTAGAGCCGCCGTAGTACGTTGAGTGAATAAGCTCCTGGGCGGACAGCGTGCCCGATAGTCCGAGCAGAACTGCCAGCGCAATCAACCAATGAACAGAACGGAATCGAATCATGACAGACCTTTCGGGGAAGGGATGTCCACAAGTGACTCCATTCACCCAAGAGTGATAGATGGCTCATAGTAGCACGCGGATGTTAAGAAACGATGGAGAATTCGGACATCCTGTTCCAGTTTAGGCCTAGACTTCTTGAGCGCGAGGCTGAATCCAACGCTTCATTGGTCGCCGATGTGCTAGGTCTTCCGTCCTAATGCTGGGGGCGAACGTGACTCCCGCGGAGCGCCGTCATACAGGTGGCAAGTATCCGATTCGATGGGATATGCGGTTGGATCCTGCATCAGTTTAGGCAGCAATTATCAGCCGCTCAATCGCTTTCTGACTTGGCCATCGGATGGTTCCAAATTCGTCCACCGAGGGGGATTTCACTGAAGGAGCGAGCATGCGCTCGCGCCTTCTCATTTCCGGGAAGACTCGAACGGACATCCGAGGACACGAGTTTCGCAATTCGTTGGGACGTTTCCGGCCTTGCTGCGTTGCGGAAAACTCCCGACGTGCCCTGCGGGCACGCACTCGCAAGCTGGACAGCGCATCGGTCAGGAGTTCGCACTAGCGAACTCCCAAGCAACGCGAAGCGTTGCCGCCATCAGCTGATCGGGGGTACAGAGAGGGTGGGCCTTGGGCCCGCCCCTTTCGTACCCCCGCAGTGCGAACCTGCCGCCGATGTTTCGCAGAGCGAAACTCGGACGCACCCGAAGGGGGCGCGTTTGCATGAACCCGAACCAACACGCTGGCCTATACCTCGAATCGATCGGCCAGCCAAATCCGGAATTCTGCCGCTGCTCTCCTCAGATGATTCTGCTGCACACGATTGCCTCGATGGCTTTACCGACGCTAGTATGTGTCAGCTTTGGCGCTGCCTTCGTACCGGATCCATCGCCGAAAACAATGATCGGTAGGAGGTTACGATGACGAATCGATGGACTGCTGTTGTCCTCGTTCTTTTGCTGTTTGCACTATTGAGTGGTCGTGCTGTCGGGCAGGAGTTGGAGCGAATATCTGGCGAACGCACCGGCTGGTGGCTGTTCACCAACGCCTCTGCCGAGACGATCAACTCGGCCGCAGACGAGCACGCGGCGAGAATCACCGATCTGGAGGTCACCTCCGTCTCGCCGCTTCGCTTCTCCGCCTGCCTAGTCAAGAACAGAGGAGCCTATGCCTCTGACTGGTGGTGGTATTCCGGCATTGATGGAGATCGTGTTTCCGAACTCCTTGATGAGCTGAAGGCCCGGATTATCGATCTTGAGGCGTATTACGTTGAAGGGAAACTCCGATTCGCTGTCATCCTGGTTCCCAACACGGGTTCCCAGGCGAAGGCATGGTGGTGGTACTACGGTGTGTCCGCTGACACACTTTCCGATCTCATCGTCCAGCACGATGCCCATCTTGTCGATCTCGAGGTACTCACGAAATCGGGGCAGCAACGGTATGCTGCTGTGATGATCCGCAATACGGAAGATGACGAGGACTCCTGGTCGTGGCACACAGGGATCTCTCCGGGGGATCTCTCCGATATCTTTTCCTCGCAACCGGTGCGGATCCTTGACTTGGAATGGATGTCGGACGGCGGGTTCGCGGTCATCTTGTTTCGCCCACGAAGCGAGTCTTGGACTTGGTGGTGGTGGTTCGGACTAGACCGCTCCGATGTGACGGAAGTGGTTAACCTTACGGGCGGACGAATCGTGGATGTCGAGCACTACACCCAATCCGGGTTTGAACGATACGCGGTTGTGCTGACAGGAAGTACTCCAAGCGGCGAGGAGACGGCAACTGTGCGCCAGACCGCACGAGACACTTACCCAGTCGAGATCGTACTCAGCACGACATCTGACTGGACCGTCGTGGAACTCAAGGATGGAGAGATCGAAGTGGGGAATCACGAGATTACCCGGGGATCCGAGGCGGGGGGGCTCGAGGTCGAGGCCTCTGCCACGCCATATATCGCCCAAGATTGCTGTGATACCGAACTTGTCGAAGTGCGCCTTCAAGCGAATCTATACCTATCGAATCCATCCGGAAGACTGCAGATTGAAATCGACAAGGGCCACATTGGGAAGACAACGGTTGCCTTGCATGTTCCCGGCAATCCCGTTCCGATCCATTCCTTCAACCACGAGGGCGTGGCGGACAATCCCGACGGAACCAACACTCGAACGTTCTCGGTCTACTGCCCCTATCTGACATCGCACCTTGTGGGAATCCTCTCAAGTCCTTTGGAGTAGGCCGTTGTGGAACCTATTGACTGCCTGGTGATCAACCAGCCTCGAGAAATCGGGAGCGAGCTTCATTCCGTCCTGCGCGGCCCTCGCGGGATCCCGACGCCCCTTTAGAGGGCTAGCTTGGTCTCTCATTCGCTCTGCAGCGTTGATCCCAATTGAGGGATCAGCCCAGCTACGTGGCTAGGTCTGTGCACCAGTGTCTGCTAGAATCGAGGCATGAGACTGCCCAGATGGCTCTCCAGACACATCGTCACCATCGTGTTCGTGGTTGCTGCACTCGCGATCATTGCCGTCTTGCCAGAGCAGAAGCATGCTTCTTCGCCTCGGACCGTTCAGCTCGGGCCAGACGTAGGAAGGATCATTACGCACACAGGCAAGAGCTACCTCATCTTGTCAAACGGAGAACTAGCCGTGAGTGAAGGGTGGAACATTCTGGTAGTCGACCACGTTGCGTCGGCGTACTTCTCCGGTGAGCTTGATGAATGCCTGAAGTGGACTCTCCCTGAATTCTTGGGTAGTAGCGAGCCGCAGACCGATAGCACACGGGTCGGAGAATGAGGTTCATGCCTTGCTGAGGTGCCTGAGCCGTTTCGAGGATACGGCCCGGAGTCGACGATTTAGCATAGCAGGACCAGGGCGATATCAGCGCATCCACGAAGCGATGCGCGTGCACGAGTACACGCGTACGGAGCTCTCTGAGCACCTAGGGTTGCATTCCTCGACGATCAGTGTGATCGCGAAGCGCGTTGCCGAAGCTCCAAGAGACAAAAAATAAAGACGTGACCCCCACACACGCCCCAAAATGCTGGACCCAATCATCACCCATGCTACACTGCTCGTGGTATCTCTGACGCATGAACTCAAGGAACATGGGAGTTGGCGGTGACACGGAAACCTGCAGACGTCTTGGAGACGATCAAACGCTGGGCAAAGGACGAGGATGTGGTGCGGACGGTGATCTTGACGGGTTCCCGGGCGCAGCCTCATGCTGTATTGGATGCGCTCTCTGACTACGATCTTGTCGTGTACGCGACGGATCTCTCGGCATTCTCCAAGGGAGATGAATGGCTGTCTGCGTTTGGCGAGGTCATGGTGCGGTGGCCTCGTATGCCGCGATCGACGTTGCGTGAGGACTGGATTACCCGTCTCGTCCTCTTCTCAGATGGGGTTCGCATCGATTTTCAAATCGGTCCGGTGTCTCCCCTTGTGCTGGGGGATCTTGACGCGGGATACGAGGTTCTTGTGGACAAGGATGGCGCGACCGCCAGCCTTCAAGCCCCCACGCATTCTGCATACCACGTGGCGCGGCCGTCGTACGAGGCGTACGCATCATTGGTCAACGACTTCTGGTGGGATGCCACCTACGTCGCGAAGTACCTCCGACGGGATGAGCTCCCCTTTGCGGCGCACATGCTGGGGCAGATGCTGCGGGATCGGTTTCTCCGAATGATTCTCGAATGGGATCTTGGGTGCAAGAGCGGATGGACCTCGAATGCTGGCGTGCACGGCCGTTATCTCAAACGCCTTCTCGAACCAGCGCAGTATGAGGAGTATCTGTCCACCTATGCAGGGGCGGAGATTGAGGAGAACTGGGCGGCCTTCTTCAATCTGCTCAAGCTGTTCCGGAAGCTTGCCATGCAGGTGGGGCAAGAGCTGGGGTACGACTATCCATCCAAACTGGACGCAGACGTATCCACCTTCTGCATGCAGATTCGCGAGTCTGGCACACTGTCGTAACTTGGGCGGGTTCCGAACCAACACAGAGCCCCGCGGACTCAACGGGGTGGCACTCGATCGTTCTGCTCGGGTTGCGTGCACGTGCTCCAGCGGAGACGATGAGACATGTCTACACACAACGATCCCCTGTTTCGAGTTTCGTACGAAGAGGTCTGCAATACGCTCGAAGGTTGTTTGAGACAGCATCGGTTTGACTCCGATCGGGCCAAGCGGTGCGCTCAGATCTTTGCAGAGAACAGCCTTGTGGGCGTGGCGTCACATGGACTCAACCGATTTCCTCGATTTATCGAATGGATCGAGCGTGGCTGGATCGATCCGTTGGAGTCACCGGAACGGGTGTCCTCCTTTGGCTCTCTGGAGCGCTGGGACGGAAAGCTGGGTCCCGGACCGCTCAATGCGCAGGCGTGCATGGCTCGCACGGGAGAGATTGCTGCAGAGCGCGGGATCGGCATCCTGGCGCTTCGCAACACCAACCATTGGATGCGAGCGGGGACCTACGCGTGGCAGGCTGCAGAAGCCGGCTGTATGGGTGGATGCTTCACCAACACCGAACCCAATTTGCCGCCATGGGGGAGCACGGAACCGAAGCTCGGGAACAATCCGCTTGCGATCGCGATTCCGCGCAAAAACGGGAAGCATGTTCTCTTCGATGGGGCCATGTCGCAGTTCTCCTACGGTGCACTCGAAACCGCAGTCCGCAGAGGTGAGACGCTGCCGATTCCTGGAGGTTTCTCGCAGGCAGGCGAGTTGAGTCATGATCCGGGGGAGATCTTGGCCTCCCAGCGTGCCCTGCCAATGGGCTTCTGGAAGGGCGCGGGCCTCTCGCTCATGCTTGATCTTGTGGCCTCGACCCTTGCGGCCGGGGCTGCAACGCACGATTTGGGAGCCTTGGAAGGGGAGTATGGGGTGTCTCAGGTTTTCTTTGCCCTGAGTGCAGAAATGCTCGACAGCGCGGCAAGCCAACACATCGAGCGCGTGCTGGCAGATCTTCACACCGCCCGGACTGAAAAGGGACAAGATGTCCGGTATCCAGGCGAACATCTCCTCGAAACTCGAGCAGAGAATCTTGCACAAGGGGTGCCTGTGGATCGGAAGCTATGGCAGGACATTCAGCGATTGCATGAACGTTAGCAGGATGCAGCTTTCTATGTGGGGAGTCACAAGATGATTTCCGAATTTCTCTATGCAGAGGCTCCGTTCGACTGCTCTTCGGTCTCCTCCAAGGGACCAGCGATAGTTGCGACCAGTTTACTATCAGGAACGGTTGCTGTACGCTTGACTCACCATGTTCAAAGCTTCTAGGGTACTGACTCTCTGTAGTGGCTTCATGTTGCTCATGATGACAAGTTCGTGCCTCATGACGCCTTTGCCGCCAGTGGCGGTCATCGAGTGCACGCAAACCTCGCCCCAGACTTTCCAGCTCTCGGGGGGCAGTTCGTACGATCCAGATGGAGTCATCACTGGCTTCACGTGGGATTTCGGAGATGGCGAGACCGCACAAGGCCAGGAAATGACGTATCGGTACTCCGAGGCCGGCGTCTTCACGATTGCGCTTACTGTGACCGATGATTCGGGCATGAAGACAACCAAGTACGAGCATGTGACTTCGTACTATGAGATTGAGGTTCCGAATGACTTCGCGACGATTCAGAAGGCGATCGAAGCGGCGACCGATGGTGACGTGATCTGTGTTAGCCCGGGAACGTATGTGGAGAACATCGATTTCCTCGGGAAGGCCATCGTGGTGAAGGCGCAGATCGTCGGCAGTGCGACCATCCAAGCGGGCGCGAAAGAAGTGTCAGGGAGCCCTCTTCCTGCTGTACGATTTCACAATGAAGAAAACCGAAACTCCATTCTAGAAGGGTTCATCATCCAGGGGCCTGGGCCAGGAACGGCAACGCCACATTCAGGCGCGGGGATCAACATCTCCGGTGCGTCGCCGACAATCCGCAACTGTACGCTGCAGAACTGCACGGCTGCGGAAGGTGGAGCGGTCTACGCCTATGAGTCCAACTGTCTAGTCCAAGACTGCAAGATCTCAAACTGCACTGCAACGATCAATGGAGGCGGAGTCCTGATGATTGGCGAGTCAGTCTTTCCTGAGCTTCGAGATTGCGCGATTACCAGCAATCGTGCGAATGCAGGGGGCGGCATCTACATCTTCACCACGCACGAAACTAGGCTTGCCGAGGATGCTACACTTCCTGTGATCTCTGGCTGCGATATTGCCTCGAACTACGCATCTGGGAACCCGAGGCTCGCTCTTAAGAACAAGGTCGGCGGGGGCATTGAGGTTGGCACTGGATGTCGATACGAAGGGGAAGGCAACACATTCAGAAGCAACACTCCTTGCGATGTAGCGTTTCACGACTGCAACTTGTAGGAGAGACGATTCGGTTGCGCAGCACGGGCATGACTTGCGAGCTGCTTGATTGCCTGAGTGCTCTGCTCAACAGACACGCTACGGCGACTGCTGGAGTGTCCTCTTTCACGATCTGCATGAACTCGACAAGAGGCGACAGCATCGAATGCGAAAATCTGGCGGACTCGAGGAGGGGAGGCTAGGGCTCTCGGACGAGCTCGATACTCGACCAATGGATGGTCATGCGTTCGTTGGGAAATGGCTCGCCGTGAATCTCGAACGCGCCTTGGTCGGCCAGCTCGAGATCGGCGACGTAGAGCCCGGTTCCGATGAGTGCTTCGCCGTCCAGGGATAGGTAGAGCTCGAGCGTCGTGTGGATGGCTGCGCCTGCAAACGGCTCGATATGGCGCTCGAACGTAATCGTGAGCATTCCCTTCCGAACGCGGACTCTCGCGGGGACCATTGACTCCAGCGGATCCGAAGCTTCCTGACCGATCTCAATGGCAGCGGTCAGTCCTCCAAGCGCAGTCGGCGTAAGCACAACCGTAATCCCGTACGTGAACTCCTCTTCCAGCAGGCCGCTGCCCATAGATTCCCCGCTCTCGGAGAGGAGATCGAGAGCCGCGAACTGCCATTGCCCGAGGCTCTCTCCGCTCCATGTGCCGACGTACTGCGCGGCGTTCCCGATGTTGCCTCCGACGAGCAACAGGACTCCGGTAGCGACTGCGAGGGCCAGGCCGACTGCGATCACGAACTTGCTGTTCATGCGGGGATTCTACTCGGGAAACGTACGCAGGGGAACGGTCGGGATTCTGCCGGATGCGATTTCACTTTGCTCGCGCACGGATCTATACTGCTTCGGGAGGCGATGGTCATGCGCAAATCCCGTTGGCTTGTAGTTTTCCTTGGACTCGCGTGTATCCTGTTTGTAGTCTCAGCAGAGCAAGAGATCAGTCTACAACTCTCCGGACATCTCACTGCCGGTCACGGCTCGTGTCAACAGATCTCAGCATCTCAGCTTGCTTGCCAATTGGCGGCGGGTTCAACAGGCATGCTGGGCTTGGGGGCTTCGGTGACCCCGCCCGATTATCTTGTGACGATTGAAGGTTGGGGACTGCCTCCTTGGGTCGATTTCGCTCCGGCCTCCGGGTATGGAGCGGTGTCTGCCGTGGCGGAGCTTCATCCCCCACCGTCGGCGGCAGGGCAAGTCACGCTGCTGGTCTTCACGGCGACGACGGTGGAAGACCTCGTCGTGGAGCTCCAGGTGCAAGTGGAGATCGTCTCGGACAAGCCGGTGGAAGATGTGCCGGGAGGCGAGGATACGGACGAAGGCACAGAGTTTGAGACGCCTTTCTTGCCGGACATCTCGACCTTTGTGTTGGGGGATGTGTTCGATTGCGAGACCGGCGCGTTGATCGATCCCGGTCTCTTGAGCACTGAATTTGAGTTTGCAGCTGGTGCACAGGCGCCCTATACCTTGGATCAGTTGGAAGCGGTGATCGTTCATGCGCCTGGATACTTACCGTACGAGATTACGGCCTTCCGCCCCTATACGATCAGTCTGCTGTTTGTGCAGGTGACGATTCTCACGCCGGAGGAGGCGGGCATCTGCCTGCAGCCTCTAGGTGAGCGATCTCTCGAGGCGGTGGCTCCGTCCGGAGCGTGCGTTGGCAACGTCACCACGATTCTTCATGACTCTCCGGCATCCTTTTCATGGGCGGCGACCGGTAGCTTTCAGTACTTCGAAATCCTGATCTACGACAACCCTTGCGGCATGTATCCGCCACCTCCGACGCCTACACCGACCCCAACCCCGACGCCAACTCCAACGCCCACACCGACTCCAACCCCAACGCCAAGCGATCAGCCGGTGCTTACAACCGCAGGCGTTTGGGAGCCGCTATGGGACAAGCTGACGCCGGAACAGCGAGAACAACTGGCCGGCCGCGGGCTCTCCGGCTGGGGCTGGGTCAAGGCGGCGCGCGAACTGCTCGGGGAGCAGGATGCCGAAGTCCCGGTCGAAGGCTTGCTCCAGGAGACGGAAGGCGTGCTGCTGCCGGATACTCCAGTGATCGCACGAATCGGTGCGATCTCCGGGGAGACGCTGGAAGCATCGCTTCCGCTGGAGGCCATGCTCGAGCCTGGGCAGGCCTTCATCTGGCAGGTCCTTGGCGTGTACGAGGATGCGGACGGAGCACAGGGAGCGTTGCTCACATCAGCGCAGTGTGTGCGGTACCAACCGTACGATGCTGCGTCCGGAGAGGTTGTTCCGGTCGTTGCCTGTCCGGAGTGCGAATCTGTGGGAGACGTTTGGGACTGCGATCAGCCGATCCAGGTGATCCAGCCCCTCGATATCTATCCCAAGAAGACGACGATGAATCCGGATGAGCGCATTGCGCTCTCGATCCTCGGTACGGATACGGATCTCCTGCTTTGGCAGTGTGAGTGCCTGGAAGAGACCCAACGCAAGATCGGCAGCTATCCGGAGCGCCTGTCCTACACCTGGAAGCTCAGTGGGCGTGGGGAGCTCGTAGATGTCTTCGAAAACAGCGCGATCTACGAGCTGCCGGTGGATCTCTCTCCCGGGGAAACCGCAACGGACACGATCCGTGTAACGCTTGCCGCGCCACGAGGTGGGGATCCATCGATCGAAGGGCGCGTCACCCTCACGATTACCGCGGGATCGGAAGGCTGCGATGACTACGCCGTGCAGGCGAAGATCGTACAGCCCCCGCAGAAGCAATGCCCTCCCCCGTTGCAGGAGTATGGCCGGGATTGCATTGCCTTCCTCAAGTATGGGAAGGCCAATGGGCCGATTGCCGGAACCATCATGCTCTACCCGATGGCCTATGTGAATGAGCCGATCCTGCTCAAGGCGACGCATGTGGACACCGACGAGTTGACCATCCAATGCGAACGAACCATCTGCATCGAACCCCCGGAAGTCAACTACCCGCTTCCGGATCCGCTGGCCTTTGTTTGGGACGATCAAGGCGCCGGTGGGCGATTCCCGCTGGGCAATTCCGGGAGATGCGTTGTGTACGTGCCTCCGCAGAAGGACGATGTGACCATCCATTGCAAGCCGAGCGACCGCATCGTGAGAGATCGCGATGTGGATGAAACGGACTCGCAACCCGTGGCTCGCGTGTTGATCGATCTGACGAAATGCGATCGAGATTGGCTCCCTGAAAAAGACAACACAACAACGTTGACGGCTCGTACGTATCAGTATCGCCACGGGCAGTGCACCTATCCAGGCCCTGCCCGACGGATCACGTTCGATCTTATCTTCTCCTCGTACGAGATGGGCTACTGCGTAAATCGTGGCGACTCGCTGGAGTATGACCTCTTCTTCTCTCAAGCCGAACTCCAAAGCGAGTTCCACCTGTGCGAGGATGAAACCATGGATGCGTCACACCCGGCGCACTTCAGTCGGGCCACGACGAGGGAACGTGTCTCCGAAGCTACGGTTACGGTGAACAGTGAGGACTACGGAAGCTACGGAGAAATCGAAGCCACGGCCTTCAACGCGGAGACGATGAAGCCTCGCGATCCTGACGGTGCGGCGAATTGTGCCCTTGGCGCAAACACCGTAGACATCCCCAGGGACGACATCCCTCAAGATGGGAATTCCATTGCGGATGCTTGGGACGATCGCTATCCGAATCACCTGGAATGGACGTCAGACGAGGATCGGAGCGACAACAACACTGCACACGGTGACGGACTGACCCGATACGATGAGTATCGAGGAGTGGATGTAGATGACGACGGTCGGATTGCCTACGACAACACGCGCACCGACGCACAGGAGCTCTCGGGGCCCACAAACGAGCGACTGAGTCCGGATCTGAAGGACCTCTTCGTGACGACGTTCCGGGCCCAGGACTTCGGGGATCTGAACTACGGGCGTGCGTTTGAGAACTCGCACATCGTGGTGCACAAATTCCGGGGTGCGGACCAGGAGAACATCGATGTCATGGTAATCGATGTGTCGGCCGGAACCCCGCCCAATGCTGCATACACGACGCCAGGGCAAACGGATCAGGACGGCCATCTGAACAAGCTGAATACGCCGGGCCATTTCAGACAATGGACCGTCGATTGGCTGGGAGGCTCCACCATCGGTACGAGCATTGCCTACGGCGAGCCACGGGTGTTCGATACGTGTATCGACGCCTACTTCAATGAGAAACCCTACGTCGACGGCACAACGCTTGCCAATCCGGCAGCAGCGCCGGCCGCCTACCAATGGACGGGACGCGCGAATGGCATCCTGGATGGAATGGCGATGATTGAGGATCGAAACGACAACGGGCATTTAGATGCCCACGAGCAGGACGGCGTTGCCACCGGTGTGCAGGTTCCGGATGACGGCGATGCTGTGCTGGATGGCGATCATCTCTCCATCCCGCTTGCGGTTGCTACAGCATTCCATAGCATTGCGTGGAATGCCAATCTCACGGTGTATGATCCCGACAATGATGGTCGGGTTGAGGTTGGCGCCAACGAGTACACGATGGCGCAAGTGACGCTTCACGTGCTTACGCACGAAATGGGGCACGCAGCTGGCGTTGGGCCGCACTGCAATGACCCAACCTGCCTGATGTACAACAGCACGCCCAACTGGGATCGTCAGGATCACCTCTGTCCCCGTTGCCAAGGATTGCTGCGTATCCATAATGAGTGAAAGGAGGGAAGATGACTCAGCGAGTGATTGTAGCGGTCTTTGCGGGGCTGTTGCTGTGCGGAGCAGTGGCATGGGCTGAGGATGTATCGATCGAACTGATGGTTCTTCCCGAAACGGTGAATCTTGGTGAGCCGCTCGATGTTGTGATTCGCATCATCAATGGAAGCGACGAACCCCTGCTCACCTCCGATCATGCGCTTGGCGCGTCTCGGATGTGGGCGTTCTTGGAACTGACGTTCATCGATGAGGACGGTATCGAGATTCCAGTTGGCTCGGACCGCCCCATGTACAGTCCGGCTCCGTCGAGCCTGTGGATGAACCGGGAGGGCGAGCAGGTTGCGGTCCGTCCGGCTGTACGATTGCCCCCCGGCACGATTGTCGAAACTTCGATCGTGAATCTCCTGCGCTATTTTCCCTTGGTCGAGCCGGGAACCTATCGGCTCTCGATTTCCTATGAGCTTCCCGTATTCGAGGAGGCCTTCACAAGCCTCGAGACAGGGGACACGGAACTGGTGGTCCTGGATGAGGCGGACTGGCAATCGATCGAGGCGGTGGACGTCGAGTTCACACTTGCACTGAGCCAGGACATCACTGGCGCGGATCTTGCCTGGTTCCGGGATGCGAGGATGGGGATGCTGGGAATCGGCTGTGGCGTCGATGCGGTGACGACGTTCTCTTACCCTCCACTTGATGCGAGCCCTACGGTCCGCGCGTGCAGTCTCTACTGGATCGGAGAAGCCTACCAGCTGTTCTGGATGCTGGAAGAAGCTTTTGCTGCCTATACCGCAGTGATCGACGACTACCCGGACAGTCTGTTCGCGGCGTATGCGCACCGCAGAATCGCGGAGTTCGGAGCGGCTTCGACGCCGTGAGTCACGATATGGAGGCTGTCGACAAGCAGGTCGAACTGCGCATTGGCACCTGCTCGTGGAACTACCCTTCTTGGGAAGGGCTGGTGTACCACACGCACGATCGAGCTGAGTACCTCGCGGAGTATGCGGCCAGGTACGATTCTGTAGAGGTCGATCGATGGTTCTGGTCCTTGTTCGAGGATCCTGCCAAAGTGCGTATGCCGGAGCTTGGAGACGTACGCAATTACCGTGACGCCGTACCAAATACGTTTCGCTTCGGGGTGAAGGCACCCAACAGCGTGACCCTCACGCATCTGTACAAGAAGGATCGATCCGACCACAACGAGTTGTTGCGTGAGAATCCACACTTCCTTTCCTCGAAGCTGTTCGCTGAGTTTGTCGATCGGCTGCAACCGATGCACGAGATATTGGGGCCGATCGTGTTCCAGTTCGAGTATCTGAACAAGAGCAAGATGGCCTCGGCCTCGGCGTTTCGCGAGCAATTTGCAGCGTTTGCGCGCCATCTCCCGGAGGGATTCCTGTTCGCGCTCGAGACGCGGAACAAGAACTACCTGACGAAGGCGCACTTCGAGTGGCTCCTTGAAGTGCGGATGATCCCCGTGCTGATCTCGGGCTATTGGATGCCGCATCCAGCCGCGCTCTTCGAGGAGCACAAGGCGTGTCTACAGCAATTTCCCGCTGTCGTGATTCGACTCATGGGAGAGGATCGAGGCGAGATCGAGAAACTCACTCACAAGGAGTGGAATCGTGTTGTGAAGCCGCATGACAAGGAGTTGGACGAGATCGCAGAGATGATTTCCGAGCTTCAAACGGCGGGTGTTAGGCCGTTCGTGTTCGTCAACAACCACTACGAAGGCTCCGCGCCGATTACGATTGACAAACTGTTGGCAAAGATTGCGGCGATTGCCTTGTAGTCACTTAGGGGCGCAGTCCATCAGGATTCGCTTGTCAAAGTTCCGATTCCAGTAGTCGATGGCCTGCTGTTTCGTGTTCGCTACCGGGCCGAGCGTTCCGCAACGCACGCAGTAGATGCGCCAAAACGGGTGGCGCGTGTGTACGATCTCTTTCCAATCCGTGAGCGCGAACACCGTGCCATCACAAAATGGGCATGCACGTGCATCCTTCAGCAAGGGATCGGCATACGACTGGAGCACGCGCATGCTCTCTTGCCGTTCGAGATGATTGCTGTTCTCGGTCATGCTTCCAGCCTCCTGATGAAACCATAGCCAATCCAGGCATTGCAGGGTAGCGTTTGTATGGGCGCTGCGTTCTGTGCATCGGATCTCCAGGTTCTTGGTATGGAATCGATTTCGTACACGTAGTATGATGAACAAGATATGTGGACTCGAGTGAATGAAGAAGTCGATGCGTTGGTGCAGTTCCAAAGGGAATTTACGGTTCCTGTGCTGAAGTCGATCAACTGGAAGGGGCGGCGGCGAAACTTCGTGGGCATTCCTGTTGTGGAAGGCGATCCGGAGAGCCTCTTCTTCGATTGCCGGGATCGCTCCACGCGGTATGCTGTGCGCTTCGACAAGGGCCGCCAACGATGGACGCTCGAAGGCTACGACGACAGCGGCATCATGGCGCCCTTCGAGATTCCACGTCCGCGTCACTTCCCGCCGCCGGTGTAGAGGAACGATCGCTAGGTCGTCCACGGACGCTCTCCAAGCGTGACCGGAAGGACAATCTCTTGATTTCCACGCACGATGCGTAGGTGCACCTGATCGCCGATTCGAGTGTTTGCTTCGAGGTAGATCACCAGATCGGACATGGTTCGAACGGGCTTGTCGTCGACTCCGATGATGATGTCGCCACCCAACCGGAGCCAGTAACGGCTGTAGCGCACCGTGCGATCGCCCTTGCTGAGTCCTGCGTCTTCTGCAGGCGAGCCTTCATCGAAGCCAATGATGAGCACACCATGCTCGACCGGAATCGGCATGCCTGCGTCCTCGATGACTGCAGCGGAATAAGGATTCAAGTCGAGTGTTTGGATTCCCATCCACGGATGCGGATAACGACCGGTTGCCACCAGTGCCGGGACCACGCGCGCAACGGTTCCCGCGGAAATGGCGAAACCGATGCCTGCCGAACTCCCGCTTGTACTCAAGATCTGAGAGTTCACACCGATCACCTCGCCGTGGAGATTGAGCAGAGGACCGCCGGAGTTTCCCGGGTTGATTGCCGCGTCCGTTTGAATCGCTTCTGCAATGAATTGATCGTCCGCCGGGCTTTCGATGACACGACCAAGCGCACTGACCACGCCCGTAGTCAGTGTCTGCTCAAGTCCGAAAGGTGCGCCGATGGCGACCACGAATTGGCCCACGCGAAGGGCTTCCGAGTTTCCGAGTCGCAGCGGCGAAGGCAAGGCGTCCCCTGCGTCGATCCGAATCACAGCAAGATCGTTACCTGGATCGAGACCCACGACTTGCGCCTCGAATTCCTCTCCAGTCGCTAAGCTCACCATCAGTTCGTCTGCGCCTTCCACGACGTGGTAGTTGGTGATGATGTGGCCTTGCGTGTCGTACACGAATCCCGATCCGGTTCCCTCCTGCGGTAGGTTGCCGAAGAACATGTTGAACACATAGGCAAGGCTCGTGATGTTCACGACAGAAGGCGCAGAAGACTCATACACGTCGATCACGCGGCGCTCCAACGCGAGCGCCATGCCGAGTGTGTCTTCTATCTGAGCGATGCCCGATACCCCGATCGAGAGTAGCATCGCCAAGATGAGTGCGTAGCTTCGTCTTCGATTCACAAGAGCTCCCTTCACAAGTCGAAGCATTGAGAAGCCTAGCCTAGCATGGATTCGTGGATTCTTTGTCGTCCGCCTGTGGCTGAGATGTGAAGGCGTGAATTGCCGCGCTTGCCGCTTGGGCCGTGGAAATCGGACCCAGTTGTCTCATTCGATTGCATCTCGGATGAGCGAAAACGATGCGAAACGTTTGATCGGTGGACGCGTACGTATGTCAGGAGCTTGTGGAACGATGCCATGGGCCATCCGAGCGTGCGGTTGTATTCCGACCGGCTTGGCGACAGGATGACCAAGGGGATAAGTTGTTTCTAGTAGTCGCGGATCCGAGGGAAGAGGAGGACTTCATGCGTGCCGGAGTGAGGATTGGTCTTGCTTGCGTAGTGTTCTTTGTAGTTGCTTTCACTGCTGCCCTTGTCGTGGCAGCGGATGAGATCAAGGTGCCGAGCGATCATCGGACCATCGAGGCAGCCGTTCGTGCGGCTTCTTGGAACGATACCATCATCATCGAGAACCGGTTCAACATGCGCGAGTCAGTGACGTTGCGAAACGCAAGGAGGATCACGATCGAAGGTGACTTCCGGTTTCGCAGGAACGTCGAGGTGCGCGGGTTGCGGAAGAGCGAACCGGTGTTCGAGCTCTCCAATTGCAGCGATGTCACGTTCAAGTACCTGAACATCCAAAGCGGCTCCGTCGGTTTCAGCGCGGTGAACTGCAAAGACATCGAAATCATTGAGTGCGAGGTCCGGCAGAACGTCGGGGCTGGCATTTCGGGGAGTGGCTTCATCCTCGAAGATACGACCGTTCGCGACAACGGCTCATGGGGCATTGAGTTGATGGGCGATCCGACAGATCCGACCGACGCCCAGATCGAACTCATCACTTCGGTTATCACGGGCAACCGCAACGGAGGACTCCAGATCAAGGACGCGACTGCGACCATCTCAAGCACCGAATTCACAGGCAATCGCGGCTACGGCATCGTCGTTGACGGCAACTCGGTGGTTAGCTTCAACGATCAGACGGATCCAACGATTATCACGCGCAACGTGCTTGGCGGTGTGCTGGTGCGTGATGCTGCGTTTACGCTGCAAGGTACGGCACAAATCCGCGACAACGTCGGGGTGGGCATCGAAGCGGAGCGCGCCGATCTTACCGTCATTGGGGCGGAGATTAGCGGTCACGAGCGTGCCGGCATTCTGTATCGAGATTCTCAAGGAACTGTCGATACAAGCCGTATCATCGACAATGAGGGTGTCGGGATTCTCATCGACGAATCCAGCGCAGTTACTGTTTCCGGCACGACCGTGTCACGGCAGAGCTCCGATGGTATTCAGGTGTTGAATGGCTCGACGGCGACGATCAATGAGGGGTCCACGCTTTCGGATAACGGTCAAAGCGGTCTGCTGCTCGACGCGACTTCGGCAACCATGGCGGGTTCGACGGCCTCTGGGAACACGCTGGCCGGTGTTCGTCTGATCAACGGAGCCAATGGCACGCTGACCGGTTCGACGGTCGCGAGCAACGATCAAGACGGCGTGCTGGTTGACGCATCTCAAGTGACGATTGACGGCGGGTCCATTGCCAACAACGTTCGACATGGCGTCTATGTCATTCATGGATCCACTGCTGTTGCGCGCAATCAAGCCGCGCTCTCCGGCAATGGTGTAGATGGGATGCGTGTCGAAGGCGGATCGGGCGAATTGCAGTCCTCCACTGCCACGGAGAACACCGAGAATGGTGTGAACGTCATGGGGGGCGAAAGTACTGGAACCGTTGCTTCGGGCAGTACGGTCTCAAACAACGGGACGAACGGCGTAGGGGTCGATACGGCAACTGCGACGATCTCCAACAGTCTGGTCTCCGAAAACGGGGCCCACGGTGTGCACGCACTGAACGCGGCCACCGTGAGCATCGAGAGTGGTGCGCGAATCCTCGACAACACGATCAATGGTCTGCTGCTCGACGCCTCGATCGGGACGATCGATGCCAGCGAGCTGTCCGACAATGGCCAGCATGGCGCGTACGCGATCAACGAGTCCACGCTGACCGTTCGCAACGGCTCGCTCTTCGAGGACAACACGCAGGATGGGGTGTTGATGAGCGTCGGTTTCTTGGAGTTTGCGGACAGCAGGGCAAGTGGCAATGGACGTGATGGGGTCTCGCTGATCGATGCCGAGGCGAAGCTCACAAAAGCCACGCTGACCCAGCAAGTGGCCAATGGGTTGCACCTGAGTGGCAGTTCCGCAACAGTGGCCAGTTCGGACATCTCTTCGAACCGAACAGAGGGAATCTTTGAGCAGAAGTCGAGGCTGTACGTCACCGGGAGTACGATCAACAACAACACCAACAACGGTGTTTTGCAGGAGAATGCGTTGATCGACGTAGAGACCTCGACATTTGACGGCAACGGCATCCACGGAATTCTCGGTGGCAACAACTCCAGCGCGACCCTCACGGACTGCACGATCACCAATCATCCAGATGACGGCGCCTATTTCTCTACGAGCTCCGGCGACTTCCTTCGGTGCACGATCACCGACAATGCACCGCATGGCGTGGGTACCGACATCGCCGCCGTGGTTATGGAACTTACGGATGTCTCCAGAAATCAGGTGCACGGGATCCATTTGGTGAATTCCACCGCCGATCTGACCACATGTACGTTCGCGAACAATGGCGACGATGGTATCGGGTCGGAAGACTCGACCGCCGCATTGTTCGACTGCACCTTCACGGATCAGGGGGGAGACGGTATCGCGCTGGCGAACTCTGCTGCTGGGATCGAAGGCACGACGATCTCCGGAAGCACGGGCATCGGCCTGTCGGCCGCGAGCTCGGTGATTGCGATGGAAGGTGGAGCGATCCAAGACAACGGATCGCATGGAATCTCGCTCACCAAGGCGACCATCGGTGCAACCAATACGACCATCACAGGGAATGCAGGAAGCGGCGTGTACGGAGACGCTTCCGGTGCCAATCTGCTGGACTGCTCGGTCGCCGACAATACCATGTATGGGTTGGAGCTTGACTTCTCTCAGGCGACGTTCGAGCGAGGCGACCTGACGAGCAATGGACTGGCTGCGGTCCTGGGGACGGCGCGTGCTCGTGTGACGTTGATCAACACATCTGCCAAGAACCACACCGGTGGCGGTGTGATCCTCATGGATTCGTCTGCCGATGTTCGTGCGACCGAGATTTCGGGCAATGGCACCGAGGCGATCGATGCAACGAACTCGGTCATTCGAGTGGTGGATGGCAGCAGCATCCATAGGAACGACGCAACCGGGCTCAAGCTTGCGAACAGCTTCCTGGAAGTCAAGGGAAGTACCATCGAGGACAATGATCATCACGGGATCGACGCGACGTTGTCGACGCTCGTGATCTCCAATTCGGAAATCCAGGATCATCCGGAGACCGGACTCTACATCTCCGATTCCAAAGCCGATCTTGACCTTGTCGAGATTCAGAACAACGACGGGCGCGGCATCTACGCGGAGGAGAACTCGGAGGTCAAGCTTCGGGGAACCAATGTTCGCAGCAACGGTGACGAGGGTATCGAGATCCAGTCCAGTGCTGTGGAGCTTAGTGGCTGCGAAATCGAAGGGAACGGAGCGGTTGGAGTCCTTGGATTCAACGGCAAGATTATTGCCGTTGAATCAGTTGTTACGGATCACCCGTTGTACGGCGTTGCTCTCTCCGGAACGGCGGGCGAATTCACCGACTGCGAGATCACGGACAACGGCACGTACGGCATCTATGGCGCACTGGGCGCGACATGCACACTTACGTCTTCGACGGTCTCTGGAAACAGCGACGGCGGTGTCAAACTAGAAGATGGCGGCGTGGACATCGTTGCCAGCCTCGTGAGCAACAACGGAGCGTACGGGATCCTTGCCACGGGCGGGATTGTCAATCTCTCCTCGGCTTCTCAGGTGACTGGGCATTCCGACGATGCTGTGCATCTTGAGGGGGCCTCTGGAAAGCTTACGGACTCCGTGCTCAAGGACAATGGTGGAGACGGCATCGATGCAACGGACAGCAAGGTGACAGCACAGGGCTGCACCTTCTCGGACAACAACGGGAGCGCAATTCGCACGCACGCCAGTTCCGCGAGCGCTTCGACGAGTATTCTGTCCGACAATGGCGAATCGGCTGTTGTCTCCGCGGATCGATCTCGCGTGACCTTGATCGGCTGTACGGTAACCGGTCATCCGGAGGATGCCGTGGTGGTCCTGGGTTCGAGCTCGGCAGATTTGCAGGATTGCGAGGTCTATGACAATCGAAGTGCAGGCGTCTCTGCAACCGAGGGAACGCTCTCGGTCTCCGGAACGACGATCACAGGACACGCCGAGACGGCGCTTGTGTTGGTCAACTCCAGAGCAGAGATCAGAAGCTCTGAGATCGAGGACAACGGCGGATCCGGTGTCGATGCAACGACCTCAACTGTCTCCTTCAGCGATGCAACCGTTCGAAACCATCCAACGGATGGCATCGTCCTTGACGGCTCCTCACTGGAATGGGTGGATAGTGTGCTGTCCAACAACAGCGGGAACGGAGTTACGGCATCCAACGCCCAAATCACGATCTCCGCGAGCACGATTTCGGACAACACCGGCTATGCCATGGATCTTGCGGACAGCTCGGCTGTGATCTCGAACGGTTCGGTGCTTCGAGCCAATGGAGACGTCGCGGTCATGACGGCCAACGCAACCCTAACGGTCTTGGATTCGAGCATCGTGGAGCACCCGGCAACTGGTGTAGTCCTGGACAACTCACCCGCTTCGTTGACGGGAAGCACGATTCGGGACAACGAAGGCTGGGCGATTGAGGCGATCAACGAGTCTGCCTTCATGACCATCGATTCGGTGTTCTCAGGCAACATGCTGGGAGGCCTGTCCCTGATCCGCTCTGTTGCAGCGCTGCTGGATGCGACCCAGGTTTCTTCGAACCTGGCCACCGGCGTTGCGCTGTCGCAACGCGCAGCGATCCTGGTGCTGGATTCTACGATTGCCAGCAACGCTGGTTTCGGACTCAGCGTGGATACGTCTTCAGCTTCGATCCGTGACACGGTCATTGACGCGAACACGAGTGATGGATTGAGGCTCGTGAACCAATCCGTTCTCTCGCTGGTTTCCACGACCTTGTCCAACAACCAGGCAAACGGGCTGCGGCTCGAGACCTCCGTGGCTTCGATCCGCCAGAACTCCATCCTGGACAATCTCGAAGTGGGAGTATCGATCGACGATGCATCGCTCGTCGCGGGTTACGAGAATACCATCTCAGGCAATGGGACGGATGCCGAAGGCGATGTCCCGCCGGAGCTTACGCAGCCGAGATAGCGGACATTGAGCGTTAAGACGTCGGGGGACCTGCGGGTCCCCTTTCTCATGGCAGAAGCTGAACGATCTGTACGCCTTCCTGACGGTCGGCGACGTAGGCGAACCCGTTGGCAATGCTGACAGCGGTGGCTTCGCCCGGGGTATCGATTTGCGCAACAAGCTGAGGGGACTCCGGATTGGAAAGCGAGTACACCGAGAGTCCAGCCGTTCGTTCGGCAACGTAGAGCATATTGCCTGCGACAGCTACGCCGACGACCTCGTCTCCTGTGCCAAGCCAACCGATTTCCATGGGTTCTTCCGGGGTTGCGATGTCGACGATCCGCACCCCCCGGTATCCAGCGGCGATATAGGCGGTAGTGCCTGCGAGCGTGACGTCGCTTGCATCCCCAGGCAGGCTGATCCAGCCGACGGATACGGGTGTCGTGATCTCTGAAATGTCGATGATCTCGAACCCGGCATCTCCGACCGCCACATAGGCGTAGTTGCCACTTGCCGCGACGGCGTAGGCATACCCGCGGGTGTCCACCGAGCCTTCCAGTACGAGTTCCCCTGAGGTCCGAAGCGTTGCGATATGCAGTCCGCCGCGTTGGTCTGCGATCAGCGCACGGTTTCCATCGACCACGATCGACCAGGCAGACCCCGGGGTATCGAGGACCGAGAGTTCGGTGGGCCGTGTCGGATCCGAGACATCCAAGACGGTGACGCCATCGGTGCGATTTGCAACCAGGGCATGATGGCTGCTGAGGGCAACGGCCTGTGCATAGCCCCGCGTGCTGTGCGAGCCAATTTCAAAGGGATCGGAGGGTGTCTCGACGTCGAGGATGAGGAGTCCCCGCGTACCGACGACAAGATAGATCAATCCCTGCTGCGCCACGACATCGATCGAGTACCCGGACGGATTGTACTGGCCCACCGATTGCAGCTGAAGTGTGGTGGAAGGAATCAACGTGTACCCGCCGGCGCCGTTGGTGGACGAGACCTCGAGAAAGTATGTCCCGCTCTCTGGCGCCAGCCATTCCAGGCGAATGGATTCGCCGGCAACGGTTGAGGCTGCTTCGCGTAGGAGCTGACCATCCGCACCCCGTAACCCGAGCCGAAGCCCACCGGTTGCGGCATCCGGCCGGAGCACGAAGGTGTACTCCGCTTCATCCCGCGCATCGAACGCGAACCAGTCGACATCGGATGCCACCTCGATCTGCCCTTGAATCTCAATCTGCGCGTTGGAGAGCTGCGTGGCAGCAGCCGCGCTGTTGGCGTGATCGTCTCCGTATCCGAGACGTCGAATGGCAAGGCTATATCCTCCCTGGACTTCAGTGGACACGGATTCGATCGCCATGAACAGCGTTTCGCTCTCGCGTGCAGTGAAGGTCTCCACAACGTCGCTTCCTGTACTGCGAATGGGAGACATGGCGAGTGCCCCACCCTCAGAGGTCAATGTTGCGACCAACTCTGCTTGGTCGGAGGCCGCAGAGAAGACCACCTCGTATTCATAGCCTCGTTCGACCTCGATCAGAAACGCATCGATATCCTCCAGATCTTCCAGATAGCCGGACATCATTCCGCCCTCTGGAATTGGTGTAGCAGACAGTGCGTTGTCTCCATGATCGTCGAGTTGGGAGACGGAGATCGAAACGCCGTAGCATCCAGTTCCGAGAGTTGCCTGAGCGTGGCGCACCATGAGGAAGTAGGTGCCTGCCGCGGGACAGGTCCAGACGATGCGTGAAGCCGTTTCTCCAGCGGAGTTGTCATCGACGGAGAGGATCTGCAACCCGTCGGTGGCAAACAAGTAAAGCACGCTGTCCATGTCTTCACTGGGATGGCTTGTCACCAAGCTGTAGGTCCGGCCGGCTGCCGCACGGAAGAGGAAGTAGTCCATGTCACCCGCGGGATCGATACAAGCCGTCATCAACGTTCCGTCCGTTTCTACAGGCGTGGCTGTCAACGCCGTATTGCCGTGGTCATCCGCCCAGAGCACAACAGAGCATACGACCAAAGCCAAGCCGACGATTGCAATGCGCTTCATCCGAATCCTCCCGTCCGATGGCCATCCGATCTTGCATACCGCCACCGCAACTTCTGTAAACAGCATACACGGAACCGGCGTATTTCGTGTCTTATCGCGCACAAGGGAAGGAGTCCATTGGATCTCAAGCCGTTTCGATCCGGGCAAACGCTTGGAGTACCTCGAGATTTTCCAACGCAACGATTCCACGCCATTCGCGTTCGGCAATCGGCCATGCCTCCGAATCCGGCGTGCCCCAATCCCACGTGAGAGGCCATGTGCCATCCGGTTGCTGCGATTCAATGAGGTAGTCGAGATAGCGCTGAAGATCATCGAGTACAAGATGCGATCCGATGCCGTTCGGTCTTCGTACGGCCCGGGCGGGGTGGAGACAATAGCTGCTCCACCGGGATCGATCACGGACTACGGCTTCGGAGATCGCCCGTTCGATGCGAGGAATCAGTTTCGCGCGGTGTGATGCGGGGAGCGCTGAATTCCCGGCCAATGCTACCGCGTACTCAAGGTCGCTTCCGCCTCCGTTGCCGAGCACAGGGACGTCCAGGAGCGTTTCCACTGCTGCTTCGGTCGCTTCGGAGAGTAGGTCTGCAGGTACAAGATCCGCGTAGGTGTGAAGGTGACTCACGATGAGCGCACGCGGAATGATGCGGAAACCATCGAATGTCGTGGAAAGGCTCTTGCCGTCATCGTGCCACCAAGGCGCATGCGGGAAGTCATTGGCGTCCGGCGGGATTGCGCGCCAGACTGCTGTTTCATGGCGGTAGGTGCGAACGAAGTAGTCTACCGCACTGCCGACCATCGAATGCGTCGCAGAGCATCCGGTTTCGTGAAGGATGTTCAACGCCAAGGCGGTTGCCAAGGCGGAAGATGACGGCGTTCTCACGTCGGGTTCCAGACCATGTCCGAAGCCGCCATCGCGATTCTGGTAGGGTTCGAGTGCCTCCAGCACCTGTTGACCGCTTCCCTCGCGAAACCGCATCGTGGCAATGGCGCGTTCCAGCGGGCGTGCTGCGCAATTCAGGTAGTCGAAGGCTCTGCGTAGCTGTGCCTTTGAGAACTGCATCAAGGTTGCTTCCTCTGTCCAGTGCTACCCTGTAGTCGGAAAGCAAAGCACGACGAACAAGAATGCGTTCGCCGTGCTACATGTCGTTTGCCAATCTATGCGCTAGCTCTTGTTCTCTTCGCGGTCGAGGTACTGAAGAATCGCCTCGACTACGAGGTAGTTCACCGAGCGGTCGCGCTTCTCGCCGAGCTTGATTAGCCTCTCCACAGGCTTGCGTTCGAGCTTGCTCTGTGGGACGTAGATCGACATCTTGTCCAGCAGTTGCTTCTCTGCCATAAGAAGTTACCCCCTTTGTGTCGGATATATTCTAGACCGATTCTTCCACAATTACCACTGCTGTTCGACACCGCGCGATTGCGGCCGGACTTGCGGGCGAAACCAAGGGACGTAAACGGTGTAGATTCGGCGACTCCAATGACGCGCTTCGATGTAGTATTGGAGCGGACCCTACGGACACAAGGTGGTGGCAATGACCAAACTTGGGAAGCTATCTGTAGCCGTCCTGAGCCTGCTGTGTGTGACTTCGCTGCTCGGGACAAGTCAGTCTGTCGTGACGTTCTCGGACCGAAATCTGGAAGAAGCCATTCGAGATGCAGTCTTCATCGATCGCGGAGCACTGCATGACTACGATGTCGAGTGGTTGACCGTGCTCGACGCCTCGAGTCGAGACATCTCGAATCTCAGCGGACTGCAGCATTGCACTTCGCTGGCGACGGTTATTCTTTCAGGCAACGAAGTGTCGGATCTCTCCCCGCTGCGCGGTCCCGAGCTTCTTGCGACCGCATGGTTGGACAACAACAAGATCACGAATGTCAGTCCGCTTCGCTCACTGACGAATCTGCGAGTGTTAAACCTTGCAGGAAACGAGATTGCAGACATCGGGCCGCTGGATACACTCACGCGTCTGGAAACGCTGAATCTGCGAGGAAATCCTGTCGATGATTTGGATGCACTCCGAGAACTCACTCGACTCGAAAGCCTCACACTCTCGTGCGAGAGCGGTTGCTCGATCTCCCCACTGCACCCTCTTGTACGTATGGTCGACCTTTCGATCGAGACCGAGAGCACGATCAACCTGACGGCTCTTGGGGGGATGGACGAGCTGGTGCGGTTGGAGCTGATCTCCGCGGATATCGAGAGCTTTGAACCGCTCCGTCAACTGCCGGAGCTCACGAGCTTCTGGGTTCGAGACATTGCGCTGGGAGATCTGGTGGAGTTCATCGACGTATTGCCCAACCTCGAGATTATCGGCGTGGCGGACATGGATGTCCCGAGCTTCGAACCGATCGGCGAATTGCAGAACCTCCGAGAAATCCATCTAGAAAGCGTTACGCTGGACGAGCTGGGCGTGTTGCTCCAGTTCCCGCATTTGGAGTCGCTGACGCTCTCCGATGTCGGCTTGTCCAATCCTGGCTCGTTGTCGGCGTTCTACGACCTGAAAACACTCGACGTCTCGGACAACCAGATCGAGGATCTCCAATCCTTGAGTGTCCTGATTCTTCTTGAGCGCTTGGATCTCAGTGGGAATCCGATTGAGGATATTGCCCCCATCCACACGCTCAAGAACCTTCGCGAGATTAACCTGAGCGGAACGGAGGTTTCGGACATCGGATTACTCCTGGAGTTCCCGAATCTGGAGACAGTGATCCTGCGCGACATGTCTGTCTCGTTCTCCTCAGGTTCGACGGCGAGTGCCGTTGTCGAGACCCTTGAGGGACGAGGTGTGGATGTGATCCGCTAGCATTCGAGATTGCCGGAGACGGCGCTTCGACCGTCTTGCCCATTGACCCAATGGCGGCCAACCCGTATTGTAAGGCTGACTGACAGCTTGACGGGTTGGCCGATGACTTCCTGTGTGTCTTCGGGGGGATCGCACCTGGGAAGCGCACGTTTTGGGTTTCCGAAAGGAGAACGTATGGGCAATGTGAGCGATCTTGAAGGCCTGCTGCGGCCACCGGCCATGGATATGCCGGTGTACCCTCCGAAGGCGATCACGCTCGCCAGTGGGGAGAAGATGGTAGTTCGGCAGGTCACCCGTGATGAGGTGCCGACACTGCTGGAGGCGATCTACCCGCTCCTTTGGGTGGAGCGGGACTTCTACGATATCGTTGCCGCCCGCCTCTTTGGCGAGTTGCTGGCGTACAAGCGCTATCGAGTCAAGGACGAGTACGTGCTTGCGGGGCTGATCGATGGTGTGCTTGCCGGGATGGTCAATGGCCGGCTCGTGGACGAGAAGACCGGTATGAGCTACCACACGCTTACCATTCGCCGTGGCCTGCGCGTCGGATCGCACCTGTTTGCAGCGAAGATGGAGTATCACATCGAGCATTGCGGACAAGACGAGGTACTCATTGTAGCGGAGAGCCCGATTGGATTCCGGCGATGGATGATTGAGTATCCTCTGGAGAAGAGGTTTGAGGTTCAGCACGAACTCGGAGGCGTGCCATCGTGGATCCTCCCGAGAGACACGTATTACGCGGCCAAACCACGCCTGGTCGCCGGAACACGTCCGGTGCCGGAAGATGTGCTTCGTACGGCTGATACGATTGAGCTGCCCGCTGAGGAGATCGTGGTGCGCCAAGTTGCCGGCGAGAAGGAGGGACAAGAATGAATCCCGTCTACATCGCAGGCGCCGGCATGACGAAATTTGGGCGATCCGAGTGGTCGCTCATGAAACTCGCCAGTGTAGCCAGTCTGGAAGCGTTGCATCATGCGGACCTTGGCGAGTTTCCGGTGGATGGAGTCGTGGTCGCCAACATGGGTGCTGCGCGTGTGAACAAACAGACAGCGCTTGGAAGTGCCTTGGTTGACCAGCTTGCCCTCTATCCCGCAACCGCCGAATCGGTAGAGAATGGGCCGGCCTCCGGCGCGTCGGCGTTCAAGGTCGGCGTTCAGGCCATTGGCTCAGGCATGGCAGACGTCGTTCTGGTCACGGGTGTCGAGCGAATGCGCGTTGTGAATGGACTTGAAGGCACGGACTTCGTTGCCAGCCTCTCCCATCCGGAAGCGGAGTACATCTATGGTGTCACGCTCCCGTCGCTCGCAGGCATGTTCGCCAGGCTCTATATGGATCGCTATGGCGTGGAGCGCAAGCACCTTGCCATGGTTGCGATCAAGAATCACGAGAACGGAACGAAGAACCCGTATGCTCACATTACTCAAACGGTGACGATGGAGGGCATCCTCACATTGCCGGAAGCTGCGGTCAACAATCCGCCGATCGCGGAGCCGCTACACTTGTTCGATTGCTGCCCGGTGAGCGATGGCGCGGCTGCAGTCGTGCTTGTTTCCGAAGCCGTTGCGAAGAAGCTTCCCGGTCCGAAGGTGCGTGTGGCGGGCATTGGTCAAGCCACGGACACCCACACGGTACACGAACGAGAAGATCCGACCGACCTCAAATCCGTACGGCTGGCGAGTGAGAAGGCCTTCTCGATGGCTGGACTGACCCCTGCCGATGTTGATGTCGCCGAACTGCACGATGCGTTCACCATTCTTGAGATCGCAGAGAGCGAAGCCGCCGGTTTCTTCCCGAAGGGAGAAGGACACAAAGCACTCGAGCGTGGCGAGACGAAGCTTGGCGGGAAACTCCCGATCAACCCCTCGGGTGGGCTCAAAGCCAAAGGACATCCAGTAGGTGCAACCGGCGTTGCGCAGCTTGTGGAATTGACCTGGCAGCTTCGGGGTGAGGCGGAGGGGAGACAGGTCGAAGGAGCGAAGGTTGCCTACGCGTGCAACTTCGGCGGATTCGGGAACAACGTTGTGGCCACCGTGCTGCAGAGGGAGGAGTCATGAGCGAACACGTCTACGCCGCGAAATGCACATCCTGTGGCGCCGTAAGCTATCCACGCCATGCCGTCTGCCCGAAGTGCCGGAACGAGCGCTTCGAAGAGATCGAAATCGGCGGAGAAGGCAAAGTGCTTACGTATACCGACGTCTATGCGTTGGCCATCGATTTCGAGACCCGCTACCTGCGCTTGGCAATGGTTGAGTTGGAGGACGGCACGCGTGTGACCGGTCAGTTGCTCGCAGACGATCCGAATCTCGGCATGCGCGTTCGAACGACCGTCGACGTTGTTCGGGATCCCGGCGATCGCAAGTTGTACGGTCTGCAATTCCTACCGGCCTGAGCCAGACTGCAACAATCCGATTTGCCCCTGGCTGATCTTCGAGCAAAGCCAGGGGCTTCTCTACTGGACCTTGCACCGAGCCGACTGTCTCGAACATCACTAGAATCCTAACGATGCAATTTGAACGCTCGAGACTTCCAGGAAGACGTCCTCGGGCGCACTCCCTACATCGCCTTGGAGAGCCGTTCCTCATGCGGCAGCGCCCTAGGCAAAGCCAGCCGTTTCATCGACGTCTGGATGCATCGCATGCCCCGCCAAGAGGGCCGATCGCTTCTCTCCGACAGGCTGACCGAGGTCGGCGGCTTCCTTGAACAGAGCTGTAGTCCATCGTCTCCATGAGCGCGTGTACTTGCTTTCTTTCGGGAGATCCGTAGGATGCGAAGGTTGCATTCCTCGAGTATGAAAGAAGGCAAGTGCATGTCCTACGATGTTGCCATCATCGGAGCCGGTTCAGCCGGTCTTTTTGCCGCCCTGGAGCTCTCGCAAACGAAGCTGCGCGTTGTCGTGCTCGAAGCGGGCCTCTCTCCCAGGGAACGGACAAGCATTACCTCCGGTGTGGGCGGCGCGGGAACGTTCTCGGATGGCAAGCTCAATCTCAATTCGAGAATCGGCGGGAATCCTGCGGCCATCGGCTGCTCCTCTGCCGAGCTCGATGTGCTCATCGAGCACGTAGACGCGGAGTTCACACGATGCGGGGCTCCTGCGCAATACTCGGGAGAGAATGTTGAGACCCTATCGCAACTCAAGCAATCTGCTGCACAAGCCGGGATCGAGTTCATTGCTGGGCGTCAGCGGCATATCGGCACGGTGAGGATCCGAGAAGTCATCGATACGCTTTTCCACGATCTTCTGGATCGCGGGATCGAATTCCGTCTCGATTGCAGAATCGAAACCATTGCATTCGACGAAGAACGATTCCGGTTGGAGACTGCGGCTGAAACGATTGATGCCCGATTTGTCATCGCGGCGCCTGGACGTGTGGGAGCGTACTGGTTGCGCGAGCAGGCTCGCGGTCTCGGCGTGGGGCCGAGTTTTGGGCCGCTTGACATCGGAGTGCGAGTGGAGTTTCCTGCGGAGCTCTACCAGTCCATCGAACGCGTGATGTACGACGCCAAGCTTCGGGTTCGCACATCGACCTACGACGACATGGTCCGAACGTTTTGCACCAACCCAAGAGGCTTTGTGGTGCGCGAGGATCATGAGAGCTTTGTGCTTGTCAACGGCCATGCAGAGAACAAGCGCAAATCGGACAACACGAATTTCGCGTTGCTCGCGCACATGGAACTCACCGATCCCGTGGAAGATACAACGCAATACGGGCGAGCGGTTGCACAGCTGGCGACCACGATTGGAGGGGGCAAACCGATCCTTCAGCGGCTCAAGGATCTTCAGCAAGGACGCCGATCGACCCTTGAGCGCATCCGGAGACTGCCGATCCAGCCGACCTTGGAGGAAGTGACTCCTGGCGACATCTCCATGGCTTTGCCGCAACGCATCGTGGTGAATCTTCTAGAAGCGATCGAACGCCTGGATCGGATCATGCCCGGCCTTGCTGCGGACAGCACGCTGATCTACGCGCCGGAAATCAAGTTCTACGACACGCAATATGTCGTTCGAGAGGGCATGGAAACCACGTTGGACGGGTTCTATGTCGCCGGTGACGCTTCGGGTCACTCTCGCGGGATCGTGTTCGCAGCGGTTACCGGCATCTACGTTGCGCGGCACATTGCCAGTCGGTCCGGGTAAACGGCACGAGACGAAGGAGGAGAACACGTGGCCTACCTAATCTACGCAATCCGGAGCATCCTGCGATGGCTCAGCAACCTACTCAAGGCAATCGGGAAAGCACCTGAGTACGTGATGTTCACACTGGACGAACCGCGCCTCGAGACGGCTCCACCCCGCCCGGGATTTCCCAAGCGGATGCTTTCTCCCAAGAAGGCGACGCTTCGTGATCTGGAGAAGCAGATGCGCCAAGTGGCAAACGATCGACGCATCAAAGGGATCGTCTTGCGCCTCTACGGCATCGACGCCCCCCCTGCGCAACTACAGAGCCTTCGCGACTTGATGGCCGAGGTTAGGGCGGCGGGCAAACGCGTGCTCGTTTGGTCTCACAACTTCAGTCTTGGATCGTACTACGTGGCCTGTGCTGCGGACGAGGTTTTGCTGCAGCACGCAGGCACCGTCGCTGCGTTTGGATTGGAGTCACGCTACTACTACCTTGCGGATGCGCTTGCGAAGATCGGATTGAAGGGCGATCTTGTTCAGATTACCCCCTACAAAACTGCTGCGGATCTGATTATGCGTACGGACATGTCCGCAGAAGCGCGTGAGATGGCAACCTGGCTGATCGACGACCTCTATCGGCAGTACCTCGAAGGAATCTCCGAAGGAAGGTCCATCTCGAAAGAAGCTGCTGAGGCACTCATTGACGGCTGTCCTCTCCAAGGGGAAGCCGCGTTGCGTGCCGGGGCCGTGGATGCAATCGTCGGGGAAGAAGAACTGCCGGGCTATCTGGGAGACGAGGCCAAGCCGGCGACGCTGGCTACGTATGCTAGCGAAAAGCGCAAGCTCCGATCCGCACCGCTCAAACGTCCGGGCAAGTGCGTGGCACTGCTCCGCATCGCCGGAGACATCATCGACGGCAAGAGCGCCACGCCGCCCTTCAAGCCGCCCTTCCGCATGCCACTTCTGTTCTCCGAGAAAGCGGGAGATCTGACCGTCGTGCATCAAGCACGGCAATTGGCGCGCAGCAAGCGTGTGGCCGCCGTTGTCGTGCACGTTGATTCCGGCGGAGGATCAGCTACGTCATCCGAAGCCATGGCCGCTGCTTTGAAGACCGTAGCCGACAGGAAGCCGCTCATGATCTCCATGGGATCCGTTGCGGCATCCGGTGGCTACTACATTGCCACGCCCGGCACCAAGATCCTGGCCCAACCCGGAACCTTGACGGGTTCGATCGGTGTCCTAAGCGGCAAACTCGTCAACGCAGGGCTGTACGAGAAACTGCTGTTCCATCGGGAGATTCTTCGGCGCGGCGAGCATGCCGGCTACTACGCAGGAGATCAACCGTTTACGGACGAGGAACGGCAGTCGATCTGGGAGTCCATCAACACCATCTACCAGCAGTTCATCGGGCGGGTGGCAGAGAGCCGGGGAATGACGCTCGAAGCCGTCGATGCCATTGGCGGAGGCCGCGTGTGGACCGGTGCGCAGGCCCTGGAGAACGGACTCGTTGACGAACTCGGCGGACTCAATGTCGCAATTGCACGAGCGAAGGAAGCCGCAGGTCTGAACCAGCACTGCACGATCCGAGAGATGAAACCGGCCAAGAAGCTGCTCGCTCCTGCCACGCCGACTGCGGGAGGGATCCTTGAGTACGCCATGCAGGGACTCCGCATCTTCTCGCCGGGCAAGATGCTCCTGCTCTCACCGCTTGTGCGTTCAGAGGAGCCGTAGCAATCCGGCTCGAGGAAATCGCACGAAGTCTCTGGAGATCCATTCTGCCTGCCTTCGTGCATTCCGCAAACTTGGGCTTTCTGCGAGAGGCCACTTGATTGACGTTCGCAGCGTATTGGATGCACGGTGGCAGATAGAATGCAGGACCGTAGTGATCCTGCAACAGAGGACCGTGCCGACCCACCGGGAGGTGTCATGAAGCGATTCTGCGCTGGAGGTGTAGTACTCGCTCTCGTTCTCTGCTTCCTAGCTCCGGGATGTACTTCAGTGCCGGACGCTTCCGGGGAGGAGTTCCTCGAACAAGGCGCGGCGATTCTTCAACGAGCTGCCGTCCCCCATATCCCCAGAGGGATCTACATGCCTGAAGCGGCTTGGGATGAGGACGTGCTTGTGCGGTTGAACTCGGAGAGAATCCCTGACTGGGTGCTTGATGATTCCGCGGTGTGCATCTATTGGGAACGGGCATACACTCGACGCGAGATGAACCAGCGAAGACAGCGAGGCGAACCGGTTCAATGGACCCTACGGGGTACCGCGAGCGGCTGGGTCGTCATGGGTGACGACACGCTACACATCTTGGAGGTCGTGATCGAGGATCAAGGGGAGCGGGTCGTCGCCATCAGTGCGTGGGAAGCCCCGCCGCCATTGCCTTCCGGGACGTAGCTCTAGGCTTGGAGTGGGTTTGACGCTCAGGAATACGAGGCGATCAAGGGGACACTCCTGGAGAAAGGATCTTGCATGGTCGCGTTGTTGGGAGCGATTGCCTCTGGATTCTGCATGCTGTTCCTCTTGATGTTGGTTCGCTCGATTCCGATCGTTCGTTCGATCTCGTTCCTGGTGAATCTTGGTCACGGAGCGGTTGTGGGGACCGTGTTTGCGATCTTAATCGCCAAGCGGAAGCGTGATATCACATGGCGTGCGCTCATTCTCGGAGGAGCTCTGGTCGGTGCGCTGACTGCGGCAATTGAGATTCCCGTACGGCTTATGCTCGGGTTTGAGGTCGTCTTTGCCCCGGTGCTTTCTCTCATGTTTGGAGGGCTCGGCGCGGCGATCTACGCGGTGCTTGAACACGGCCCGGCTGCTCGGGAAGATGACGATCGTGAAGACGCCTACCGCAAGGCGATTCGGAAACGTACAACATCGGATCCGCCACCCGAACGAGACACAAAGCCGTAGCCCATTTGACGATCACGCAGGATCCGAGGGCGTTTGTGCGATGAGACGATTTCGAGACGTCAATCCAGCACGCTTCAACCGGTGCCCGAGAAACCAGTGACGGAGCCGCTCTTGAGGCACCAGCATCGATAGCCTAGGAGCGTTCGGGGCTGGGATTGCCATCCCAGCCCCAACGCCAAGAAGCCCCAACGCCTACAACAGTGCCAGCTCATCGTCCCGGCCTGCCAGGAAGTCAGAGGCTTCGGTCTTGTACGCCCCGTTCACTTCACGCATGAGCCAGACGGTGCGAGGGACACGCACTCGTAGATCATCACGATCGCGTGCTTGGAGTGCCGATAGCTGTCCGTCTTCTGTGCATCGCGTTGCGATGCCATCGTAGACTGCGAGTTCTTCCGGCCCAAGGGATGCTTCTTCGAGTGGGAACATGCCCCCCCAGTGATCCCAGCCGAGTGCTTCCACTTTGTTCAGGCAGGCGACATCCCGGATGAGGTTCCAACGGATAAGGGTCAGCCCGGAGAACGGATCCCAGCGGAACGACTCTGGGTCCATTTCATCTGCCCGGCACTTTGTCCACACCTGTGAAGCAGAGAGGAACTTGCCCGCTGGCAGACTGCGAGGGTCGAAGTCGAGCCGTAGCTGCTGTTGCTGGAGCGCATCGAGCTGCGCGTCGGCTTGGCACCAGCATCGCCTTGAGGCGGACCAATACTCTGTGATCCAATGGTCCTCCCACCGATGCTCTTCCGGCGGCCAGAAATAGCTGGCAAAGCCGCATCGGGCACGTGCAGGGATCCCGGCTCGAATCAGAAGTGCTGCCAGCATCACACTGTACCCCCGGCAGTCTGTCGGAACGCGGGACGGGAACTCCCGAGGTTTCGAGAGCGAGTGTTCATCGCGCGAAGCAAGCAGTGCCAGCAGATCCTCGACTGCACGGACGCGGGCATCGCCAGCGTGCTGTGGCTCAGGATCGTACCCAAGAGCTTGCGTCCAGAAAACATGTACAAACTAGCCTTGGATTACCTCGCAGAGCCCTCGCACATTCTCGGGTACATCGACCAAGAGGAAGTCTGCCTTACCCACATCCGTGATCAACCCCGGGGTTGTGTAGAACTGGGAACGTTCGATTTTCTCTTCATGTCATCTCCTGATTGCGTGGAATCAGGCGCGCGCCGTTGCGAAGTATGACTACTAGACTCCTTGTGTCAAGGGTCCGGAAAGACTGTTCTGAACTGAACAGGATTTAAGTGTAGCAGGATCGAGCGATGCACACGCCAGGGCACACGTCAACAACTGCGACAACGCTTTCTCACTCTTCAAACGCGGACTGATGGGGCACTTTCACCACGTATCGGCGAAATGGTTGCAGTCGTACTTGGACGCCTTCGCGTCCGCTACTCGTACAGATACGAGAAGGAAGTGCTGTTCGACAGGGTGCTGGCCAGTTGCTAGCTACTTGACATTGTAGACAATACTGTCTACAATCGCAGACAAATATGTCTACAATAACGCTGGCGAATACGCTCTTCTCACGAACGCGCAGAACGGTCCTTGGCGAACTATTCAGGAACCAAGACGGCATCTATCTTCGGGAAATGGAGAGATCGACCGGAATAAACAGCAGGCAGCTAATGCGCGAATTGCACAACTTGCGAGACGCCGGAATCGTCTCTACCAAGCGGGTCGGGAATGTCGTTGTCTATCACTTCAATCCAATCTGCCCAATACACGAAGACATCCAGGCAATCGTTAGGAAGACTGTCGGACTGGCAGACGTAGTGCGGGACATGCTTGAACCATTCAGTAGCCAAGTCGAGCTTGCCTATGTCTTCGGCAGCTATGCACGGGGAGAGCAACGCCCTGATAGTGATGTGGACCTTCTGGTTGTTGGCAGCATCACCAGAAGGAAGATTAGTTCCGCAATCCGCCAAACTGAAAGCGTTCTTCGGCGCGATATCAACACAGTGCTCTACACCCGCCCCGAATATGATACGCAACTTGAGGATAGCAATACCTTCGTGGCCAAAGTTCATAATGGCCCCAGGATCAATCTGATCGTAGACTCTCCACATGGACCTACGGGAACTGGAGTCGAGCGACCACCTCGTCCGTGAAGAACTGGCGAAGTTTCTCGATTCCGCGAGTCAATCGAAGAGCTTCTTGCAGATGCAGGCAACACAGCAATCTCCAGTCAAACTCGACTAGGACTCGCATATTCCGCCATACTTAAGTGCGCGCTGTTGGCACTCAGGGTTGAAGGATACCGCACGCAGAGCAAACTAGGCCATCACCGTATCGCACTGGAGACACTTGCGGAAACCATAGGCACAGACAGCAAGGATATCGACTACTTCCTTGAGCTTTCCAGCGCAAGAAGTGACCAACTCTATGAATCCATGCCTGCATCAGACTCCGATGCCGCTGATGCACTAGAGGCAGCGACTCAACTAGCAAAGAAAGTCAACGACTGGGCAGACTATCGGCTCGAACAGAACTAGTGGTAGACCAACACCACAACGATGCTCATGATGATGCTGACGATCATGACCGGCAACATCAGCTTTCCCACTCCCGATAAACGAGACATTCGTCACGCTTATCGGCTTAGCGAAAGCCGTGAACTCGCTAGATGGCAAGTCGAAGCACAGAGGCAACCCTCTCTCCAGCAACGATTGCGAAATCCAGGAGGTTAAGCTGCACCTCCTGTTCCGCCGCCCCCTGACCTCAGACTCTCAGCCTAGCTGCTGAGAAGGGAGCCCTAGCCTCTTCCGCAAGGCCTCCCAAGCGATCCAGGAACATGCTTGCTCTCTTCCCCGCTTCATCCTTGAGTGCCCGTACCAGACGGATTGGGCACATGAAGGCCCTCTGAGCAGGGAGCTTGCCGATCGCCATTCCCCTGGCATGCGCCACATGCGGCAAAGAAAACCGGCTTGCACGCACGATCCAAAGCTTCACTTGCTTGCTGCCTGACGATCTGTCAGACTACGTCAAGGAGGGGGATTGCCATGCGCGCACGTACCGTTGTGATCATTGTTCTGCTGATTCTCTCGTTGACACTGGTCGCGCAGAACACGCAGGTTGTGACATTCCAACTGTGGTTCTGGACCCTGACCATGTCCCGCGTGTTACTGCTTGCCGGGAGCCTTGTCGTAGGGGTTGTCATTGGGCTCCTGCTGGGGAGGCCGTGGAAGTCAAGGAGAGTGAAGGGCTCCAAGTCAACACCTACGGCCGATGCAAGTGTGGAAGAAGACTAGGACATGCAGTGGCCAATTCTGCGGCGGTAAGTCGGGCCAACTGGCTGGATCGGGCTTGTGATCGTGCTTGTCTTGCCCTAGGTCATGCGTGAGCTGGCGAAGTCGGGCGCAGTACGCGTTCTCTCCATGCGGCGATCGTCCTGATCGTGCTGGCCTTGGCAGCCTCGATGACGATTGCTTGGATGACGATGCGCACGCGGATGACGCTTCTGCGCTTGCTCACGTTTGTTGGCCTTCAGGCTTAGATGATCCTGATTTACGCACTGATCTACCGAAGCATCGCTGTCATCGAAAGCGCGGGAACTGCGCTGCGCAGTCGTCCGCAGGCATTTACTGCAGTCGGATCACCTGGACCACGCTCGGGTACGGAGATCTGCGTCCACCGAAGACTCTCAGGCTTCTTGTCGGCTCGCAAGGGGTTCTTGGGTACGTGTCTATGGGTATCCTCGCCGCCCTGATCTTGCATTCGCTCACGCGCCACAAGCGAGGTTCCAATCGGGTCTCCTGAGTCGCGGCTCGAGGGGCTAGCTGTCCGAGTCAACTGTCTCGCCGGTGAGTTCGGCGATGATCTGGTCGAGCCCTTGGTCAAGTTCGCCTTCCGTCTCGTCGCTTCCGTGGCGGCGGAGATTGGCAAGTCTTGCAGCCATTGCCGCCCGCTCTTGGGTTCGCTCTGCGTCAAGGAGTCGGCGCTGCGTGAGCAACTGCTCATCGGCGGATGCTTCACCCGTTACGAGCGTCTCGAACGCTTGCACAAGGCGGCTCAGAATGCGATAGACGCCGGACGCAGAGAAGCCCCCGAGCATTGCGAGGAGAGGCTTGGTGAAGTACGCGATATCTGCGGACAGCGAAGCCGTTCCCTCAGTCCCGGCGGTGTTCGCCGCATCTGGAGGAGAGATCAGCATTGCGAGCACCATTCCCGCAATCAACCCGAGGACGAAACGTAGCCAGTAGGTGTTGATGTACTGGGGATCGAACGTGCGATTGGTCACGTACTGGCTCGCCTTGAAGAGCGCAGCGAACGAAGCGCCCAGACCTGCGGCAGCGAGTAGGAAGAGCTCTTCTGCAAGCAAAGCCGCGCCTGCTCCATGCATCCAGTCAAGATGTCCATCCAGTCCGGGAATCAGAGAAAGGCCGAGCATCGTGACAAGGCTGACGAGTGCTGCGATGATCAAATACCGGACGAGAGGGATTGGCCCCAGGAACCTGAGAAGGCTCTTGGAGTGCGACCGGCTGTGCTTGCGCAAATAGCACAGAGCTCCCGGGCTGGCCGGTAGAATGGACTTGGATAGCTGCTCATGGGCGATCCCAAGCTGCGTGGTCGTCAGTGTCCGTGCGCCGGACAAATCTCCGTGTACTTGACAGACCGGCTCAAGCATCTTCAAGACCTTGTCCGGAACGGCGAGCCCCTTGGACAAGGCGTAGTGCATCATCTCCTTACACTCCTCAAGAAGCTGTTTGTGAACCTGTTCGCATAACTCCATCAAGATCACCTCATAGAAAGCCTGAGAAATACTGTAGCCTAGTCAGCACATACGATACAAGTGCTCGCTGAAGCGATACGAAGAGGACTTGATCCTCAAGATCCAGGGCGCAGTACGGTACATGGAGTGAATGACTGGTCGAAGACCAGCGAGTAACTACAGAAGGAGCTGTTAGGCAATGCCGAGTACAGAGAAGATCACGCTCTACATGCCGGCGATGGACCTTGCACACGTCGACATGCTTGTCGAACCGGGATTGTTTGCGTCGCGAAGCGACCTGATCCGGGCTTCTGTACGGGCGTTCGTGGACTCGAATCGGGAACTCCTGGAGGAGACGATGGTTCGACATCAAG
>Ga0272441_10001867_pt1 | contig 44086 bp, 33 predicted proteins | sample SSMProp6N_FD_193582 | JGI IMG/M metagenome (GOLD analysis project Ga0272441, IMG submission 193582) | Marine sediment archaeal communities from Little Sippewissett salt marsh, Falmouth, MA, United States - SSM-Prop-6N | ecosystem: Environmental > Aquatic > Marine > Wetlands > Sediment ...
CAGCGCGGGAATGTTATTCGTTTGCAGCGAATACCAACGCGGATTATCCAGTTCCACGATGCGCCACGCATCGGTCATCACGCCGTCGTCGTATCGATGTACCGCCTCCGGCCAGTCCGCCATCGGTCCGGAAAGCTGTCGCACCGCACCGCCGGCCGCATACTCGGCCGCCACGGACCCGTACATGCCGCCAAGAAGGCTCTCGTCGGTAAGCCAGAGGTTTTCCGTCTGCAGTTGCCAGCGCGATTTGAGGCGATGGTTCGCGAAGACGTCGCCGAATTCGCCCTGAAAGAGGCAATACTCCGTCGGTTCGTTGACGAGGAACGGCACGATCGAAGGCGTCTCGTCCGCCTGGGGGATCGGGCGAACCTGCTTGACGACGAGCCGGCCTTCGGGCGCTACCTTCTTATACTCCATCTCCAGCACGTACTGCTCGCGGCCCGTGCAAGCAGCGAACTCCGCGCCGATCTTGACGAGCAGGTCGGCCAGATCGGTGTAGTCCTCATCCCAGGCCATCACTGCCGCGCCGAGCGGGACCAGGTTCGACTGGCGGACGCGCCAGGCATAGGTGCCGAAGGAATAGACCTGAACGCGGACCTCTTCCGGAACGCTGCCGTCCCGCGGATTCGTCACCGAGGTCGCGCCGTCCTGTGTGACCAGCGTGATCTCCCACCGGTCGCCCTCGCAGGTGACGGTCGCGACGCCGTTGGCCAGCTGGATCTCGTCGGGGAATGAGTGGTGCACCAGCAAGGCCATTCCGACCTCGTTGGCGTCGACGTCGTGGCGCAGGCGTTCGAGGTAAGCATTATCGTTGTAGAAACTCGCAAAGACCTTGCGGATCACCGTAAAGACGCCCCGTTCGTTGGCGCGGGTCGGGTCGCACAGACATGGGCCCCGCGTGTCGTCGTCGAGATCGTCGGCCAGGCAACCGCTGTAACTGTCGTACAGACCGGCGCCGGTGAACGTCTCGCCGTCCTCGACGTTCGTCGAACTGCGGAAGCGCAACTTGCTGAACGGATCGAACCGGTAAAGCGGGTCCTGCAAGGCCGTCAGCACCTTTTGTTTCTGGACGTCGCTGAAATCGAGGGTGGTGTCGTCCTCAATCAGGTCGCGGATTTCCTCCAGCGCCGCCGAGAGGGCCGCCATGTTCGCCGGCGGATACGCGAAGGCGGCGAGGCGCTCGGCGATCCTTCGGCCGAGAGTCCGTCCATCAGCCAGCTCCCGGGTCAGAAAATCGGTCCACAGATCGAACGACAGACCGAGCGCCAGAGGCGCATGGTCCGGGATGGCGCGACGGAGGATGCCGAAGTTGGCCGCCTTGCCTCCGAAGTAGCCGATATCGGCAGGCATGAGCGCCTCGGTACTCATGGCATACGAGCCGTAGGGGCTTATCGGTGCGATCTCCAGTTGCGGCGGCTGTTTGAGCGCGCGGATCTCCTGGACGGTCGCCTCGTCGAGGACGCCCTGAAGATCGATGAGGCGAATGCTCGTTTCCCAGTTCGTCTCAGAAGCCCGGAGACAGATGTTGCGGTCGACCAACTCCAGCGCCTGATTGGCGTCGGCCGGGACGGCCAGATGAACGAACGGCACGTTATAGGTCTTGGCCAGAATCGCCACGTGCGAGTTCGGCGTCGAGGGCGCCAGCGTAATGATCCCGCCAACAAACGGAATCTCGGCGGGAACGCCGTCGGTCAGCAAGATGTCGTCCGGTTCCAGCACACCGGCCCGATACGCCTGACCGATGGCGTTGCCTTGCACATACGTGAGCCTGCCGACGGCCCACCCCGGCGCGTAGCAGGTGTTGCCGTGTGCCCAGCGGTCGGTCGAGCCGATCGAGAGGCCGTTCGCTTCCAGCCAGGCGCGGTCCGCCTCGGCCGCGGCTCGCTGTTCGTAGCTGGGGAAATAAAACGCCGCGTATTCCTCATCCGTCAGAATGTGCGTTTCGATCAACTCGACCCAGGCCAGGACCTCCTCCCGGGTGAAGGGCTCGCGGCCAACGAGCTGGATGCCGTATTCGGCCGGCGGCGAGATCCCCATCCCCAAGGCCGGCGTCACCACGGCGCCCAGCACGGCCTTGCGCCCTTGCCGGTAGAGCGTGGCCTCGTCGAACTGATCCGGCGTCATGCCGGCAAACAGCGCCAGGTGCTCGATGGCAAATTCATAATGAAGCGGATATTCGTGCCCGTCCTGGAAGTACACGCGCGGTGCGTCATCTGAGGCAAGCACGATGGTGAACTTGACCCACGCCGGCTCGTTCTGCCCGGCGCCGTAGACGAGAAACGGATCGCCGGGCAGTTCGATTCGCTCTTTCCACTGCATCTGCGGCCCGGGAAGCTGCGGTAGAGGCGGTGTCGGATCCTGTCCCAACCCAACCGAAGATATGCCCAGCACAATCGCCCAAACTGACAGAACGTTCCAATGTAACAACTTCATGCGGCCCTTTCACCTGATCCTCGTCGCTTTATGCGACGGCTTTCAACCGAAACGGCTTGGGATGATTCCAATCCGCGACTAACGTTCTATGTGCCACAATAGGCCTTGAACGTAACGGTGTTTCGACTGGTTCGCCCGTGCATCTTTAGTGTCAAAAACCGGGCTTTCGGCAACGGAGAGGGGAAAATCTCGGGGAAATCGGGTTTTGGCTGCAGGGCAGGTCCGTTTCGATTACAATGGGGCGTTCGCAAAGCTTCGTTGAGGATGGTTTCGTTCATGAGTAAACACCTGGATAAAATCAACGGTCCGGCGGATTTGAAGAAGCTCTCCGTCACCGAGTTGGAGGAATTGGCCGAGGAGATTCGCCAGTTCATGCTGCATTCGATCAGCAAGACCGGGGGGCACCTGGCAAGCAACCTCGGCGCGGTGGAACTGACGCTGGCTTTGCACTGTGTCTTCGATTTCCATCGGGACAAGCTCCTGTGGGACGTGGGTCATCAGTGCTACACGCACAAGATCATCACGGGTCGCAAAGCCGGTTTTGCCGGTCTGCGGCACATCGAGGGCATCAGCGGCTTTCCCAATCCGACCGAGAGCCAATACGATCAGTTCACCGTGGGCCACGCCGGCACGTCCATAGCGACCGCAGTCGGAATGGCGCTGGGCGAACAGCTCAAGGCCGGGACGGAAACGTCCGAACCGAAGCCACCCGGGCAAGTTCATCACAAGCCCGAGCCGCCGGCGGCCAACGTGATCGCCGTGGTGGGAGACGCCAGCATCGTCAACGGCACCTCGTTCGAGGGAATGAACAACCTCGGGTTAGTCAAGCGGCAGATGCTGATCGTGCTGAACGACAACAGCATGGCCATCTACCCGACCGTGGGAGCGGTCGCCAAGGTGTTTTCGCGGGTCCGTCTCAACCATACCTACGAGGAGCTGCGCCGCACGACGAAGAACATCCTCGAGCACGTGCCGGGTATCGGCCGCAGCATGGACGAGGCCGTAGAGAGGATCAAGAAGAGCATCCGCATGGTCCTGCCCGCCAGCCAGTTGTTCGAGAGCCTCAACATTCCCTACTTCGGCCCCGTGGACGGGCACGACATCGAGTCCCTGACGAAATTGTTCCGAATGCTCAGCGCGGTGGACCACCCCGTTCTGCTACACGTTTACACGAAAAAGGGCAAAGGGTTCCGTCCGGCCGACAAGGGGCCGACGAAGTTCCACTCGACCGGCCCGTTCAAGATCAACGGCGATACGGTGGAATCGACCGCCGTGCCGCATCGACAGAGCTTCACCCAGGCTTTCGGCGACGCGCTGACCGAACTGGCCGAGAAGGACGACCGGATCATCGCCATTACCTCGGCCATGTGCGACGGCACCGGCCTGGTGGAATTTCGCAAGCGATTCGGCGACCGGTTCTACGACGTCGGCATTGCCGAGAGTGCCGCGGTAGACATCGCGGCGGGACTGGCCAAGAGCGGACTGCGACCCGTTGTCTGCATTTACTCGACCTTCCTGCAACGCGCCTTCGATCAGATCTTCCAGGAGGTGGCGCTGCAGAACCTTCCGGTGGTCTTCTGCGTGGACCGCGCGGGCATGGTCGGCTCCGACGGCGCGACCCATCACGGGCTGATGGACGTCGGCTATCTGCGCATGGTGCCCCACATGATTCTGGCGGCGCCGGCCGACGCGGTCGAGATGAAGGGGGCCCTCCAATTCGCCCTGCAGCAGACGCAGCCGGTCGTGATTCGCTATCCGAAAGATATGGTTCCGCCGGAGGAGTTCGTGCGGGCGGCGTCCGAAAAACCTTTCGAGGTGGGCAAGAGCGTGGTGGTGCGGCGTGGCCGCAAGTCAACGCTCGCCATCGCTTCCTACGGCACCATGCTGGCGGAAGCTCTGAAAGCGGCCGAAACGCTCAGTTCCGAAAAAATCGCCGTCGATGTCATTAACGCGAGGTTCGCCGCCCCGGTGGACGAGAAATTCGCCGGCCTGTTGGCCCGGGACAAAGCCCTGATCACCGTCGAGGACCACTTTGTCGCTTGTGGTTTCGGCTCGGCCGTGCTCGAATCCGTAGCGGCCGCAGGCCATGACGTCAGCAACATTCGCGTGCTCGGCGCGCCCAGGCGTCTCATCGGCCACAATTCCCGAAACGCCCAGCTTATGCAGGTCGGGATAAATGCCGATGAAATAGTCAAAACGGCAAAGGAAATGCTCGCAACACGACCCGGTAAGCGCAAAGGCAAATGAGGCAGAAAAAGCCCCTACCCAGGCTGGTCATATTCGGCGACCCCAAGAAGGGACCGGTGGCCGAGGCCATTGAGGACTTCTCGAACTTTCTGAAAGGCAAGGCGCACATCGTCTGCGGCTGCTACCTCGAGAAGTGTACGGCCGGGGTGATCCGCCAGAGCGACTTCGCCGTCGTCCTCGGAGGCGACGGCAGTATCATCTCGGCGGCCCGCGACCTGAGCGAAGCCAACGTCCCGGTCATCGGGGTCAATTTCGGCAAGCTCGGGTTCCTCGCTGAATTCAGCGTCAGCGAATTCAAGAGCCAGTGCCAGAGCATTTTCTCGGGCAAGGCGGCGATCGAAAAAAGGATGATGCTCGGCTGTCACGTCGCCGAAGCGGGCGGTGAGAAGTTCTACTCGAAAGCGGTCAACGACGTGTTCATCGCAGCCGGACCGCCCTTTCGCGTGATTGAACTGCAGATCGCCGTGGACGGACAGCACGTCGCCAGTTGCGTCGGCGACGGACTGATCGTCTCGACGCCGACCGGCTCGACCGCCTATAACCTCTCGGCCGGCGGACCGATCCTGGCCGGGGCCATGGAGGCGATGGTCATTACGCCCATCTGCCCTCATTCGCTGAGCTTTCGCCCCATCGTGATCGATGCAGGCAGCGAAGTCGAAATTCGCTGCACGCGCGTCAACGAGGGCACGACCGCCAGCATTGACGGGCAAGTCTCGGCGGGGCTCTCTCCGGACGACCGGGTCCGGGTCGTGAGGGAAAAGAGCAGCTTTCTGGTGGTGAACAACCCGTTGCGGACGCGCTGGGAGACGCTGGCGACGAAGCTGGGTTGGGCCAAGCCGCCCACCTACACGGGACAGTAGGTGGTATCGAAACCAACGGCCGCAGCACGGATGCGTTGGCCCCGACAGGAGTACGCCTGAAGATTACTGGCAAGGCAGCCCCCGACAGGAGCAAGGGGATCTGACGTGGCCGGGGTCTTCGCCAATGGGACTGACGCCATGAAGAACACACGATCCATACGACCGACGAATGCAACGGTGGTGCCGGGCAAACGAGGCCCTGCCGGCCATGTTGTTTCCCCGTGCCGGCGGCTTGGGCGCCTGCTGGTGTTCGCATTGCCCCTTCTCGTGCCGGCCGGTGCGCTCGCAAGATACGCCAACTCATCGGTCGCCAACCCCATCGGTCCGGCCAACGTGCCCCCGAGTAGTTATCAAAGCGGCGCCGTCCGCACGCCGGGCGCGACCAACGAGACCGGCAATCTCCTCCTCACCGGCAACGTTAGCGGCGCAAAACAGTTTCGCGCTCCCGTCCCCTACCAATCGCCGACGAGGTTTCAGGGAACGCTCGGCTCGACTTCGCTCGATTCCTTCCTGAGAGCCTCAGCGGCGCCGCAGGCGAGCGGCTATTCGCGCCCCTACGGGGCGTTTTACTCGCCCACGGGAACCGTCGCCAAGATCGGCGCCGGACAGGCGGCTGATTCCGCACCGCTGATGCAGGCCTCGGCCATGAATGCCGCGCCGGTGGCGCAGCCTCAGGTAGCACCGGCCACACCGGTGAAAAACTGGAGAATGTGGGAGCAACTGGGGAGCCGGTCGGCCTCGGGCCCTTCGCTGCAAACGTGGAAAGCCCTTTCGTCCGACCCTGCGCCGGCCCCCGCCGACCGCCGTCTCTCGCAACCGCAGAGAGAGACCGTGATTCCGGAAGACGCCTTTCGGCAGCTTGGAAACACCCGGACGAATCGGCCCGCCCCCCAGCCAACGCCGACAGCAACGGAAAACCGGCAAACAGCCCAAGGCAAGATGATTGCAAGCACCCCGCCCGGCGGGTACCTGTTCCCGGAGCGGTTGGAATCCCGGGGCACCCAATGGCCGGGACAAGCGCCCCTCATACCTTCGGAGCCCTCACGATCGAACGACGGGGTGGCTGCGTCGAGGTCGCAGGCCCTGGTGATGGGGCCGCGCGACTCTACAGTTTTTACGCGTGGGTTAAGAACCCACCCTACAGTTGAAGCTGTTGATGAACCAGGGCTTGGCGGCGTCACGCGCCCGAACGGGGTTGACAATGTGCTTTTGCCTGAGGCCCCGAAGCCCGGCGCAACCAAAACGTCCGGCGGCGTGTCCAGCTTTCAGCGGGTGGAGAAAACGACGCGAGAATTCGACGCTTCGTCGAATCTCATGCGGCGTTCCTCCAACGAGCGGGCCGGATGGTCCCTGCCCGGCGCTTCGGCGCCCGCAAACAGCACGGCGGGAACATCCAACAGCTACCGCAGCGCCAACGGCATCACCTGGGCAGGCCGTGGGAGCGACGGGCCCGCTCCGAGCCGTACCGACCGTTCTTCGCCCGACCGGGTGTCCGCCTTCACGCGTGAGTTGAGAACCGAGCCTGCGACTCCCGATTCACGGGTCGCGCCTTCGGCCGGCATCGATCCACTGGCCGGAATTCGCAATCGTCAATCCGCCGCGAGCGACTTCGAGCAACACATGCACGCCGCCCGTTTACACGTCCAGCAAGGCCGCTACTACCGCGCCGCCGAGTCGTTTACGCGCGCCTCGGCGTACCAACCGAGCAACGCGACCCCGCATTTAGGCCGGAGCATCGCCCTGTTCGCCGCCGGCGAGTACGTCACCAGCTCGCTGTGCCTGGCCCGCGCTCTCGAACTCAATCCGAAGTCGGCACTGATGCAGGCCCGCATCGTCAACGCCGCCGGCGGACCGGCGCGATTCGAGCACCGGCTGGCCGACCTGGAGCAATGCCTCAAGGACAGCGACGCGCCGCAACTGCACTTCCTCCTGGCCTACGTCTATCACCACATGGGGCGCACGCAAGAGGCGGCCCGAGCCGTCGAAGCCGCGCAGAAGGCCATGCCCTCATCGGTGGCCGTAGACATTCTCAAAGCCGCCATCGAATCATAAAAGGAAATCATCCCGGCACGCGAAAATTCCGCCATTGTGATGTTTGCTTTTTCACTATTCGTCACCGGGCCTCACCCGCTTTGCCCCACATGTCTTTGCCAATGGCATCGCCACGAATCGTTCGAGCCAGAGGAGCGGGAAACAGCTTCAGACCCTCTTCGACTCTCTCGCAGGGAAAACGGTGTCAGGCCTTGCGGAAAACGGCGACCACGTTTTCGACCTCTACGACGAAGAGACGGTTGTCGCCCTCGAAATCAACCGGGATGGCGCCTTTGGGATTGAAGAGGACCTTGTCGTAGCGCACCAGGGGAATTTCAGGCATGGTTTCGATCTCGGCCGAGACGGCGACGACGCGTCCGGTAATCGTAGGAATCTCGATGTTGTCGGGCAGCTTGATCCCGCCCTTGGTCTCTTTCTTGTCCTCATCCTTGCGAATGAGGACGCGCTTGCCGATCGGCTCGACCGTCTCGAACGGCTGGGCCTCCGTGTTTTCCTTCTTGGCCATGTGCGACGCCTTTACCTGTTGGAGCCTGTTAGCAACAGCGAACATTATACCGCCGAGACCACAGGAGAACAAGCCGCTCGAGGATTGTACGTTCTTCTCTGTCGGCCCAGTGACGGGCAACGACGCAGAGCTTCCCCTGGAACGGTTAGGCTACTTGGCTTTGGATTTGCTCTTGGAACTCTTGAACTGGTCGAGGATTTCCTTGGCCTTGTCCTGCGATTCCGGGGGCCACTGGCCCTGGGCCTGGAGTTCCTTGAGCGTTTCGATGGCTTTCATGCTGACGATGGTGCGACACCGGGGGAATTTGTTGCAGCCCAGGAACGGCCCGCGCTTGCTCTGGCGGATCACCAGCTCGCCCTGTTTGCACTTGTAGCATCGTATGCCGGTCGGCTCGGGCTTGGGCTTGGGCGGCAGCACGTTGCCTTCCTTGTCCAGACGGAGCGTCGTCTTGCACTGGGGATAGTCGCTGCAACCGAGAAACTCGCCGTAGCGACCGCTCTTGTGGACCATCGGCTTGCCGCACTCCGGACACTTGTGCTCCGTGACCTGTTCCTCAACCATTTTTCCCTCCTTATCACACGGACAGGCAAACTTGCATTCCGGATACCCCGAGCAGCTCAGGAATCGGCCGTTCTTGCCGAATCGATAAACGAGCTGGCGCTGGCAGTCCGGGCACGTGTACTCACTGGGGATCACCTCGGCCTTGGCGTGCTTCATCTCCTTCTGCGCCGTTTCGAGGTTCTGCTTGAACGGCAGGTAGAAATCGTCCAGCACGCCATGCCAGTTTAAGTGCTGCTCCTCGATCTTGTCGAGCTCTTCTTCCATGTGGCGCGTGAAGGCAATGTCCATGATCCGGGGGAAGTACTCATCGAGCTTGTCGGTGACCACTTCGCCGAGGTCGGTGGCGTAGAACTTCTTGTCTCTCTGCTCGACGTAGCGACGGTCCTGAATCGTGCTGATGATCGGAGCGTAGGTACTCGGCCGGCCGATGCCTTCCTTCTCCAGAGCCTTCACGAGAGAGCCTTCCGTGTAGCGAGCCGGGGGCTTGGTGAAATGCTGATCGGCCCGCAGGTCCACCGCCGCCAGATCCTGACCGACCTGCGTGGCCGGCAGCACCTGTTCGGCCGAACTCGTCGGCCAGGCCCTGGTGTACCCGTCAAAGACCAGCACGCGCCCCGTGGCCCTGTACGTGGCCGTGCCCACCGCGGTCTCGGCCGCAATGTTCAGCGTGGTCACGTCCCACCGGGCCGGCTTCATCTGGCAGGCAACGAAACGCCTCCAGATCAGGTCGTAGAGCTTGAATTGCTCGTCCTTGAGGAACTGCTTGATCTCACGCGGCGTCAGATCGACGTCCGTCGGCCGAATGGCTTCGTGAGCCTGCTGAGCCGACTTCTTCGACGTGTAGAGTTTCGCCTTCTCCGGTAGATACTCGGGACCGAATTGGCTTTCAATGTGCTTGCGCACCTCGCTCACGGCCTCGTTGGACAGATGCGTGCTGTCAGTACGCATGTAAGTGATGAGGCCCAGCGAGCCCATCGACCCGAGATCGATCCCCTCGTAGAGCTGTTGGGCCACCGACATCGTTCGCTTGGCGCTGAAACCCATGCGATTGGCCGCGGCCTGCTGCAAGGTCGAGGTGATAAACGGCGCCGACGGCCGGGACACGGACTCTTTGGTCTCGATGCCGGCGATCTTGAACGAGGCTGCCTGGAGCGCGCCGAAGACTTTCTCGGCTTCCTCCTTGTTGTCCACCTTGAACTTCTCGTCGCCGATCTTATGAAGCTCGGCCTTGAAGGCGTGGTGCTCGGCGAGCCACTTGCTCTGCTGACGCAGGTTCGGGCCTTTCTCGCCGTCGGCCTTCGGCGTGGTGAAATCGAGCCACTCCTGGTGATAGTCGCTTCCGACATCGGTGGTAAAGACCGCGGGAATCAGCCAGTATTCCTCGGGCTCGAAGCTGCGGATTTCGCGTTCCTTCCGGACGACCATCTTGACCGCCACGGATTGCACGCGTCCGGCCGAAAGACCCCGCGTGACCTTCTTCCAGAGCAACGGGCTGATCTGGTAGCCCACGATACGATCCAGAATCCGCCGCGCCTGCTGGGCCATCACCTTGTCCGTGTCGACGCGACCCGGTTCCTCGAACGCCTGCATGATCGTGGATTTCGTGATCGCGTTGAAGATCACCCGATAAATCCGGTCCTCCGGAACACCGAGGATCTGGGCCAGGTGCCAGGCGATGGCTTCCCCTTCGCGGTCAAGGTCGGTGGCCAGATAGAGCTTGTCGCACTTCTTGGCTGCGGCCTTTAACTGGCTCACGACGCGCTTCTTGCCCGGCATGATGTCGTACGTGGGCTCGAACCGGTTCTCGAGATCCACGTTCAGACCCTTCGAAGGCAGGTCGCGGATGTGCCCCATGGAAGCTTTGACCTCGAAGTCCGGGCCGAGGTATCGATTGATCGTCTTGGCCTTCGCAGGCGATTCGACGATGACCAGCGATTTGTGCGAGTTCGTGCTCATGTCTTCCAATAGTTCGATTAACCGCTGTTACCTAAAGTCTGGCATACCAGACATTCACAATGGCCGCACCGCAGATGCGCCGGCCGATGGTGCTTATCTACCCTTGCCTGGGCCGATAAGTTCGACCGGGACACAGATCACTACAGTTCCCTATCGGCCATTTCGCTCGGGGAATTCAAAACAGGACAGATACAGGAGAGGCCCCCGGTGTGTCAACAGAAAAGGCTCGCGCCGCCGCGCCGCACTCCTCGCCACGGCCTGATGACCCACCGCCGAGAAGTCTTTTCGGGGCCGATATCGCCCCCGACGGACCACTTCCGCGTTCGTCCCGACAGCGGAAATTACACGAAGATCGTGATTTTTGCCGATTTCGTCGCGAACATACCTTCCCGTGCGGGCGTATCGATAGCGGTGCCTACATGGGCTGGGGCCATCTGTCCTCCTGCCTCAGCCCATCTTTTTTTTGCTCTCACGTCAGGCTCGCCCGGGTTGGCAAGGCCGTTTCACATCAGGGCCGTGCTGAAATATCGCTCCGCCCGGTCCGGCAGGATCGTCGCCACGTTGCCGCCCTTGCCCTCGAGCAGACGCCGAGCGGCCCAGACGTTCGCGCCGGAACTGATCCCCACGAGCAGGCCGAGGTCCCGGCCCAATTTCCGCGTCGTCTCAATCGCCGCCTCGTCCGAGACCTCCACCACGTCGTCGACCAGCGACACATCAAGCACATCCGGAACGAAACCGTCGCCGATGCCCTGGATCTGATGCAGACCCGGTTCGTGGCCCAGCAGCGCCGAGTGGTTCTCCGGTTCCACCGCGACGACCTTGACGTTTTTTTTGTGCTCTTTCAGGAATTTCCCCACGCCCTGCAAGGTTCCGCCGCTGCCGACGCCGGCGACGAAACAATCGATCTCGCCGCCCATCTGCCGCCAGAGCTCGCGGGCGGTTTGCTCGTAGTGGACTTGCGGATTCGCTGGATTTTTGAATTGCTGAGGCACGAAAATCCGGCTGTCCGCAGCGGCCATCTGCTCGACATGACGCACCGCCCCGCCAATCCCTTCCTCATCCGGGATCAGGACCAGATCGCCGCCCAGGCCTTTGATCAACTTTTTGCGCTCCTCGCTCATCCCCTCCGGCATCACGATCCGCACGCGGCAGCCCATCAGCCGACCGACCAGGGCCAGACCGATGCCGGTATTGCCGCTGGTGGGCTCGCAGACGATGGTATCTTCCTTGAGATTCCCGTCCCGCTGCGCCGCCTCCAGCATCGCCAGCGCCACGCGATCCTTGACACTGCCGCCCGGATTCAAGAATTCCGCCTTGGCGAAAATCCGCTCGCCTGTCAACTGGAGCAGTGGGGTGTTCCCTATCAGTTCGAGAATATTGTCCGTCAGCATCGGGCCGCCTCCGAAATCCGCATCCGTCTGGAAGAAATATTCCTCTTCCTTTTTAAGACGGGGAGTATACCGCAAAAAGCCGAAAAAAGCAAGGGAAATGCTCGTGCCGGTGTATTCGGAGGCCTTCAAAAGTTGAGAGAAATTTTCCTTGCCCTGCCCGAACTCTTTGTGGTATTATCAGTAAATTGGAGTAACTACTAACGGGATCACAGTGCATTTGAACAGGGCTGGGGTTATCTCGCTTTTCCTCTCCCTCCGCTCCTCAGCCCTGTTTTTATTTTCCCCCCGATGACATTTCTTCCGGTTTTCCCCGGGCGTTTCGCGCTCTGGTGGGCTGCCCCGGCGGATGAAATGGGAGCAGGTGAACAAGGCACCGGTCGGATGCAACCGCGCGCGGCGGTGGAAACAGCCCGAGGCTCGGCGCCTCCGGTCGCGGTAGAAGGTCAGTACTCGTTGTTGAGGAACTTGATGAGTTCTTCCGGAATGTAGTCGCTGGCAAAGGCCAGGATGTCGCTGACCTCCGCCTTCGTCAGATCGCCGGTGACCTGCTGATTGTTGATATCGACATTGACGATGATGCCGAATTTCCGGTCCTCCTCCGGGACCGCTTGCGTCCGCTTGCCGGCTCGCTGGAGGTAGGTCGGCCGGATTTCGATGTTCACGTTTTTGTCGTCGGCCGGCGCTTCCAGCAGGATGCGCAGGTTCTTGGCCTTGCGCCGCCATTGATCGTGTTTCAAGGTGCTGGCGACGACGTCGAGCGAATTGATGAAGCCCGTGTCGAAGACGAATTCGTGAACCACCCCGACGCGCGGCACCGCCCGATCCGCAAATCTCGACCGCAGTTCATCAAACGCCTTGCGGAAGATCTTGTCCTTGTCGGCAATGGCCAGCTCGTGCGCGCGGTCGATGAAGAGCCGCTCGGGAAACGTAAACACCGGACCCCGATTGGTCAGCACGAACGTGGGAAGCTCCACCCGCTTGGTGTTGGGCAGGATGAACGTCCGCTGCACCCGCAACTGCCGCGGGCCCGAGAGCAGCGTCTCGAAAACCTCCGGAAACTGCTCCACCAGCCAGTTCCCGTAATCCTGAAGCTTGGCTCGATCCGCCTCCGGCGCAATCGCCGGACGCATGTCCACGCCGTACTTCACCACATGCTGCGAAACCTTCTCTGCATCAAACTGATAATTCATCTATCCCCTCGGCACACACTTTCATTTCGCCAAAGTGTACCCCCCCCACCCCCGCAAGTCAAAAAAAAGCCGGCTGCTGAATAGGTGAGACAACACGCGGATCGGAAATGCCCTCACGAGCCAGCATCGCTCAGTTGGTGCCTCCGCCTTGAATGGCGTCGGTTTGCCCCGACGACGTGAATTTGTTCCGGAATCTTTTGCTGAACGGCCAGTCAAGTTGCCGGCCAAGTCCGATTTGTTCGAGAACCTCCTCCAGGGATATTCCTTGTTCGGCCTTGCCCAGCAATCCAAGGACTCTGAAGACGGCTTTGTCACCTGCGCAGACGAGCCATTCCTCCGAAGCACTATCAAGAAACGCCAAGGTTTCTTTCTCGCCGTCGTGAATAACGGCCTGGTACAACGCGTCGAACTTGTCGTAAAACGCCTTCACGACCGACAGTTCAACGTCCACGACTCTGATACGGCCCTCTTGTTATTCCCTTTCCAGGTCGATACGTATATCTTCAAGTTCCTGGCTTGCCCATCGGGCTTCCTCCGCAACCGTCCGGCATACGGTAACATCGCATCGGCTGATGAACTCGTCCCAGACAGCCAACTCGAAAAGCTTGATGATGGGCCCCGCGTCAAGCAACAGGAATCGAAACTTCTTCATCCGTGAGATCTCCCTCATCCACGAGATATTTTTGTGCTTTCTTATAGCCGAGACCCATGTACTTGGCAAACTGGATCAGAGACAACTTACCCTCGTTCAACGCTCTGATGGCGAGACTGCAATAACGCTCCGGGAGTTCGTCCGGCTTATCTGACGCGCGCGGCGGGCGCGTGACTTTCAACCTTTCGGCCCGCTTGAGGTGCTTCTGAATCTCCTCAAGGGATTGGTTGTAGAGGTACTTCATGCGCCAGAGGAGAGCATCCAATGAGACGCCGAATTCTCGCGCGATTTCGTCTAACGTTTCCAGGCCGATCTTGCCTTGCTCATCTGCAAGTTGCTCTATTCGGTCCTTGACCGCATCGGTAGGAAGCAGCAGCCTGCTTGCGAACGCATCTGCAAGTTGGTCTTCCTCGCTGTTTGGCTCACACATGGCAGAGTCAGGCGTCCTAAAGACTTCCCACGTTAGAAGATGAAACAGCTCATGCGCAAGATCGAAGTTGCGTCGCCACAGCTTGCTCTGAGAATTAAGCAAGACACCCGGGCCGAACTCTGCAGATACCGTCGAAACGGCACTGCCGTGAAATCGCAGATGGAACACCTTGACGCGAAGCCTTTCCTCCAACACTTGCTTCAAAGACGCGCTTGGTATGTCACCTTGCAAATACTGCTTCCGGAACTTCTCGGCCAGACGCCCGGCTTCCTTGAAATCGAACCTCTCCCTGGCTGTTGCAGCCTGAGGCCAAACGACTTCCTCCGGTTCGGCCATGAGCAACTCCAGCCTGTGATACTGCTCACAAAGCTGGCGAAAGCGCGCTTCAACGTTTCTGACCTCACTTGGCTCAGCAGGAGCATCACGCCAGAGCATGACGGTTTCGGCAAGGGAGCCTTCTTTTAGAAAAAACTCAATGGACCTTTTGTACACCTCCGCTAACCGGCTCAGTTGCGAGAAACGCGGCTCCCGTTTATCGTTTTCGAACTCCGACAACGACGACGGGCCAATCCCCGTTTCGCTGGCAACTCTTTCCAGGGTGTAGCCAGAAGCACTGCGTGCCGCACGTAGTCTATCACCGATCTCCATGATTCAGCTCCTTTGTTTATATAGAAGTATACCAAGCAATATCGACCACAAGCAAGGCCGATCTTCTGGAATATAGAAATTTCTTGGTTTTGGCGGTCCATGCCTGTGTCTACTCAATAGCGTCGGGCGGTGGTTTTGGTGGAGTGGTGGTGGTTGATGAAGAAATATCTGAGGGCGTCGATGGGGTGGTCGTAGAGGCCGTCTTTGGCGGGGAGTTCTCCGGCGGGGGCGTGGCCGGCGTCGGGGTAGTGGTAGCACTGCATCGCCTCGATCAGGCGGGGGCAACGAGGCGAAATGAGGAAAGTGCTCGCGCCGTCGCCAGCGCGGATGGCGCGGCGGATCTGCTCAATGCCCTCGAGGATGCCGCTGCGGCGGTAGCGCGTAGCGATTCCAAGGCTCCGCAACTCCCGGACGACACTGGTCCCGGTGATGTCGCTGCGTCCGGCGCCGGCGGGGTCGCAGAAGGTCGCGGCCACCTGCTCCTCGGCGCACGGCGTCTGCGTCTTCATCCGCTCGGCGTGGACGTCGATCGTCGCCCGGCTGCGGACGTACTCGTCGATCACGCGCACCTTTCCCTCGTGGTCCACCTGAATCCACAGGCACACGAACGGATTGACGAAGCCAAAGTCCAGGGTCCGGTACAAAGGCAGGTTCGGATCGTAGTCCACGGGCCCGACGTGCATGGCTGGATCGAATTCGCCAAAGACCACGTTCTCCAGCGAGGGCCTGATACACAGCATCTCGGATTCCCAGCCCGCTCTGCTGCTGCGCCGCATCTGCGTGATGCAATCGTCGATCTTCAAATAGCCGCCGGCGCCTTTGGCCCGGCCCTGGCAATCCGACCACAACGGGCACTGCGAGCAGTTGCGATCCACGCACCTTTCGATGGTCTCCCAGAGACACCACTTGAAGACGGGCACGCCGGTGCCGGCCGCTGCGGAGACCTCCCTTTGCATGATCCCGTAGGGCCGGTGCATCGTGCTGATCAGCTCCATGGCCGCGGTGAGATTCCCTTTGCTCTGCGTGGTGAACTTGGCGGCCGCAAAGACGTCGTCGTCGAACAGCTCGACCTCGTCGCAGCGTAGCTTCTGCACGTGCTGACCGCGCACACTGGTGGCCGACTGGGTCAGGACCTCCACGGCCGCACCGGTTGCGAAGCGACAGCCCCCCTTGCGAATGGGGCCGGCCAGGGCGCCTTCGAAGCCCTTCCACAGAAAAGTGGTGAGGTACTCGTACATTCGACTCGCCTGCTCGCCCGAGCCGCCGAGAATGCGAACCTGACAATCGGGCTTGAAGAGTCCGTCCAACAGCGTCGCCACCGCCGCCAGTTCGGTCTTGCCCCCGGCCCGGTTGGCCCAGACAATCACGTCGGCATTGCGGATAACAGACGGGCGATTGGGGATATGCGGGCGCGCGCTCAATCCCCAATCGGACGCGAAGCTATGCCAGAGATAATCCATCGGACTGCTATGCTCCGGACAGATACGCTTGGCCGGCACATCAATGCCGAGAAAGACTTTCACATAATTCTTCAAATCCTCCTTTGTCTGCGGACGCGCGCGCCGGAGCCGCTCGTACAAACTCGCGGCCTTGACAGTCCCTGGATGATTGGATGCTTCCGTACACAGAAGTTCTGTTCTTGTCATGGTAGATTTCTCCCTTTTCTGGTGTGCCTGAACAAATGAAGTGTGTCGGTGCCGCTACCGATTATGGATCCCCCTGGCCCTCGCCAATTGCAGAACTGAGGCAGGCTCGGCGCAAAGAGGCATCGTTTCCGTCAAGATGATGTTCTCCAGACGCAATATGTTGTGAGTGACAAAACGAGCCCCGCGGCGCTCGTTATACCGTCGCTGTTATACGGATTCGGAAAAATCCTCGCGCGGCATGTCATCCTGAACGCAGCGGAGCGAAGTGAAGGATCTCGCACGCGGCCTTGAGATAAGCCTCATTCGCAGCCCATCCCGGCGCGCCGGGATTCGTTGGGGTTCAGGATGACAACGGCTCGAACGCGCGAGGACTTTTCCTAATCCGTATTAGTCGGGCGTCGGCGAAAATTACCGACGGTGAGACGGGACTGCGATGATGGCGAGCGAGTGGGGTGGCAGTTGGCCGAGGCCTTCGGTGAAGCGTAGGTGCGTTCGCTCGGGGACGACTCGATTGGGGTGCTCGATGTCGTTGTAGGAATTGGGGCTGTCTCCCGACAGAACCGTCGCTCGGTACGTTCCGTCAAGCGGGACGTCCTGGATCGTGATGGTACAGGCCACATCACGCGATGGGTGGCGATTCACCAGGGCGAGCGACCAGGTGGCGCCGGTATCGTCAGTTGTCACGATGCCGTCGACGACCGGGATGAAGCGGTCGGCGTGAACGAGCGGCGCCGCCTCGACCTCGGCCTCGACGACCCGGCTGCCGAGCAAATTGGCGTACATCGCCATGGTGTGAAAATGCGTGCGCCTCACGATGCCCCGCGGATGGACGTGGAGCGGGCCGCGCGTATTGACGAGCGGGGCGATGTTGGCCATGCCGACGTCCTGGGCGTGACGCAGACACGCGTTAAAGAAGGAGGCAGAAAACAGCGCGTCGGCCATGGTGTATTGCGAAGCGATCAGGTTCTTCTCGCGGGCCGCCACCAGCTTGACGACCTCGGGATCGTTGTAGTCCTGAACCGTCTTGCGCGGGAAACCGGGATGATGCCAGCCACGCAGATTCCATTCGTCGAAAGCGATCTTGATCCGGCCGCGATAGCCGGCTTCCTCAAGAATTCCGATGTAGCCGGCGATGAGCTCTTCCGGGCCTTGCGATTTCATGATGCAGGTCATGTAGTCGGGCGTCTCGTTCTTTTGCCAGAGGCCCAGCCAATACGAGTGGATCGAGAGGTAGTCGAGGTAACGTCCGGCCTGCTCCAACAGGGGCAGCGTCCACTCCCGATTCGGCAGCGCCGCGGCCGTCAGTTGGATGCCGGGATCGGCCGCTTTCATCGCCTGAGCTGCCTCGCGGACCAGCGGCGCCCATTGCTCGATCGGCTTGTAACCGATCTCGTGGCGCCCCCAGTTCTCGTTTCCGATGCTCCAGATCGTGACGTTTCGGGGCTCCTGATACCCGCTGCGGCGGCGCATTTGCGCGTACCGGCCCTGACGAGCGTTGCAGTATTCGACCCAGGCTCTCATCTCCGCGACGGTGCCGTTGCCAGCGTTGTTGCAGATATAAGGCTCCCATTCGAGGAGCCGGCAGAGCTCGACGAACTCATCCGTACCAAAGGTGTGAGGCTCGACCACTCCCCAGGCCATATCATCGGTCGGTTCGCGTGTCTTTCCGACGCCGTCTTGCCAGTGATAGCCGCTGACGTAGCAACCGCCCGGCCAGCGGACGATGGGCACTTTCAACTCGCGCAACGCTTCGACGACATCGAGGCGGAATCCTCTCTCGTCGGACAGATCCGATCCGGGATCGAAGACACCGCCGTAGATCTGGCGGCCGAAATGCTCGAGGAACCCGCCAAAAATCATCGGGCTGTACGATTGGGTCCGCGCGTCGGCACCGACTTTTACGGTCGCCTCAAGCTTCCCGCCAACCTCGACTGGCTCCACAGACACGTCGTCATACCAGGCCTGGCCGGTCGATACGCCCCAACCGCCGAACAGGCAATTGATTTCGAGCGTCGTCGCAGCCCCGGTCCGGAAGACCGTGGAAACCTGCGTCCAGTCCTTCGTCCCCGTCACGGCGGGGGTTCTGACGTGTTGCATGTTCTGAATGTTCAGCAGCGCGCCAACCGCCCCGCGGATGTCCCGGGTCTTGATCCATCCGGAGAGCTGGTAGAAGGTGTTCGGCTCCACGGTGACCGTGGCCGTCCAGGCGGCGTCACTGCCCTTCTCGGAACGAATCGTCAGGCACCGGGCGCCCGTTCTTCCCGGCCGCCCCACGCTCCATCGAGCGTCTGCCTGGCCTCTCCAGGCACGCGAGGTCCAACCAACGACACCGTTGGCAGCCTCATCTTCGAACGAGGGATTGGACAACAGATTGGCAGTCGGTCCGGCGGCCCGCGCTCCGGGCGACCACGCCAGGACGACCGACGCCCCGAGTACTGCCATCGCACCGAATACGATTCTCACAGTTGTCTTCTCCACTTGCAGTGCCCCGGCTCGCGCTACCTCGCCGGACGGACGAGCAGCCGTTTCTGTTGGCCGGGTTCGAGTCTGATACGGATGCCTTCGCTGAGGCGCTTGCCGCTGACGGTCATCTTCACCTGCGATTCAAGGCCTTCGACGAGGTACTTCTGCTCGGCCTCGACGGTGTACCATTCGGGCAGCGTGTTCATGCGGGGCCAGTCTCGGGTAAAGCCCATGTACACGCGGTGGCGAGGAACGTCGAAGACCAGTTTGCCCGACCATTTCTCTTGGGACTTCATGCTGATGACAAGTCCGTGGGCGGCGCGGGCGGCGCCGAGTTGCAGACCCTTTTGCCAAGGCCGGGCGATGCAACCCTGCGTGTGCATCAGGGCATGCATGATGACGGTGCGGACGCCGTTGGCCTGGAGCTTCATCGTGCCCCAGAGCTCGGCGGTTTCGAGAGGCTCGGCCGAGCGGGTGACACTGCGGGCCATCTCGCGATCGACCCAGTCGAACCCTTCCTTGACCGGGACGCGGTTGAGCAGGTAGATTCCACCCTCGATGGAATCGGCGAAGCCATCGATGGAGTAGTTGCCTTCCCAGTTGTAGTTGTCGTACAGCGGTTTGGCCAGGTTGCGGAGAGTCGCGCGGACTCGTGCTTCATAGACAGGCCGGCCCACGGCCATGTCGAAGCAGAGGTACCCGACGTAATCGTAGCCCCAGCCGTCGCTGAGCTTGCCCTGCCAGCCGTCGCGCCGGGTCAGGTGGTTGTACATCATCCCGTCCTCGTTGCAGCCCTTGGCCAGGATGGTATCGAAGACGTGCTTGAGCTTGGCTGCATAGGTCTTGGCCTGGGGGCGGTTCTCCTGCGCCTCGACGGCCAGTAGCAGACCGAGGCCACCGATGATTTCGCATCCGTGGTCGCGCAGCCGCGCGGGGACGAAATCAGGCTGATCGAAGTAGTAGTCAGCCAACCGCTCGGCCCAGATCAGAAACTCCTCGCGTCCCGTCATGGTATACAAGCGAGCCAACGCCTGGAGCTGTTCGCCGTTGACTTCGATATTCGCCGACGGGATCTTGCCGAACGGTGTATCAATGCGGGCGTGCTTCCAGATGTCTTCCTCGATCGCCAACATGCGTTCAAACCACTCGTCCTTGCCCGTGACTTCGACGATGGCGATCAAACCATCCTTGACGTATTCGGAGGCCTCGAAGACCATCGCATCGTACTCGGGGACAACCTTGCGTTTGTTCTTCCAGTCGTACGGGACGGGGATGCGGTCGAGGTGATTGCAGAGCTTCTGCTCGGCGTGGAGGACCTCGCGGACAGGTCCGTCGAGAGCGGGTTTATCGACGACAAACGCGGCCCAGCACAGGAACGGATAGCAGTCGGCGGCGGTGTCGCGATAGTTCCAGCGGCCGTCGGCGGGATACAGCCCCGTCTGCGGATCGATCAGCGGCAGCGCCTTCTCGTGCAGCCACCGGTGGACTTTGCTCAGAGCGTAACCGGCGATTTCGCTTGAGGCCTCGGCCTGTTCCAAGAGAGCCTCATCGACCGGTGCATCGAATGCATCTTTGCCGACGCCACGTGTGGCGAGTTCCTTAAGCTTGGGCAGGTGGTCCTCGTACACGCCGCGAGGGGTCGTGCCATGCTGCTTGCAAAGCGAAGCGGCCATGCCGACGACCTCGCCCATCATGCCGCAGGTGCGCATCACGCGGACGGTGCCCAGCGCCACGTGCGTAACGCTGATGTCGCGTCCGGCCATGAAGAGATTCTCGACGTTTCGCGAATAAAAGCAGCGGTACGGAATCGGATAAGGCTTGATATGCGGCTGCGTGCAGATCGTCTTGAACTCCTGGCCCGGGAAGTGCCTGGTGTTCTTCGGGTCGGGGTAGTGCAGGTCGATCGACCAGGTCGTCGTCACGAACGCGTCGGGGAACTCCGTGCGGTCTTGAACGTCCTGCTGCTGGAGAATCACGTCGCCCAGCAGCCGGCGCGATTCGCGCTTGCCGGCGACATAGGCGACCCACGAGAGCTTCCGGTTGGCGTACTTATCTTTATCCTTGCTGCGGTTCTTCTGAAAGGCCCAGTTCCCATAGACGGCGCGGAGGCCGTGGTCGCGGATCGCTTCAAATTCGGTGATCTGGTCCTTGTTCAGGCCGGTCTCCCAGTTCCAGTCGCCGCGCGTGGCATGCTCGCAACTCGCCTCGCTGAATTGCAACGCCCAGGGACATTCCGGAAACGGACTGGGTCCGTCGGTCTCGATCGAATACCACTGCACCGAGGCTCCCATGGTCATGGCGTCGGGCTTCTCCGGAGCCATGGACTCAGCGGTCTGGGACATGCTTTCCCGTCCCATGCGGTAGTGCGCGCCGGCCAGGAAGCCAAGCGTCCCGTCGCCCGTGCAATCGGCAAACAGGGAGGCGGGAAAACGCAGCTCTTCGGACGTCTTCGTATTCCGGGCGATCACCGCGACGATGCGGTCGCCGTCTTTCTCGACGCCGCAGGCGTGTGTGTTGAGAAACAACTGGAGGTTCGGCTCGGCCCGTGCGACGCGGAGCTTCTTGTCGTCGTTGTAGAACGCGGCCGGGCGGGCGTTGCCCCGGTTACCCGGGTCAAGCTCCCGGACCAGGTCGCCGAGAGCCCGATAGGGTGGCAGGTTGATTTGCCCGTTCAGGTGCACGCGGACCTCGGAACTGTTGTTGCCTCCCAGGACGGGACGGTTCTGAATCAGTGCGACCTCCAGGCCAAGCCGGGCGGCCGAAACCGCCGTGCAGGTCCCGGCGATGCCGCCGCCGACCACTACGAGGTCGAACGGCCCCGCATCCTTCGGCGTCTCCGACAATCCCAGCATCTCGCGCCGAAAGGCCGCCAGTTCGACACCCTCCGCCGGCGGAACGAAATCCGGGTTGCTGGCAAAGAGAATCGCGTCGCAGCGACCGTCGAAACCCGTCAGGTCGTGCAGCGCGACCTTGGCTTGCTTGCTCTCGATCTCGACGATGCCGCCGTTCTGCCAATGCCAGGCGGCCCCGCCGATGCCGAACGTCGTTTCCAGGGGCTTTCCGTCGATCAATAACTGGAACCGGCCCGGCGCGCCGGAGGCTCCCCACGGTGCGACCCAGTCCCGCGTGCGGACCCACACGCGGTACGCACCGGCGCCCGGCAGCGAAACCGTCGTCACCGCGTCTTTGACGGGAACGCCGAAACCGTGAGCCAGCAGCATCGGCGAGCCCATCTGGTCCATAAACTGCTGGTCCACAAACCAGCCCCCGACCTCATCGAAACTCTCGGCCTCAACAAGGACGTGCCGATCGGCAGTCGACACTGCACAGCAAGCCAGAAGGGCCACGAGGGACGCTGTAATTACACGCGTGCGTTTGTTCACCACAGAGACACCGAGGACACGGAGAAAAAGGGAAGTCATAGAATCCTCCTGCGAATACCATCTTTCAGGACCGGTACGTTGAAGTTGATCAGCAAGCCAATTCTCCAGCCGCCAATTCTCAAATACGTGAGCAACTGTGCCTCATGTACGGGTTCAATGGCAGAAATGGCCTTGATTTCCACAACGACCGTCTTCTCCACCAACAAGTCCAGGCGGTAGCCACAGTTGAGCTTGATCCCCTTGTAACCAACGGGCAATGGTCTCTGTCGTTCAAACGAAACACCACGCAACTCCAGGTCACGGCAGAGGCACTCCTCGTACGCCGACTCCAGCAGTCCCGGCCCCAATGCCTGATGAACCTCAATGGCCGCGCCAATGATCTGCTCGGTTATCTTGTTTACATCCACTTTTTATCCCCTCCCTATTCTCTGTGTCTCTGTGGTGAAATATCACCCAGTCCTATCGATTTGGGCGATTTTTTCGACGCGGCGGGCGTGTCGGCCGCCGTCGAAGGGGGTATCCAGCCAGATCTCGATCATTTCCAGGGCCTGCTCGACCGACACCATTCGCGCGCCGACCGACATCACGTTGGCATCGTTGTGGGCGCGGCTGAGCCTGGCGCACTTGTCGTTCCAGCAGACGGCGCAGCGGACGCCGCGAACCTTGTTGGCGACGATGCCCTCGCCGTTGCCGGAGCCGCCCAGAACGATGGCGCGGTCGCATTCGCCCGTACCGACGGCCAAGGCGGCCGGGTAGATATAATCCGGATAATCACACTTCTCGGCCGAGTCCGTGCCGAAATCGCGGACCTCGTGCCCCCGCTCGATCAGATACTGCTTGATACGCTCCTTGTACTCGTATCCCGCGTGATCCGTGCCCAATGCAATCTTCATTCATACCCCTTGCAATCCAGCCTTATGACAAAGGGGGTACTATACCCGGACCGCCGCGAGATTTCAATTTCAAACCGCGCGACGTGTGCACGAGGAGGTTGCAGAGAAGCGCCTTCGACTCCCGTTTGTCGACCCGGGGCATTGGGCATCCGCTTACGGTCTCACCGCCCGATTGTAGATGCGGACATCATCGATCAGGCCGGACCAGTGGCTTCCAGACTCAAGATTTCTTCCGCAACCGATGCATAAGTCTCCGTCCGAAGGTATGCCCCATACGTCCAGGGGATCGCCGGCCACCTCACGTTCGTCAACATACAGGTACCTGCGCGAACCGTCCCAAACGAGGCCGATACGGTGCCACAGGTCATCAGCGATGACAGAATCGGATACCAGCGCAGGTAGTGGGGCCATCAGACCGGTCATCAGTTTCCCCTCAACTGCGTCGACGCCGAGCCATGTCGAGCCGAAACCGATGCCGGGTGTTTGAGAGACAACAACCTGTCCCGGCGCACCGCCCTTGATCCAGGCGAACACGCTGAAAGGACCGCTGTCCGGGTCCAGCACGAATTCGGTGACAACGACGGTCGTCCCGTCGAACTCCAGTGCTCCGTTCACACTGCCGCCGGCAGGTTGCCACGCCGGGCTGCCGACGACAGTGCCGTCACGGTCCCCAGCACTGTCACGGGCGACGCTGCCCTCCGCTTCATCCAGCGGCCAGTGCGCCAGAAGCGTCGGATCGGTGACCTCTTTCCCGATGTATTCAGCCAGCGCAATCACGTCCTGGAGATCCACGATGCCGTCGCCGAGAGGTGTTGGCCCCACGTCGCAAGGTGAGTAATCCTGACCCCAGTGCGCCGCCATGATGAGAACGTCCTCACCGTTAACCATACCATCACCGTTGAAGTCCACAATGGGCAAGATCGGCACCTGCCATAGATCGGTTCCGCCTACCCCGCCGGACCGGAAAGAATATCCGTCGCTAAAATACAGTGTCTGGCCGTCGAACGAGATGTACGGATCTACATCGTCCACCGATGTGTTCAACGCCGGTCCGGCGTTCACGAGGGGCGGCCAGGCGCTCTCTTTGTCGCGCCGCCTTGTGAACCAGATGTCCCAATCGCCATAGCCGCCGGGTCGCGCGGAGGTCACAAAGAGTGTCAGGCCGTCGGGCGCAATGTATGGATGGCCGTCGTAGACCGAACTGTTGATCGTTGGGCCAAGATTAGTTGCCGGGCCCCAGGGATCTGCGGCGGTTTCCCGTGTGCTCACGTACACGTCCCAATCGCCGGACCCGCCCGGGCGATCAGAGCCGAAGTAGAGTTCGAGCCCGTCCGGCGACAGGCTGGCACCCATATCGGTATATGGACTATTGACACCCGAACCAAGATTCACCGTTGGTCCCCAAGGGTCCGAGAGCGTGACCCGTGTGGTCATCCAGATATCCGTCTGACCGAAGCCGCCCGCTTGAAGAGATTCGTAGAGTAGTGTCAAGCCATCCGCCGAGAAGCACATGGATGTGCCCGAGAAGGGAAGCCAGCTCGCACTCCGGGCCTTGGCCCATGGATCCTGATCGCTCTGGCGCACCGCAACCCGAACGGTCGGAATGCCGAATCCTTCGAAAAACGAGTAGAAGTACAGTTCCAGCTCATCTGGCGAGACGGCAGCTCCTCCATCCCAGGTCGTGGAGTTGATATTCGGGCCGAGATTGGTGGGCTCACCAAAGGCGAAATCGGCGTTCGCCGGCGCTGCTGCCCACGTCAGTGCAATCGCTACGCTCAGTGCAAAGAACCTTCCTGTGGGACTGTCAGAGCTCGCCATTTTCTACCTCCGTTTCTCCCCTGAGGACCACGTGCGGATGTGACTACGAACGCGGTCCGGTTACCTGTGTGACGCGTCCAAAGCCCCCCGGCGTCGGTGCTGCACGATCTTATTGTAATGTTACCAAAGAGGTGTTTTCAATTGTGGGAAATACGTATTTTTCACGTGTTCTTGCTGACCAGTGTCGCCGGGGGCGTCGTAGGGACAGACGCCCGTTGGGGAAGCGCTCAATCGGCCGGCGATTTCACGCCAGTGCGGAGGTAGGTGGTGATGACTACTCAAGTTATGTCCCGGACGATTTGGGCGAAGGCTTCGTCACCTTCGTGGGCGAGCGTGTGCTGCGCCTCGTACTCGAACCTCGTTGCCGCCTTCCGGCCGTCCCTCGATGGCGACTATCTGAAGCGGGCGGTTGATTTCGGGTGGGCATTTGTGCTATAGTGACGGTGTGCGTATCAGCACTCGATCGGCACGCCTCGCGGAGGGCGGATGCTCTGGTGGATCGCCCGTGCGTGCGACCAGACCCATACGAAAGGAAAGGGTGTACGCGATGAAGACTCGCAAGAGCGGTGGTGACAGGGGATCGTTCGCTGGTTTTCTGGGCGTTGTGTTGGTGTTGATGCTTCTGGGTGACGCCCAGGCCCAGGACCCGACCCGGTTTGAGAGGGAAATCGTGGCGTTCGAGAGCGCCGATCTGGCCAGCCCACCCCCGGCGGACCCGATCCTGTTCGTCGGCTCTTCGAGCATCCGCATGTGGACGAACGTCGCGGCCGCGTTTCCAGACTATCCCGTGATGAATCGTGGCTTTGGCGGCTCGCACATGAGCGACCTGCTCTATTACTTCGACCGCGTGGTCGCCGTATACGATCCCGCCCTGATCCTCGTCTACGAGGGCGACAACGACCTGACGGCGGGCAAACCTGTGGATCGGGTCTATGCGGACTACGTCGCGTTCGCCGAACGGGTCAAACAGCAGTTGCCCCGCGCGAACGTGGCTTTCATCTCGGTCAAGCCGAGCCCGAGTCGGGCGCAGTACCTCGACGCGATGCAGCAGTTGAATGCCCGCGTGGAGACCCTGGCCGCTACCGATCCGAGCTTGTGGTATATCGATGTGTTCACGCCCATGCTGGACGACGCCGGTCAGCCCCTTGCGTCGCTGTTCCTCTCGGACATGCTGCACATGAACGCGGCGGGCTACGCGCTGTGGGAGGTTGCCGTTGGCGCTCTCCTGGAGGAATGGTCCTCGTTGCAGATGCAGAGCTTCCTGTTCGATTTCGGGCCGTCCGACACCGCCACCGGGAATGGGCCCGCGCCGAACGATCCGCAGAACTTTTGGAACAACGTCACGGATACCATCGGCGGCTCGGCGACGGGCCAGTTGCAGGGGGTGGTCAATACGAAGAACGTGCCGTCCTCGATCAACCTCGAGATCATCAGCCCGTTCAACGCCGGCGGACCCGCTCGCCACGGGACGCTCACATCCACCATCTTCCCGGCCAACGCCACGCAGGACTCGCTCTACAGCACCGACGAATCCAGCGAGTCGCCCAAGATGTTCGCCAGCTTCAAGCTGACCGGCCTGAACCGCAAGCGAGTCTACAACTTCACCTTCTACGCATCGTACGGCCCGGTCCTTCCTGATCGGGTCGGCCGTCCCGGCCTCCTGGAAGCAATCTACACGGTCACCGGGGAGGACTCGGCCTCCGTGGCCTACGATCCCGCGAACAACTGGTATGACGACATCGCTACCGTCGTGGGTATCGTCCCGGATGTGCTCGGGGAGGTCACGATCAGCCTGGCATCGACTGCTCGCAACAACCGCGGCTCTATCCATCTGAGCGTAATACAGGTGGACGAGGTCCCTCCCCCGAAGCCCATCGTCTTCGTGGAAGAGCCCGCCGACCAGACCGTTGTGGAGTCCCGTCCGGCAACGTTCCGTGCGGTCGTCGAGAGCACGCCGCCTTACGTCGTCCAGTGGTTGAGGGACGACAAGCCGATTCCCGACGCCACCGAGTTCACGTACACCATCGAACGGGCGACGCTCGACCTGGATGGGGCGGTGTTCTTCGTCAGCGTCAGCAATCTGATGTACAGCGCCACCAGTCAGGACGCGGTCCTTCACGTCGTCCCGGATGTCAATGCGCCGGTCCTGCTGTCGGCCGACAGCGCCGGCGGGCTCACGGTGCGCCTCGTTTTTGACGAACGACTGGGTCCCAAGAGTGCCGTGGTGGCCGACAACTATCGCGTGAACGAAGGCGAGGTCGAGGTCCTCGCCGCGGAGCTGGACGCAGACGGGCAAACCGTCACTCTCACGCTGGCGTCGCGCCTGACCGACGTCTTCACGGTTAGCGTCAGCGGTGTGCGGGACCTGGTCGGTAATGAAATCGTCGCCGGCACGGTAGCGACAGGCGAGATCCGCCCCCAGGTTCTGCTGTTCGATTTCGGCTCCTCAAGCACACCCACGGCCAGCGGCCCGAGCCCGGATGACCCCGCGAACTTCTGGAACAACGTCACCGACGGCATCGGCAAGACGGTCGGCGGGCGGTTGAGCGATCTCGTCACCGCCGACAACGTTCCCACCGGGATCAGCCTGGTGATCCTGAGCCGATTCAACGGGGCCAATACCAACGGGACCCTTGCCTCCGAGCAGTTCCCGCCGGACGCCACGCGCGATTCGCTGTTCGGCAACACCGAGACTTTCAGTGGCCTGGGCAACGTCTTGCCCAGCTTCAAGCTCACCGGGCTGGACCCTCTGCTGACGTACCAGTTCACGTTCTATGCCTCACGCATGGGCGCAAGCGACAACCGCCAGACGCTCTACACGGTCACGGGCGCCAATTCGCGATTCGCGACTCTCAACCCGGCTGGAAATATCGACAACTTCGTCGTGCTCTCGGTGATCGCGCCAACCGCCGAAGGAGAGATCACGATCAGTCTGGCCCCCGGAGCTGCCAACAACAACTCCTACCATTTCACATACCTCGGCGCGATGAGGATGCAGCCGACACCACCGACGAACGGACGGTAACCGCCGGCCGGCGTTGGCACGTCAATGCGTAAAGGGCTTGTCCAGGTCGACCGGGTATTTTTGCCAGGGGACCGCGCCGGCCTGGCTGATGTGGTTTCGCAGGGCGGCGAAGAGCTTCTTGTACATCGGGTGGTTTGTGCTCAGCGGGTTTTCTTCCTTCGGGTCCTCTGCGAGGTTGTAGAGTTCGAGCGGCTCGAAGGGGCTGTTTTGCACGAGCTTGAAGTCGCCGTAGCGGGCGGCGTAGTAGGCCCGGCCGCCGTAGTGTCCGCCTTCACGCCGGACCCAGAACAGGACGCGGTCTTCCTCGGCCTGGCTGCGGCCCAACAGCGTGGGCAGGATGCTGCGCCCGTCGATCTCGTGGGCGATGTCGGCGCCCGCTGCTTCGCAGACCGTTGGGAACAGGTCCATCGTCAGGGCCACGCGGTTGCTGCGAGAGCCCGCTTCAATCTTGCCCGGCCAGACCGCGCACATCGGCTCGCGGATACCGCCCTCGTACATGTCCTGCTTTCCGGCGCGAAGCGGGCCGTTGTTGGCGCCGACACTGAGCTGGCCTCCGTTATCCGAGGTGAAGACCACGAGCGTGTTGTCGCTGAGACCGGTCTCATTCAGCGCATCGATGACCTTGCCGATGCCCTGATCGAGATGTTCGATCAACGCGACCAGTCTGGCCCGCTTGTCACTGATGCCTTTCTCGCGGCGTTTGACGCGCTCGACCCACTCCCGCGGCGGCTGGATCGGCGTGTGCGGGGCGTTATACGCTAGATATAAGAAGAAGGGCTGTTTCTTCGCGGAACGCTCGCGAAGGTAATCCACGGCCCATTGCGTGAACAGATCGGTGGCGTGTCCTTGCGGATCGATCTCTTCCTCGTCGAGCCGCATGTAGTTGTTCCCATGGCGACGGTGCTTGTAGTAGTCGTCCATCATGTCGCCGAGGAAGCCGTGGAAATGATCGAACCCGCGTTCGTTCGGTTTGTTCGGCGAGGCCAGACCCAGGTGCCACTTGCCGACGATGGCGGTGTGATAACCGGCGCGCTTGAGCATCCGAGGCAGCAGCACCGCGTGCGGCGACAGGTGTCCCCAGTTGTTCGTAACGTGCGTGCGAATCACGCCGGGCACACCGACCAGATCGGGGTAGCGCCCAGTCAACAGCGACGCCCGCGTCGGCGAGCAGACCGGGCAGTTCGCATAGAACCGGTCGAACCGCATGCCGCGCGCGACGAGCTTGTCGATATGCGGCGACCGCAAATCCGTAGCCCCATAGCAGGAAAGATCTCCGTACCCAAGGTCGTCCACCAGAATCACAACCACGTTCGGCTTGCGGGCGGACGACCCGCCCATCGCACCTCTTGCGACAGGCAAAGCCATCGCCGCCGCTCCCAAACCAAGCGCCCTGAGAAAGTCACGTCGCGTGCCGTCCGATTTCATCGTGTCATCTGCTCCAACAATCGGGTGCATGGTGTGCATGGCACACCCGACCTAAAGAGATGCGAGCTCAAGCTTGTCGCCGGTTTTTTCCATCCAGCGGTGCAGCTCGGCGTCGAGGTCCTTGACCCGCTTGGCGTAGCGCGGGTTCTCGGCCAGGTCCTTTGTCTCCCAGGGGTCTCTCTTGAGATCGAACAACTGCACCTCGTTGACGTGGGGGTAGCGAATCAGCTTGTATCGCTCCGTGCGGACCATGCGCTGGAAGTTGCGGTACGCTCCGTAAACCGAATCGTAGAGTTCCTGCTTCCGGCCTGCCAGAAGAGGAACCAGGCTGGGGAATTGCACCGTCTCGGGCGCCTCAACGCCGGCCATCTCGCACGTGGTGGCGAAGGCGCTTTGCAGGTAGACCATCGAATCGATCTTTCGACCCGCCTCGATCCCTGGACCGCAGTACACATACGGCATGCGAACCGAATGATCGTACTGGTTCTGCTTGCCCATCAACCCGTGCTGACCGACAGCCAGGCCGTGGTCGGCGGAGAAGATGATGATGGTGTTGTCGGCCTTGCCGCTTTTTTCCAGGGCGTCGAGGATGCGGCCGATGTGATGGTCCGCGTGCGTGATGATCGCGTAATATTCGCTGCGATGCACCTGCACCGCCTCCTTCGACCGCGGGAACGGCGCCAGCCGCTCGTCGCGCAGCTTGTGGTCGCCCTGGTCGAACGGATGCTCGGGAACGTAGTTCGGCGGGATCTCGATATCCCGAGGCGGGTACATATCGACGTACTCTTTCGGCGACTGCCTCGGATCGTGCGGGGCATGGAACGCCACGTACATGAAGAACGGATTGTCACTTTCTGGGACGTGGTCTTCCAGGTACTCAATGGCGGTGTCGGCCCAGAGCTTGCTGCTGTGGACGATCTCGCCGTCGACTGTGCGCCAGTGGCCGGTCAGCGTTTCGTCCGAGGGGCTCCACGAGTTGCCGGGGCGGGGCCGATCGTACGGATCCTTGACGATACCCTTCTTCTTGTTCTCCTTGGCGTTGGTGTCTTTGGACCCAAACATGCCTCCGCCGGTCGGGCCGATCGTCTTGAAGCTGCGCTTGAGGGCCTTGTCTCGGTTGTGCCACTTGCCGGTCATGAAGGTATCGTAGCCCGCGTTGCCGAGCGTTTCGCCCCAAAGCGGATAGTCGCCGCAGTCGTCGCCTCCGCAGGTCCAAACGTAGCGGCCCGTGTTGAGCATCGCCCGGCTGGCCACGCAAACGGCGCCGTGCCAGGCGCCCTGGTTGAAGCAGTGCGTGAACGTCGTGCCCCGCCGGACCAGACGGTCCATGTTCGGCGTCTTGACCTCGGGATTGTTTAGCACGTTGAGCGAGGCAAACGTCTGGTCGTCCGTGAAGAGAAACAGTATGTTCGGACGATCCTTACCTGGAGCGGCGAAAGGATTGCCGTCTGTCTGACGCGGCTGGGCATTGGCCTGGCGGGAATTGCGCCAGCATCCGGCCAGCGCGAGGGTGGCTGCTCCGATTCCCATGCTCTTGATAAAGTCACGGCGGGTCGTGCTCTCTCGATTCATGCGATTCTCCTTCAAGCTCCGGTTCGTAGGTAGCTTATTGTTTCGCTCCCTTATACCAGAAACCGCGAGGAGAGTCATGGTTTATCAGGCTTTCTCGCCGGAGAGTGTCTGTGCGATCTTCCGGGCATCATTGCCTCAGACCCTGGACAGCCACGGGTGGCAGCGTCAAGTCCGAAGGACTTGGCGATGGCGCAACGCCCTGGGCTCGTATAGCGTCACACGCAGCAGACAAATCCACCATCGCCAAGCTGGCGCTTGACGCTGCCACCCGCATGCCAGAACATCTTCACAGACACGCCGGAGAGGCAACGATGCCGCGTTGCACGGTGGGTGTCGGAGAAGCCCCTCGTACCGACGCGCCGCGAGGCCAACTCGACGCTCGCATCATACTCGCACACCCGATACTCGCAGAGAACGACGTGAAACAGCAAGGGCGGGCGGCCGCTTTGCTGCATCAGTACGGGCGAACCGTAATCCCTTTCTTGTGCAGCTCGGCGCTGAGGGCGTTGACGAGCTTGTAGCGATCGGAAGAAGTCGATTCGAGGACCACGATGGGCGTGCGCTCGCCCAGGCGAATCGTGGTGACCTTATATTCGGCACCCTCGGCGTCTTTCGTTTTCAGGTACGACGTGCTGGCAATCAACCTGTCGCCCTCTTTCTGAGAGGACACGCCCTCGCCATAATATGGGTAGCGAGTCTTGTTGTCGTCCAGTTCTTCCTTGAAGCTGAACTCGCGAAGAACCGTCCGGCACGCATCGTTGAAAGGCTCGCCGGGACCCGTGTAGGTCATGTGTTCGCTACCGTATTGGGTAACTGTGCACTCGCTTGCGCTTCGGCAGCCTGTTGCCAGGGCGATTGCTACGAGACAAGTTGCCAGATAGAATGCTGTCTTCATGAGTCGATCTCCCTTTTTCGAAACTGCATACCTCATCTTACCTGCGGCCGGGCACGGCTCCAACGATAAAGACGACGCTTTCGCCGAAGTATTTCATCGCTTCCGCTCCTTCGGCAGAAATTCTCGACTCAGGGGGTTAACGCAGTCCTTGAGACGGTCAGCTTTTCGACGGCCGGACGCGACAGCGGCGCGGGCCGCAGCTTGCCCTTCTCCCACAATTCGTAGCCGCTGAGGCGGTATGGACTATCAGGGTGCTCCGACGAACCGATGGGCAGCAGCGCCATCGATCGATCTTTGCCGTCGAGCACGACGTATTGCGTGTAGGACTGGGCCCGCTGAGACAGGATCGTTCCTCCTTCGATGCACCGCAGCGCCGGGTACGTGATGTCCTTTGCCTCGTCGAGCGAGCCGAAGCCGTCGAGCGTGGACATGTACGCCAGCTTCGTTTCGAGCAGCTCGGCCCTGGCTCGTTCGTTCCACCGATTCGGATCGTCGCCGTAGCGTGACTTGCCGTAGCGCCAGGCGGCCCGGAGGATGAGATTTACGTACTCGGCTTCTTCATCGCTCAATTTGGCCTCGGGGTCCGCTGCGATGCGTGCGTCGAGGGTCTGGAGCATGTTGCACAGGCCCGAGACGCCGCCGCCGTAGATGGTCGCGGCCGCGAAGTTCTGCCGGAACGCCATCGGCATCAAGTTGAGAATCTCCGTTCCTTTAACTGGCATCTCGGATTTGCAGCCGGCGGACCGCCAGTCCTCAAGATAATCGAGCGCCTTGAGCGTCTCGTCTTCCAGGGGATACTTCTGAACGTCACGAAGGTGGTAACCAAGCTCGACCAGGTCGCGCTTGATGGGAGCCACCGTATCGTAGTGAATGTCGAGAACGTCTTCGGGAGCGAACGTATCCCTGGCTTTCACGCGCTCCTTCAATCGCCAGGATCGGTCGGTATCGCCGAGGCTGCCGGTGGAGTTGCCCATCGAGATCGGATAGAACGCCGCGATGGGCCGATGATTGGCGCTAACAAGCCAGCCCTGCTCGGGATTGATGACCTGGGGCAGCAGCTCGTGAGGCAGGATGCCCTGCCAGTCGTTGGCGCTGTCCCAGCCTTCATGTGCGCAGCGCCCCTCCAGCAACGCATGCGGCGAGCGGATGGGCAAAGCGAGGATCGTCTTGTACCCGATATTGCCCTCGGTATCACCAAACACACAGTTGGCGCTGGGAAAGCGCCAGTCTCCAAGCGCCGCCTGAAACTCGCGGACGTCCTTCGCCCGCATCATCGCCAATCCGCCCTTGAGCGTATCGCGCTTTGGCTCGCAGATCGGGATGCGCTTCAAGACTACCTCGTCGCCACGCGGGACGCCCATGGCGACGCGCGTCACGACAGGCCCCAGGTGCGTCTCTCGCACCGTCAGCGTTTGGGACCGCCCGCCGCGAACCCGGACCGTTTCCGTGCGAACGTTCATGTCGCGCCACTGCCCATCAAAGCAATACTGGTCGGGCCGGTTCGGGTCGGTCTTCAGGACAAACAGGTCGGCCTGGTCGGCGCCCAGCGCCGTCAGACCCCACGCGACTTTGGGAGTGAAGCCGATCAGAAGGATGGGGCTGCCAGGGACGCCGATACCCCGCGCGTTGAACGTCATGCCGCTGATGTGGTATTCATAAAAGAGCGACGGGTTGCGTACGGGCGTCTGGGGATCGCTCACCAGCACGGCCGAACCGGTCGTCGTTTTCTTGCCTCCCACGACCCAGGCATGGCTGAACTTCGGTCCCGGTGGAGGCCGACGCGTCATCGGAGTCACGTCGACCTTGCGCGTCAGGTTGTGCTCGTTCGCATAATCGTAGACCCGCTCAACCCAGTCATCGCTCACGTCGCTTCGTTGGATCACGGAGGCGTCGTCACGTAGAGCCCGGCCTCGAAATGGACCTTCGCTGTCGTTGGCGGCGAACGTGCGGACCTGCCTGCGGCCTGCCTTGATCTCGTAGTAAGACGCCGCTTCGCGCAGACCGTCGCCCGAGAAGAACAAAGCCATTCGCCACCACGAAGCGATGCACGCGGCCGGCGTCCAGGGCTCCGGTTTCAGGTCGTACTTCTCGAAGAGATGCACCAAATCGTTCGGGTGATTGTTGACGTAGTCGTTGACGCCCCGGCTGTAGGCTTCAAGAAGCGTCCGCGCCTCGTCGTCGAGATGCCGCGCCGTCCGCTCGGCAGCCCTGTAGTATCCAATCGTACGCATCTTGATGTCGCTGCGCACAGCCGAGTTCTTGCCCTGCGGCTGGCGGCTCGTCACACCCACCTTGACGTCGCCGACCACCTCGGCCAGACGACCCTGAATGATGCGCAGGTTGTAGTACATCTGAAACGCCCGGTCCTGGGCCGTGGCATAGCCCAGCCCATACATCGCCCCGGCATCCGTCTCACCAAACACATGCGGCACGCCCCACTCATCCCGCAACAATTCCACCCGCGCGGAGCCACCGCCACTCGGAGGAACAGGCCCGTCGCCGCCCGGCGAACCACATCCGCCCGACAGCAGAAGGGAGGAGGTCGCGCCGATGAGTAACGCAAGTGCTGTCTTAGCGATGGATGACATCTACATTACCTCCCTGAACATGAGCTACCCAGCGTTCGAGCAAAAACCTGAGCGAAAAAAACAGCAAACACAATTCAGACGCGCGCATCGCCCTCCTTATTGCTGAAAAACGCCACGTGACACGTGCTCCGAAGAACTGAAACGTTTGTCACGCGACTTCATGTGACATGCTGACCAATCGTTTGAAGTCACTTTCCTTCAAGATGCGGATTTGGATTCCTTTCTTGATAAGCGTCTCGGCCCTCCTGTGTTTTGAGCTCTTCTCGTGGCCACCAAGTTTACGAACATCCTGATCCCCCACCACGAGTATCGTTGTTGCCCTGGTAACTCCAGTTGCTACTTGGCATCCAACGGAAGCGGCAAGATTCGCTGCTTCGCGTCGAGAAATCTCAAGCGCGCCGGTGAAAACAAGTACCTCACCGTAGAGAGCACCCTCTGGATTACCATCTCGCCTTACGGCCGATCCACAACTGCTTGCCATAGGATCTATTGGCTGCTGCACTCTGCTGAGCCAGCCATCTATGTCCAGCCCGGTTTCCTCGGCCGCACTGAGCAGGATATGCGCTGCAGCTTTCGCGTCCTCCAGAGCGTCATGGTGTCTAAACTCATACCTGAGCATTCTGCACACATCGCGCAAACCATATCCACGGTGTGTGCACTCCTTCCACGTTCGACGCGCTACTCGCGCTGAATCAAGCCAAATAATCTCAGGTGCGGCAATGCCATACCGCTCCGATACTTGGTACAGCGCTACCCGGTCAAAATGCGTGTGACAGACGGCGACTCTATTCTCCAGAAAGGAGAAAAGTGTGTCGGCCAATTCGGGGAACGTTGGTGCTTCCTTTACAGTACTCTCGTCGATCCCATGAATCGACACATTGATAGGGTCGAAGTAGTCCTCTGGATCGACGTAGGTCTTCCATGCATCGGTCAGGATACGGTTCTCACACTTCACAAGACCGACCTGACAAATTGATGCCATATCAGCATTGGCTGTTTCTACGTCTATGGCGATGAAGTCCAACACGGCTTGACTCATTTCTCATAACGAGCGACGAGGACGTGAGCGGCTGCAAGCGAACATAGCGAACTTACTGCGGCTCCTAGCGGAAATCGAACCCTTTTCAAAAACTGCGCCCGACCAAACGTCACTCTCGTCACCTGTACGCCTCTGCTGATTTGTTGGGTCCGTTTTCAGCTTTGCGAATTGCTTCTGTCACTTGACGTTCAAGATTCTCTATGTCATGTTGACTCGGACTCTTATGGCAATTTGTATGGTCGTTCTCTAAACGCGTGCATTCTCTGATGCAGGATATCTTCTGGCCTTGATGGGGTTGGAAGTAGAAACAATGTCCTCCGGTGTGCGCAAGAGGGCAGTCGTCGTATTGCCAAGCACCTGAGACGAGAAAGGAGAGTTGCCCATTCTTCTTGGTCTGTACCTTGATGTCGCCCGCAGTAATCTCTTTGACCAGTTGTTCAGTTGGAATGTTGAGGTAGACCATCATCTTTTCAGTAGTCAACCACATCTGGTCGAGCAAATCTACGCGTTTTCTATACTTGTCAACCAGTATCCGGCACTTGTTGATGGTGGGAAGGTAGTACGTGCAGTTATGACCAAAATGCCATTCCATAACAACTCCTCAGAAGAGGCTACCGGTCAAATCTCCGGCAATTACACCGACAGTGGCAGCAATCATTCTGTAGCGGATACGTTTCTCAATGGCCACTATCCACTGAACACACGATGCCCTTTGAACGGGACATTGTGTTCGTTTCTCGCCATTGTAAATCTACCAACGGTGTTGGTCAAGCGTCGTTTCAATATCGGTCGACTACGTGTAGCGACAGTAACCGAGCGCCCGGCGAACCACTGACTTCGGGCTTGGCGGAGAAAGACCAATCGCGGTCAAGGTGAAGAGTCAGTTTCCAGGTCTGAGGCTTTTCAGGAAGACGGTCAAGTGCCTCGGCAATAGGCTCAAGATCTGTATCGTTATCGAACTGCAGCAAATTGAGGTCGGCGATCGCGCCGTTGGCTAGTTCGCGCGCGTCGCAGTAGCGCTTACTCTGCTTGCTGCGCACCCTAAGGTTGGGGGACAAGTCAAACCTGATCTCTAAGTGTGGACAGCAGCGAAATTGGAAACTGTATCCCAAGAGGGTATTTGCGTACGTGTCACCATACACGAGGTAAAGTGGCTTGCCTCCTTTCCGAATAGTGACCCACCTATTCATGATTGTCTCCATACAAAAAGCTTAGTTCACGGACCCCGCCGATTCGTGCAACCAGCAGGTGCACCCTCAGTGACTCGGTGTCCCGTGCGTATCAACCAGCTTGGGGGACGGATTCAAAGAGCAATCTCTGGACGTCTGCGACTGACGCGCGCTTGGACAAATGCAGCAGTTCGATCCCCACGGCTTGGCCATTCTCGTTGAAATCGACGATTATTCCCGGCGAGACCTCTTCCGACTCCGCTGCGGGTTCCTCGGTCAGGCTCAGGTAGAGGGCGTCCGCCTCATGGTCCACTTTCAGTTTCATCGGGCTGATCTCCTTCTATCGAAATAAACCGTAACCACACGCGGAGGTCTCGTATGGGTGTTCACAATCACCCGCAACACCCGATCTCCGAACGCCTCGATCCGCGCCAAGCGGTGCTCCAATTGCTCGTCGGTCACGTCCTTCTCGGTCCATTCGGGAGCAGAGAGCGCTTGCTCCATCCATTCGAGTCGAATCCGGCGCTTCTCCAGAGCGTCACGCGCATGTTCGGTCAGATGATACTCCATCCGATATCCCTATTTCCGTTCCACTCGGCTCTCTCTATCACGACCAGATACTCCATGTCCCGGTAATCCACGACTCTGGCCGGTATGCGTCGGCTCACACCATGGCTGACTCGGGCGGAGTCCGTCAACTCACCGCGTCGAGCTTATCATATTCGGCGCCGGCGACGATGACAACATATTCGCCTTTGGGTTTTTCTTCGAGGTCGTCGAGAAGTTGTGACAATCGGCCGCGGCGGACCGATTCGTGCATCTTGGTGAGTTCCTTGGCCACCGCGGCGCAGCGGTTGCCGAACACGTCCAGCGCCTCTTCCAGCAGGCGACGAAGGCGGTACGGACTCTCGTAGTAGATCAGCGTGTGAGGCGAATCCTTGTCCATCTCCAGGAAGCGGCGGCGCTTGCCCGGCTTGTGGGGCGGAAAACCGCGAAACGTGAAGCTGTACACCGGCATCCCCGAGAGCACAAGCGCGGTGACAAAGGCGGTTGCGCCAGGGATGGCCGTGACCTCGAAGCCTTCCTTGACCGCCTCCCACAACGCGACGAATCCCGGGTCGGAGATGCTGGGCGTCCCGGCGCTGGTGACCACGGCGACCGACTTGCCCTCTGCGAGCAGGCCGACGATCCGTCGAACGACCCGGTCCTCGTTGTGTTCGTGAAAGGAAATCTGCGGCTTCTTGATGTCGAAGTGCTTGAGGAGGCGCCCCGTTCGGCGGGTGTCCTCGCTGGCCACAAAATCCACCTCACGCAGCGTCTCCAGCGCCCGCAGAGTAATATCACCGAGATTTCCAATCGGCGTAGATACAAGATACAACATAACAGAGCCAACCATCCACAGCGCCGTCAAAGCATACTTGCACCACATTGCCCAAGACGTGCGCCGATCTCGGGACAATGATGGTCTCGTCACTACATTCGGAGCAATGACATCACCAGATCTGTCATGTCATTGCGAGCGAAACGCAGCAATCTACAGGTGCACAGTTTATTCCACGTGGTTCTACGCGGCCTACTCCACGGACGCCGACTCGTAACGTTCCAGCGCCTTTTCCAGGCCTTGCCGCATTTCGTTGTTGTCCTGCGCCAAAGCGACCGCCTTTTTCTGCTGCGCGACCGCTTCGGTGACGTATTGCCTGCCCAGTTCGTAGAGCGCGCGGGCGTAGGTATCGAGCACAGACGGGTTCTTCTCTTCGGTCAGTTTGACGGCCTTGGCCGCCGCACGTCGGGCCAGCTCCAGATCGCGCTGGTCCTGCGGGACATTGGTTAAAATCCTCCAGGCCAACGCATTGAGCATCATCCAGTTGTCCGGCCCGTCGACGAGTTGCAGGCCGATTCGGGCCGCTTCGTCGCGATCTGTACCGAGCGTGGTGAAATAGGCTTTGAAGAGCTTGAGCACGCGCGCCTGCTCCTTCTCCTGCGCCGCTTGTTTCTTGGCGTAGGCGACGTAATCGAACTGCCCGGCCACGACTTGCTCGAGGACGGCGTCGAGCCCGGCCATCGGGTGGCCGTGCCAGAGCAGATTGCCGTCCTTGCCGACGATGAAAGCATGGGGAATACCTCGGACTCCGAACGCTTGCATGTACCCCTTGGAGACCTGCCGGCCGGGATCGACCGCGACGGTGTAGTTCATCGTTTCGCCTTTCTCTGCGACGAACGGCTTGACCCTCTCAGCGTCTTCGTTGGAGATCCCGATGATGGTCACGCCCTTGTCCTTGAACTGATGCTGCACTTCCGACAGGTGGGGAATGCTTGTCAAACACGGAGCACACCAAGTGGCCCAAAATTCCACGACGTAAACCGAGCCTTTCTCCATTTTGACCGGTTCGCCTTTGATCCACTGCAACCCCGTCAGCGGTGCGGCGGGTTTGCCCAGTTTGTCCCATGGCGAATTCGTCTCTCGCTCCTCCTGGCCGCCGACCGGCGCCACCAACGCCAAGAGTACCGACACGCTGAGACCCAGAACGATTCTTGCCTTCATAATTGCTCCTCTCTGGTTTTCACGACCTTTTCCTCGAGTTTTCCAACCTGGTCCATTAGACCTGCCGGAGAAAGAAAGGACCTTGTTTCTGATTCTTCCTTTGAAACGATACGTGCTCGGCAGCAGAACGTTTATATCCGTTCTCCGAAGAAATCGCCAAATGGATTTTCTCGAGGCATGCCAACGACAGCCGTTGGCCGGCGGATCCTGCCTGCAAAAGGAAATCAGAGCCTGAGGCAGAGATTCACGTCCTACAGATCGTTCGTTGCATGGAGCCAGAGAACCCGGCAGCGGTCGTCGGGTGCGGTAAACGAGGCCGTGCCGCCGCCCGTTGCGGCGCCGGCCGGGGACAGATCGCCACTGCGCGGGTCGAACCATTGCGCCTGGAACCGTTGGCCCGGCGTCTCGCCCAGATCGAGCGTAAAAGACCCGCCCCGCAACGCGAATACAAGGTATTCCTTGCCTTTCTCGGCCAAGCACCAGATGCGATCCGCGTTGCCCCGGACGACGTCCGTCGGCTTCATACGCGGCAGCGCGGCGGCCAGGTGCGCCCGGATGAAATCATAGGTGGGCTGGATCACCAGGGCTTCCGGCGGAGCAATGTACTTGTCCGGCGGTTCCCACCGCTGCTTCGGCGGCAGACTGTCGGCGTACTGCATGCGCGCGACGATCATCGATCCTGCGCCCATGAGAAACGCCCATGCTTTCTCAACCTCAATCGGGTGATGTTGAATGATGGCTTTATCGGGATAAAGGCATCGATATTTCCTGACCTGTCGATACAACGACTCGGGAGAGGTTTCCCTGGGCAGGTTGCCCGTGTAGCGCCCCGCAACCTCCCTGCCGCCTTGCGGAGCGAACAGAGTTCCGTCCGCCTTGTACCACCAGTAGCTCAGGCAGATCGTGGAGATGCGCGGGCCCCGGACAGGGTCGGCCAAGACGGCGTCCATCACGTCCTTCGTTCCCACCAATCCGATGTGGAGGCGTTTTCCCGTCTCCCGCTCCCACGCAATCAGCGTATCGATCCAGAACTCCATGAAGGAAAGCGGCCCCGTGTATTCCTCGCTGATAAGGTGAACGACGTTCGTTTGATCACCAAGCTCGTCGAGGCACTTGCGGATATACGTGCGGTGCAGCTCCCGGCGGGCATCGTTCGTGACATCGTAGAACGCGTTGGCCGCCGGGATCGTATCGGGCATGCCCGTGTCCTGCACACAGTTGGCCGGCCTCCAGGGAAAATCGACGTAATGGGCCGGAGTCTCCAGCAGAGCGTGCTGCATGTAGAAATTGTGAAAGAGGATGCCGCCCTTCTTCCGGCACAGCCGGGCGAACTCCTTCAGCCGCGCGAAATACCAGGGGTTGAACCGCTCCAGGTCATACTTCGCCAACCCGTCCCAGGCCGTCCCTTGCTCGCTGCGCGCCCAGGGTTGCTCCAGAAAAGGCGGAGCCACGTTCGCGTCGGTCCGTTTCTGCACGTCGTGGCTGTCGCGCCGGCGGTCGTACCAGAGCCCGTAGTTGTGCTCGAAGCCCGGATACCCGTAGCGGACCATCGCATCGGTAAGCTTGTCGAGATCTTCCGTGAAGCTCGGCCCGACCCGACCGGGGGCGCGGCGGCAAAGGGCCGTGCGGACCTTGTACTGGCGGATCCATCCGCCGCTCTGGCGATACCCGCCCCACCATCCGTTATGCTGGGCGCAGCCCCAGATCGCCCGCCCGTCTTGCGTGAACCACCCGTTGACAATCCGCAACCCGCCTTCCTCAGCCCCCACCGCGTGCGAAGCCACGATCAGCATGATCAGCGCCGCGATCCTCCGATGCAGAAAAGCTCTCTTGTCCATAGCTTCCCTCTTGTGGGCGAAGGTTTCTCTCGCCCGTCATACGTTCTCGTCAGGCTCAGGGCATCATCTGACCCAATTCGTAGAGAGTCAAGGCCGATGCGACCACCGCAGCGGTCTCGGTGCGCAGGATGCGCGGACCGAGACTGATTTTGACGGCGCCGCTCTCACAGGCCAGAGCGATTTCAGCGTCTGTGAGACCCCCTTCCGGGCCGATCACTAACGCTACGGACGAGGGTTTCTCCACACGAGACTCCAGCGCATCCTTCAACGACACACCTTGATCGCAAGGCGCGGCGAGCACAGAGCAATCGAAACTGCCAAGACGCGCCGCCGCCTCGACGAAGTCGATTTCCGGATCGAGCTGCGGAACCCGGCCCCGATGCGACTGCTCGGCCGCCTCGGTGAGAATGCGCCGCCAGCGGGTGAACTTCTTTTCCTCAATGCGCTTGCCTCGAACGATGCTGCGCCGGGTCAGGACCGGGACAAACCGGGTCACGCCGACTTCGGTTCCCTTCTGCAGCACCCACTCGAACTTGTCTCGCGCCAGCAGACTCTGGAACAACGTGACCTGCACCTGCGGCTCGCCGCCGGCCGGCCGCTTTTCCCCTATCCGACAAGTCGCCTCGCGCCCCGTAACCGTCAGCAAAACCGCGTCATACTCAAAGCCGCTGTCGTCCAATACAACGATCCCATCGCCCGGCGTGAGCCTGAGCACATGACAAACCTGGTGCGCCTGCGCCGGGCTGAGCCGAACGCATTCACCCTCAAAACTCGATTCCGACACGAAGAAACGTTGCATGAACACTCACTCGTTCCCGTTGCCCTCAGCTTGCGGCAAACGGCTTGCTTATGATATGGAGGACTCCTTCGGCGACAAAGACCTTATTGCGTTTTGCCGTGCCGGCCTGTTTCAGGATGTCCGCCTTGACGAGCCGGTCGATATTGCTCTTCGCTGTCGCATAGGTCACCTTAAGACGATCGCTCACAAAGACGGTCGTGACCACTGGACGCTCGATTAGCAAATCCACCAGCTTGACTTGAACCGCCGACCGTTTCGACTTTATCTTCGCGTGAAGCTGTTGCTGGAGGTTCATCAATTGCCTGGATCGCTCGAACGCATCCAGGGATTGCTCTACAACGCCACGCAGAAAGAACACAATCCATTCGGTCCATTGCCCGCGCGTGCTTACGCCCAGCAGCCTCTCGTAGTACTCCTGCCGGTTGCGCTCGAAATAAGCGCTGAGATAAAGCAGGGGTTTGTCGAGCACACCCTTGGCGCACAGAAGCAGACTCAACAACAGCCGGCCGATGCGCCCGTTGCCGTCGCGGAAGGGGTGGATGGCCTCGAACTGGTAATGCACCATCGCCAGCCAAGCCAGTAGCGGGATGGTCTCGAAAGGTGTGTTGATGAATTTCTCGAACGCGTCAAGGCAATGCTGCATCTCGCCCGGAGGGGGCGGAACGTATCGCGCCTCGGCGAGCGTGCACCCCCGCGGGCCAATCCAGTTCTGGCTCTGCCGGAATTCGCCCGGTCGGTCCGTCTCGCCTCGGACTCCCTCCAGGAGAATCCCGTGCAGCTCACGAATCAACCGCAAACATACCGGCAACTCCGCGCAGCGCTTCAATCCGTGATCGAGCGCCCGAACGTAATTGGCGACCTCCTTCACATCCGGGACCTCTGGCACAACCTCCGACTCCCGCATCTCGAAAAGATAGATGTCCCGGACCTCAGCCTGGGTGCCCTCGATTCGGCTGGACATCTCCGCTTCCCTCCGCATGAAGGGTCCGATCAGGAGGTTGGGATTGGGCAAGTTCAGGCCGATTCCGTGCAGTTGGCCGATCGCGCGGTCGGCCTCGGACAAAGCCGAGACCAACGCGCCGATCCACTCGATCTCCGGCGGCAGGTTATCGGGCACAAAGGCCATCTCGCCCTCAATCGTGAGAGTCAGATGCCCGAGGCTGCGATTGTCTACTTCGTGCGGTTTCATCCTATTATACTTTCGTACAATTCGAGGAAACGTTATTATAGTTTATTGGCACAAAGTATAATAAGACAACCGGGCCCGACTAGCAAGATCCGGCGTATGTACTTGGCTCACGAAGGGAGACTGAGAGATGAAAACAACCAGATGCGTGTATGATTTCTCGCGCGCTTGTTGCGCACCGTGAATGGAAATCGACAGAAATCCAACGCCATTCGGTTGGGTGTTGTCGCTCCGCAACTCCAGTCAAAGCGTTCGATACACATTCTTCCGGTCGCCAACCTTGGTTACGACAATGTGATGCTGTTGATGGTCCGTGTGGTAGATGATGCGGTAATTGCCCGACCGAATCCTTCTCAATTCTGGATCGCAATGAAGCTGCCGGCTGTTGGCAGGCGTCGGGTCTTCCTTGAGGGCTTCTATACCGTCAAGTACCTGCGTCTGCAGATCCTTGGGTAGCTTGCGAATGAACTTCTGAGGCTGTGATTTTAGCTCTATTGTATACATCACAGCCGAAGATCACGCGCCCAGTTCTTCCCGGAATTCTTCAAGGCCTTTGCCTCGTGCTTCCTTGAGTGCCTCAAGAGAATCCTGAACATCACCCTCGTCCTCCCTGTCCACTCGATGGCCCTCCACATCGTAGACCACGGGACGCCACCCGTCAGTCAGATTCGTTGCGACAAATGGAAAGTGCTCAACGTCAATTCTATCGTCTACTTCAGTCCCCGGAGGGTTAAATCTCACGTATTCAGTTGGTGCAGAACTTGCATTAACCATAGTCTGCGTCTCCTACGTCTGAATGCCATTTGGTCCCGATTGGACAGCGTCTAGGCGAACCACATTAAAATCTCTGCTTGCCAGCACGGCACCGTTCTTGCCGCAA